>WLWI01002626.1_pt1 | contig 15522 bp, 7 predicted proteins | sample 6701501 | NCBI WGS metagenome assembly WLWI01 (sample SAMN12718690, study PRJNA515312) | sponge metagenome | isolation source: marine sponge | host: Mycale hentscheli | place: New Zealand: South Island, Marlborough, Capsize Point | collected 2014-11-01
TGACATGTTGACAAAAGGAGTGAATCAGCATCGATTGAAGAGTTTAATGGAGTTAGCTGGCATCAAACCCGTGCCAATGTCAAGTTAGGAGACATTGTGTGAGGAGGAGTGTTGGAAATGGAATCACTCAATTCTCCTAACGATACTTACCTGAATGTTGAACCTATTACATCACTATTAATTGTTTTCTATTTTTAGACAGTGTTGGTATTCCTTTCCCGTTTTTTGTTCACGCTTGATTTCTGTAATCATATTATCTTTGCAGTAAAAAAAAAATCTATTGTAATCACTATCTAAAAGACACTCTCACTTAAAAGGGGAACTGTTCAACAAATACAAACGATTTTCGTGAGGTGATTCTACAAATCGCTGTACAGCAGTTACTGCAGTGAAAGGGTTAATTCCAAATGCATTATTAATTATTGTTTTAGCTGTCAACAATAAATTAACAATAAACTATTTGCTAAACAAACTAGTATTTCAACCATTAGATTACACCACTACATTGCAACAAAATGCTAAGGTGTGTATGTGTACTGTTAAGGAATACAGCTATGAATATTACTTCAAAATTTCTATATTTAAATATATTTTCAAATTTTGGGAATTTTTTTACTCTGCCAATTTATCAGTTAATAATTGTTTTCATAGTCTTCTTTTATTCATTTTATTCACATGTTTCTCTGTAACAACTCAACAAAAACAGACAATGGTTAGCTGCCGGTGACAGCAAAAAAATTTTTTTTTATCGTCAGCAATAATACATGAATATATAAGTGAAGAGTGAGTCACACAATTAGCTCAAGTAATCAGCATGTGTAAAATATTGAAGTGCAATTTTAACTATGCTGAACAAATAAAATAAGTTCAAACATTTACTATTCATTCTATTTTTGTTCAATATTTTTGCCACTTCAGATAGCCAAATTGCCGCAGCCTAGATATTGTCACTGTGCAGCTGCTTTTGTTATTTCTTCTGAACTCACTGAAGTAGTGCTATTTGGAGGAATTGATCAGCCCAGTCATCACCTCTCAGACACTACAATAATAAGAATTGGTGAGTTTACTGATTTTTTAAAAATAATTTACTTTTTAGCTGAGGTATGTTGATATATCTGAAGTTAAACATTTAGCTTTTATTTTTTTAACAGACCATTGTTTATACTAATAATAATATTTTGGTCATTACATAAAGAATATACAATTTCATTCTCATATTACATTACATTATACATAGTTTTGATGAGTTCATGTTACCAAATTAGAAAAAATAACTGAAGTTATATAATTGGGTAGTAACATTTTGTTCAAGCATACTTGACTGTAATAGTCTCTCAAGAAAAGGAAATCTATTAATATCTTTACAATTTAAGACCACAACTGTGTAAAACTTTGTAAAATAACAACAACATGTTATTTATACATTTTATGGAAATCAAGCAAGGTACTGTCAATCATCAAACAAAATATCAGCTGCAAGTACATGATTATTTAATTAATATTTTCATGCTAGTCTGATGGCATGTGTGTTATTATATTCACTGAATCATTTCAGTGCATGAGAAAATAATTCACATAATTTACTTGTGTTACTTTATTTATTATTCCACACAGTTGAATAATTTCTAGCCTAATACATTATTTTTACTGCTGCTAACATGGGAAGCTTAAACTGTGATGAATTTTATTACTATTCATTCTAACATGTAATGTTTAGATTTAAATTATAGGATGAATCATTTGAATGTTCTTTTGTGTTTTCATTGTTAATTTGAGTCTTTTATTACTTTGGAATGTAGAAATAGAATGTATAGTGCTATAGAGAAGTGATAGCTATAACTAATAAATATTTAGTTCATGTTTATGCCTAGCATTCTTTATTAAATTTGTAGAATGAAATTTAACTAAGGCATAATTACATTTTATATTATAGAAAAAGTAACTTCCTCCACTGAATGGAAAGTATCTGAAATTATACATTCTTCAGAGTTGAGAAATAAAGATAGACTAATAGTAAAGAAACTACTAAAAGGTAATATTATAAATACAAGTTGTTTACATGATTTAGTGTATCAGACATTATAAAGGTGTAAGTAGAATAATACATTTATAACTATACATTATACCTCGGCTTGATCTTTGAAACATAACAAAATGTATTTGATTCTGAGTAATGTCATTGGTAAACTGGTGAAGCAAGCGAGTCACCATTCATAGCTAACGATATTATGTGAATAACTTTTAAGAAACTGTCAAATTAGTTCAAGCAAGTGTCTAAAAATATAAATTAATTGGGTTTAGAGTTATGCACTGATGCCATTTATTAATCAAAGAATTATTTAATGTTTGTTTCTTCTGCACTTAAACTACAGTAAAAATGTTACCGCACCATATTAATGTATTGCTGCTAGAATGAGCTAAGTGCTCTATAATTATCATCCTTCATTGACTTTTGTTAAATTACTATGATATTTGCTTTTGCCAAAATACTGTAACATTTGAAAATTGAATTTCTTATGAATGTAGCATTTAATTATAGTATTGTAGTAAAAAGTTGAGGTTATTTGAGATTTATCACCAAAATTTTCTTTGTTATAATTGAATCAGATGCATATCAAGTTGATTATTCCTTTTTTCTAACTCTTTGGTTTTTTGTTTTTTTTAACGCACAAAAACTTCAAAGTCTTTAGTAATTACTGCATGCAAACTTTATATATATATTATAATGTGTTATACAGTGCAATTATTATACACAAACAACAGAATAATAAACATGCGACAATAAAAATAAATTATGAGCTTTAATCTTTGCACGGTATTAAGGATATTAGATTTAATTTAACATACCAGAGCATAATCATATAGCTACTGGTATATCTAGAGTACTCAACCCATGGGGCCTGTGGTCTTTGGGCTTGCATGCACAAAATTTACCAGTAGCTACACACGTGCTCTAACTATTTTAGATCGCGTTTATGCAACTTTGATTACCAGCATTTTCACAAAGATTGCAGTGTCAAGCAACTTTTGTCAGTGAGAATTTTGTGGATATCGCTCAGACTCTGATCATCCTTCCCAAGTAAATGAAGCACATTACTCTAGTTTAAGTCATTTTGAAGGTGTAAAAATAAATCCATGCCGCTGGTCCCCCAAAACTGATATATCTTAGCTCTGAAGAAGAAGTAAGGCTGCTGTCTCTAAAGAACATTCCTAAGAATACTAAATAGGTCGTTATGCTTGGATGAAAGCCACAACCTACACCTTAGCAAAAGTGTCAGATAGAGATTATAGATCATCAAGATCCAGAGACATTAAATCATTGGCTTTTAAAATATACACTGAGAAAGTAAGAAAAAGTAAATGGAGAACAATATGATCCCTAAATATAACACAACAAGAACAGGGAAAAACTCAAGAACAATTATGTTTCATTGTTGCTATAGCTAACAGCCTTATTATTGCTGTAACTAACTTCATTATTCTATTATCAACAACAAAATTTGCTGTTCATTTCAACTAAAACTAAAAAGTAGCTATACCCTTGGGCAGACAGACATTATATTTGCAAATGCAAAAAAAAATAGTGCACACTTACCAAGTTAGTACACCTAGTTACAATATAACAATGGGAACTAATGAATACATAATGTATAGGATGTTATTAATACTATAATTTGTAATCTTTGTAGTTACAGAAAAAGAAATTGAAAATGCCTGTGAAGAAGCCATAAAGAAACAAGCTTGTGTAGATTTGTTTGTAGGACGCTTAAATTTTGTTGGCTTACCTCGTTCAGGAAAAAGTTCCACTCTACGTCGATTACTTGGAGAATTCATTAACTTTATTGAGGCTAAAATGAACAATGAGTTACCAAGTACTGGAGTAGCAGACAGAAAACAACTCTTCATTCAGAGCATTAAAAAATCTGTTGGATTTGTGAACCAAGGACAATGGAATGAGAAGAATCTAGTGGGGGAGACTACTTTTCTCAATGGCATCATTTATCAATCTATAAATGGTAAGGTCAGAAATGTAATCTCAATATCAACACTTTATTGTTGCCTCATATATGCAACTATAGAATTATATTCCCATTGTTTTTCATTTACTATGTAACAGCTTGTGCAAAGCATTCAATTATAATTATAACTATATATATGTTCACAGATGTATCAGTCACTCCACGAGTGCAAAATTCCCAAATTACAAGCACACAATTTTCAGAAGACGGGAAATCAAATTCTTCACCTAAAATCACTGTGAAAGAAAAATCATCCTCAAATGAGTCAGACAGTCTACCTGCACTCATTCAAACACATGAAGCTAGTCAAAGCAATTTTCTACCTATAAATATTGCTCAAATATATCCCACATATGAAGAAGCAATGGCTAATAAAGATTATGAGAGAGTGCAATGTTTACTTGAAGATGTCATATATTTGATTACAACTGACCACGGAGGACAGACTGAGTTTGTAGATCTTATGTCTCGATTTCTCATGGGGCCTTCACTAAATCTCATATTTAGTCGACTTACTGATTCATTTGATCAAGTTTACAAAATATACGCTACTGATGAAGAAGGAGTCTGTACAGACAAGGAAGACTCTATTGTAACTTTAGAGGAAATAACATTCCAAACACTAGCTAGCATAGCTTGTTTAGATGTTCCTGCTGAACAAGATCATTCTTCAACAATAACAGAACTAAATGAGGCAGAAAACTGTATACCTTGTTCTTCTAAGGCTATGTTTGTGGGTACATTTAGAGATTTGATATCTACAGAAGAATTTAAAGAAAGAGATGAAGTGTTGAAAAAAGCAATGGAATGTACTGACTTTTATGACAAAGGAATCATTGAGTATGTCACTAAAGAACAAATTACATTACCAATAAACAATATGAGCGGTACTAAAAAAGAGATTGATAAAGCCAGACAAACTTTCGAAAATTGTATAAAGAACAACCTTGGTATATTACATATTCCTTGTACATGGTTAATGTTTAACATCATTATGCGATCCAAAGACAAACAAATTATGACCCTAGATGAGTGTAGAGACATTGCTAAAGATCTTGGAATTAGCTGTGAAGATTTGCCTAAAGTCTTGTGGTTTCTCCACTATCGAGTAGGTTCACTGTTATATTATTCTGAAGTACAAGGATTCGAAGACATCATTATTTGTGATACCAAGGTTAGTCAGTTAATGTGTTTAATTGTCTTATCAAGTTTGTAATGTGTATGTGCTATAGCTATTGTTTGAGGCTGCAACTCAGCTGGTAAAGAAAACATTTGTATTTAGCAATGTAGGGAAAGCAGCTGCTGAAAAATTTAAGTCAAAAGCTCAGTTTACACAACTAGATTTGGAAAAAGCTGCTCATCGCAATACAGGAGATTTAATACCCATAAAAAAGCTTATTATGCTATTTAAACATCACAATATTATAGCTCCACTTCCTGTGACAGAAGATAGAACTGAGGTTGCTTACTTCATGCCTAGCATACTGAGAAGTGCTACAAAAGACGAACTGTCAACCATTTCATCTTCAGTGGAGGTAGCACCAATTATGTACAGATATAAGAGTGGCTATTTACCCCTCGGAGTATTCTCATCTCTCATAATAGCAATTATTTGCAAGCAGAATCCAAAATGGACACTGAAAGAAGACAATCCTTGTCGAAACAAGATTGAATTTCTTGTGAAGGATGACTATGACACAGTAACTATCATAAACTGTGTTTACTTTATTAAGGTCGTTCTATTTAGGGAGTGTGATCCAACCACGCCCACTTCAGATCAATGTACTCACATTAGAAGTACTATATATGATATGCTTATGGAAGTTAATAAAAACCTCAAATATACCAATGCCAGAGTTCAGTATGGATTTGAGTGTGTACATGACTTGCCCAATGAGAGTTCATTTCATCTATGCATACTAGAAAATGAGAAATCTCCAAAAATGATGTGCTTGGAGAATCGAAGAAATACAAAAATTGTGTCCACAAAAAATGCCGAACAAATAATTTGGTTCCAAATGGTAAGAATATGATCACATTATGTATATTATATAGATATATATATATTTTAATATGCTTTTATGATTATCTATATAGATAGACAATACAGTATCTGATAAGATTCAAAACAAGGGGTCAAAAGGTAGGCTATTGTACAGCTACTACTACTCAACAGTGTACAATTACATTTAAAGTAATTGATTTTAAATAAGTTTGTATTTTAACTGATCAACTCAATTGGAGTCATTTTCTGTTTGTGATAAATGAGTGCATTGTCGTAACATTTTTATGGATTTTAAGCAAGACACAGACATAGTTTGAGATTGATTTACATGAGCAGAGATATTTTTCTCGATACTTTTGCAGTACAAATGTATTATAGTAACAATTAATTGGTTTTAAAGCAAGTTTAAAGTTGTCACGAATAGAAATAGCTACACTCAAACTCACATTATCCAGACTCCCCTTTTTCGAGCACTCCTATCTACCAGCTACTAATATGCGGCATGAGGGTAAAGGGTACCACAATGAAGGACCAGCTGGTCAAGTACTATAACTATTACAAAGCTTCCTCAAGTCACACAATTATTGTAACTTTATAATATAATGTTTAACAAACACAAAATATCCAAGAACTAAGCTATAAAGGGAAGCTGTCCCCGAGCTGCAGAACATCTATTTGTATGATATAAAATAAATGAATTGTTCTCAGGCCTAAACTGAAGCTTGAACTGTAATGTATGTAATTTAGATTATCCCTTTACTATGAGAAATTTTGTTCTTCTAAAGTGGACTGACTCGGATCACAAGAAGCACAGAATTCAAATAATCTCAGAACTTAGTCCCAAATGGAGTGACATAAGTGACCTACTTGGATTCAGTACTGCTCGAATTCAACAGATAAGACAAGACAATAGCGGAGTACAAGATCGTTGCAAAGAAGTCATGCGTTTATGGCTAGACAGTGAAGAAGGAGCATATCATTATCCCACCACATGGGAAGGTCTTATTGAACTATTAGAGGATATTGAATTATCAATTTTAGCTTCAGACATTCGAAAAGTAGTATGTCAAAGAACAGTATAAATAAACCATTAGAATTACTCATTATGTGATCAAGTTGTGCTGAATGTGCACTAGTTCCTAACTATACATTCTATTGATACTTAAAATTGTTTTTGTACTGTGTTCATTAACTTATTTGGCAGTTTTCTTACACTAGTTGTGTATTCCTCACAAGATATAATCATGCAATATTCATTGTATTGTGAAAAGAGAAACAGTATTCTTGGAGTGTCCTTTCTTAGGTAACACTGTAGATCTGACATGACAGGGAATTCATCTGTGTCAACACAAAATTGTTCATCTTAGTAAAAAACACCAACTGCTCCCAATCCTGCACCTGAGGCATCATTATGTATAGGGAAAACTTGTCTGATTGCTTTGGACTCTTTAGTTGTTTACCATTTTTGTTTGCAGAACAAAAAACAAAAACAAAAATCAGTATAAAACTAACACTCCAACATCACTTTATTTCAAGATGCAATGCTTTTAACTTATTTTGAAAGCTGAAATACATATGCATCCACCATAATAAAAAATTAGTTTAAAAATGTCATTAATAATACTGACTAGACATTCACACTATATCTCACAAGGAGAGCCTACATGATTATGTATGCAGATAATCAGATTTTGAACATAAGCCTCACAATCAATATAATCAGAATATGCATAAAATTATGGCACTCCTTATCTTAAATAAAACATTTTCAGTTCCTTTCTTAACTTGCAAGAGGTTCATCTACATAGTGGATCCAAACACAAGTTAAAGTGGAGTCGAATTTATAGATATTTCTTCAAAGAATCCTGTGTACAAGTTAACCACAGTTGAGAAAAGAACTTATGTTGGATTAACCGTGGAACCTGAAGAAGATAGGATGCTACAATTCCTTCTTGATTGGTCATTGAAGAGAGAGAGTGAGTATGATGGTAAGTGTACTTCCACTGTTTACTGATAACCTACATGTACACATCCAGATAGATTATAGATATACCTTTATTTATATTATATAGATTATATATAATATATATATATACCTTCACTTATATTATATGGATTATAATATATATATATATATATATTATATATATACCTTTACTTACGAAATCTTGCTGTTTACTTTGTGTTATTATTATATCACCATGGAGAGTTCAACCTCAGTTGACCCCTGAAGAGGACTTCAGCAAGTAGTAGAAACGTCAATTTGAGTTGTAATTTAATATATTAGCTGTTAAAGAGAGAAAAATTTCCTATTTATATTAGCCGAAAATGACTGAATCATCATTGAAAAAATACCTTTACTTTAAGCCTCATCTTACTATTCATGCTGTTCAGGTCTTGAGCCTCCTCAACAGGGAACAAGTACATGTCAGGATCAAACTCAATAGACTGTATGTGTGCATACATTATTGTCTTGTACCTTACCGACTATCACACTTAATGATATTCATGATTACAAACCCACTATACTACATGTCATTGCCACTCATTTACAGCTGTGGTTAATGCAGTTATTTGGTTGTTCTTGCCAAAATCAATTAACTTTTGTGGGAGTTACGCCCCTACACATGCTAAGAGGGAAATTGCAAGGTGCTTGTCAGAGCGATAGGAGGGAAACTAATATGAGTGAAAACTAGAATAAAAGAAACACATACAACGAAGTACATCAAAGTAATAGTTGGTACTACAATGGAAGGCTCAAGAATTACTTTCTAAGATACTGAGTAAACGAAACATTTGATTCATATTCCATACATAATTGTTAACAGATTATGTAGCGATTACGACATCATCAAAACAGCATTAATTTAAGTCGGGTAAGTTATTGCGATTACATTTATACACTGAGTCATCCATTGTATATAGTGTATACGCTGCCCAGTGGTAATATATACAGTGGAACCTGTCTACAAAGGGACTCTGAAGAACAACTTGACTCTTAACAACAGCCAGCGTAAATGGAACACAGTGATCTACTACAATAAAAAATAAACTCTGAAAGCAGCCAAACTCTCTACAAGGGTCAAAAGACTTGACCCAAAGCATGGCCTTTGTAGAGAGGTTCCACTGTATATAAATAAAACAACTAGAAGGTTTGAACAACAATCATCAAAGAACATAAGGAAGCTTGTAGTGAGTAGATGAGATTTCAGCTACTGCTGAACAAAGTTGGCAGCAGCAATGGGAAATAGACAGAGCCACTCAAAGAATTGTGAGTAGAAGGTCAATGCAGCCCTATCCCTTCAGATGACACCAGATACCCACCAAGTTAACTGAGAGACATTATTGGTTTAGAGTAGATTCCTGGATTCTGGCTGTCTGTGCTGCATGCTAGTCCACCTTCAAGATAAGTTAACCAGATTTATCTGGGAGATTATATTATTGTTTTTATTATATCACCACGGAGAGTTTGATCTAATTGACCCCAGAAGAGGATTTCATCTAGAAGTTGAAACATGGTGTTAGTTTTGATTACAAATATATATTAGCTGTTAGAACTGGGATAGTTTGTTATTATCTGAACCATATGTGTGCACTAAAATTAATACAATTACTGATTCGTGCATGCATTTAGTAGTTATCATTCTATACTAAGACCATGTCACTAATACATAATCATATTTTTGTTGTACTCCATTTTGAATGAAAAAGAGACTATTGTGTTGAAAATGTCATTCTTTTGGAAAGCTAGCTAACTAAGAAGTCTGAGAAATTTATAAAATTTTCCACCCATCAGTTTACTACAGTATTGATTGATTAATGTTCATGCTACCGCTACTACTAATTAACTGATAATTGTCACTAAATCTAAATCTCAGCGACTAAAGTTACCTTAGCACTATGCCCATTGCTTTAGCTACCTATTTTGCTAAAAATTCTGCCAGTAAACTAGAAACCCACAGCGATTGCTAAAATCTAACTTCCCGTGTGACCCCTGCGTAAGAATAATGGGCTCGCTAGTAACAATTTGGGTGGGGCAGATTAAGCGAATAAACGTTTGTAGCTAGTAGTTATTGCAGTGTTTGAATGGAAGGACTACTAGCGTCATGTGCTATACGTTTATTTGGTGTTGTCCAAATATGGACTGGAGCTGAGTTCGTGAGCTGCTGGACTGTCCTCCCTAGTGTCTTCTTCGCTCATACTCCGACTTTGTTGTCTCGAGTGAGTTTGTCAAGTTAACTGAGTGATGCTATAGCACCAGTCTATAATAGTTCACATCAGATTTACTTGAGAGAGCTAATGCGTAGTTTAAACTTCAAAACTCAGAAGATCCTTAGCATGCAAAGTTAAAAAAAGAAGAATTGTGCCATGTTTATTTGACTATGGCTTCTAGTATTAACTGCTGGTTTGGTTGGCACATTAATGTATAGTAGTCTCAGGAGCCATAACCTGTGTCATAGCCTTGCCTGGGAATAATATATGGGGAGTTCTGTACTGCATTGTCTGTAGCTAGAGTCAATCAAATTATGCCAACACATACCTTACCTCAAAGTATTACATTAATCACTGATTATAAGGAATTGAGCACTATATCTCCATATCAGTCAGTCAGAAAAATGGAGGGTATCAAAACAAGCTTTGCAAACTGTTTCTTACTGGATATGTAGCCTCATGAAAAAAGTAAAAGAGCACCAGAAGTTTTTCCCATTTTTTTGGCACACTCATAACCCATCACAGACATCTTTAAGCACATCACTCATAGCTTCGACTTTTCATAAACATTGCTCAAGAAAGCTTTTTACAATCAGTTCAAGCAAGTTAGTCAAAGTAAACAGCCTTTTCAGGATTATTTTAAACAGATTCCATTCCTATTGAAATGAGAAATAGGGCAGGACTAAAGTTTTTCTCAATAATAGTCTTCACCAGGAAGTTGGTTTTATAGTGACTTAGACTCAGTAGAAGTACAAACACTCATCTCTATTTTTATTCTAGTAACATATAATATGCACTCAAATATAAATTAATCTGACAATGCTTTAAAAGCCTGTTTTCACTCAGTTTAGCTAAGAGTTTGATCCAGTGACTTCTTCATTGCATGTATGTTATTATTATAAAATTTACAATAATGCGATATATATTTTACCAAAATCAGTAAATAGCAAACACTTAATTTTATTTTATTTTTGTTGTGTCTAGACTTAGTCAAAAGCAAGTATCTATCTGGAATATTCTGAGTTGCAATACAGTTTGGCTGACATTGTTCATTGTCGTTATCACTTGTTACAGCAAAATAATGCCACATGCACTTATAAATATTTTCTTAATAGTATGGCAATTTTCCGTACAGAAATATATCCTGTATTTCTGCTGACAAGAAAATGCCACATATAAAATAATATTGGAAGAGAATAGAAATCTCACAGAAAAGCATTAAGGAGAATCAAATGGTTACACTAATTACCCTGTGGCTTCAATATATTGATAGAAGTTATTGCATTAGAATTTTTCTTAAATAATCAATAATTAATGAATAAATTTTCACTCTCCCACTGTATACGGTGTCTCCAATTTTATCACACTTAGTTACAGTTTACTAAAACTGGCACTAAAGAAAGTTGTTGTTTTGGGGCTGATTAAGGCTGTGAACGAATATTTTGTAACACTTGTAATATTCATGGAATAACCATTAATTCTTATAATGCAATCTTTTAAAATGTGCTCTCAGCTATTTAAACTTATGAGTGTGGTTCTATGTGCAATAATGGCCAGGTCATGGACTGCTGGCCAACTTTCAATTATAAATCAATGAAACTGACCAACTGTTGCTCAATTAACTCTAGGTTTTAGTTGTAGCAGCTCATAAGTAGTAGTCCTTTTAATTCCTATACACATATACAGTCAGGTACAAAGTTTGAGACTAGAAAAAATCATATCAGTTAAACAATTCTTACATCCTATTACGTCACCATCCCTTTGTTATACCCCCTTCTCTACTCGCCACTATATTTGTTATGTAATTACCTATTAGCTCCGATGTCAGCCACACCCACACTTCCTTTCAAATTCACTTCCTATGACCTTGCCTACTAAAACTGGATTGTCTTAATCCTCTTGCTATATCTCTGTTTCCTGAGCTTCATAGATACTTGTATCTATTGAGCTCTAAACACAACTTGTAGTTTTGACTTATTGAGCTCCAATAGTCACTGAACATTCTTCCTCGAGTAGGTAGAGCATTATCTGAGGCTATACTTGCAGTATGTTACTGTGGTCATTACCCTTTCCTTCTCACTGGTTTCAATATCCCTTTCAAAATAAGACCGCCTTCAACTTGTTCATGTTGAACTGAGAAGCAATAATCACCAGGTAAATTTCTAATTGTTTAGCATTACTGTTTTAACCCTGTTAGCAAGTACTCGGTCAAAATGGCTGACCTCGTATCACATAAAGTGCTGTGACTAGTAAACTAAGAACAAATGTACGTAGCGGCCTATGATTACATTGTAGAGTACAGAGTACTACAATACTATTTTCCACGTATGGCGTTATGGTGCTTTAGAGTACTACAATATTTTTTCCCCACATATGATGCCATAGTGATGACCACACTGTTATGAGCAGAATTATAAGTATAATGTATTATAATAAGCTTATAATTCTTCACTAAATTGTAATCAACCTTCTACTTTATTATTGGCATTAATATAGAACAAATAACTATGAATAATAGTGACCACATTAATCAATACTATTACTGTTGCTAGCACTCTTACTGTGACATTTCTATGATAATTGCCTTTAGTGTTGAAATCTGATACTTCTGCATTTAATGTAGGATCCTGGGTCATTTTTGCAGTATTATGTGTCTGCACCATCAAACTCATGACTATAGCTGCTTCCATTTTCATGCTTGTTAAATGCTCACCTTGTACGCTGTGTTTTCTTGTTTGTTTGTTTATTGTTTTGTCTTCTGTTAAGATGCTCACGACTTATATGTGACATTGTTTCCCAGCTTTTGTATGTTAAGAGAGTTAGCAGTGAGAGTTTAGCTTCTTCCATGAAGACAACATTTATGTCTAATGTTTTCATTGCGCAGGAGTTACATATCGACAAAGCGAGATGCCAATAATTATTATGTTAGTCCGTGAATGATATTGTAATAGCTAGCTAGCTAGTGTATAATAGTGCTGAGGGTTTGCCCTTTTAGTGCTATATTATACAATGTAGTCACAATTCACAACCGACACATTTGAGTAAAAAAATGATATCATGATTATTAACAAGATGATAAGAAAAGACATTGTACAGATTGCAGACTACTCAGTGAGAATAAAGGATGAGTAGGGTGGGGCTGAGTTACTGAGCTACCTTGAATCATCTTCTGATCTCATCATCGCTAGAGTTTCTTCCCGTGTTGTCTGACTCCACCTGGCTCTAATGAGCTTACCCAGTTAAGATAAGTAGGGGTAGAACTAGCTAGTAATTGAAGCGACTAATACATAGTTTTAGACTTTCAGACTGTGAAGATAATTATTCCAATTTTATTTTTATAGCTCGTGAGCTAAATTAATGACACTTGATTATTTGCTAGGAAGATTGTTTAGTATGCAAATAATGAAAGAGACTTGTGCATATATAAATTAGTTATGGCTTATGCATCAGTCCACAAAAGCTTCAGTAATCGTGTGGGTCATATAATTTTACTAACCACTTGCCTGGAAAAGGACTGGGGACAGCCTTAAAAGTTTTCAGGTTTGCTACAGGAATGTCTGTACCACAAATTGACTATATGAAATGATTGAGCATTAAAACTTCACTGCACCGGAAGTGGTGGTGACTGAAATCTGAAATAAGCCCTACAAACTGATTCATATGGAGTATAGATGTACATAAAACATGATAGAGCAGCAGAAGGCTATCCTATACTTTTATTAGCACTCTCAGAATTCACAAGCAGCAAACTCACTCGTTCCTCTCAGAAGACAGCTTTAAGTTCTCCACTCACAGCTCAAAGTCCCTTGATGACAGTGTTCAAACAAGTTCTTCACAATTGTTTTAGCAAATTTCCCTAAGCAAAGACCTTCCTAGCTGACAGTTCATGTAGACATCCATTAGTTTGTGATTAAAATACACTACTTGTCCATACTTCACTAGTTGCATTTCAATGGAACTGGAAAGTACTGTAGGTGTCTCCTGATCCTCTTTCTTGCTGTAAGTGGCAGGAAGAGGGAGGAATATCTGGCCTGCAAGACTAAAGTTATAATAATAGGACATTTTTCTCTTTTTAACATCCAATATATTTAATTACAACTTCAGCCGACATTTAGGCTTCTTGCCAAAGTCCTCTTCACGGGTCAACTGAGGTCGAACTCTCCAAGTAAACAGCAAGATTTCTGGAGGGCACACTTACTGGAGGGTGATTTGTATGCAGCATGGACAGCCAACACCCTGGAAGCAATAAAATACCTAAACCTATGTCTCATGACATAGGTTTAGAGTTTCTGTTCAAAAAGAGAAAAGTTTCCTATTATTATAATTATTTCAGCCGAGAATGACTGAATCATTGAAAGACTAAGGTTAAATTCAAGGTTTGGGTGATAATACGCTAGCTAGACCATGAGGTTTTTCTTAATATTAGTTTTCACTAGAAAGTTTCATAGAGACTTTGAGTCATTAAGTTTAATAATTACATACTTGCCAACAGTCATGAAACCTCCAGGACCATCCCACATTTATCACTTAGCCACAGTCCACAACGGAATTGTACTTTTTCCATCATTTGTCTTGGAAATTGAACATCGTATCTGCTTATAAACTTTGCATGATCTGCAAAGACGTTACTTAACTAATCCACCAATAATAGTTCTTGATTGCATAAAGCTCACGAATGCTTCCACTCTTCTAAAAACTTGGTTCAAAATACAGTGTTCATTTCTCTCCAAAAATTGTCATGAAATACATAATAAATTCAATTGGAAGTTTAGTTGCCTCACAATTTTTAATCAGCCATCAGCAACCAATGCCTATTGTTGCCAGTTCATTACATTAATTTTTTTTTGTCAATAATACAGGGTTGAAAAGTTCAGTCTAGAATTAACATTGAATAAATAAAAGAAATAATAAAAGGTTGAATTGATTTGTTTAGTATAGTTAAAATTACACTTCAATATTTTACACATGTTGATTAAGATAAATCATTTACAAATAAGACATTTACGGAATTACAACTATATGTTCAAATAGATAGTGGTCTGATATAAACAACACGTAAAATTTTCCTAACATGATAGGATGTAGTTATAATTTTCTTATAATATAAATATGTTATCAAATTTACAGATACAGCATGGGTCGCCATCGTTATCCAGCTGCACACTGGGAAAGTAGCAACAGAAGACTATACAGATCAACGCTCTGGGAGACTCGTTGTTCATATATCAATCAACCTCAATGTTTCTCTAACACTCAATATCTGTTAATAGCCATCACAATGATCTG
>WLWI01002627.1_pt1 | contig 15519 bp, 9 predicted proteins | sample 6701501 | NCBI WGS metagenome assembly WLWI01 (sample SAMN12718690, study PRJNA515312) | sponge metagenome | isolation source: marine sponge | host: Mycale hentscheli | place: New Zealand: South Island, Marlborough, Capsize Point | collected 2014-11-01
ACTGATCGATCACCAGAGGACTCTGTTTAGTGCAATTTGGGACGGGGTCGACAACCGAACTAACACAAAAACGCGAGGGTCAAAGTACAAAATGACATACATACGTCCATACATATATACAAATAAATAAATAAATAAATAAACATCCCCGATTTTCGATTGTGTTACCCCTGTGAGTGTCTCGCTCGCTACGCTCGCTCGCCAATTATTATTATTATTATTGTTATTATTATTATGATGATGATGATGGTGATGATGGTGGTAGTTATAATAACAATAATAAAATTTATAATAATAACAATAATAAATATGATGTTATAATATTTATAAAGGGAAGAAAATTAAATGCTTAATAAATTATTAATCACTTGGCAGATAAACTGGCATATTTTCAAATGAAGTTATCTACAGGGAACTGCTTTGCACTGAAAGTAAGATTCCTTATTAAAGTGACACTTATAGTTAACTTTGTACTGTTTTACAAATACAGTCAAATTACAACTTTTTGCCTGGCCTTCAACAATCTTTGGTGAACACTTTCAACGAAACTTTGTGCAGACAGTCTCAGGTTCAATGTGAACTCTCATCCAACTCAGTTAATAGTCTCGCCTTGTCTTGTAGTAACTCTTTCAAAGATCTAAGTAAAGCCATGATCCAAGGCCGAGTGATTGGAGGGGCCACTATAAGTGCAGATGATATGGTAGGCCTTCTTGAAGTGTGGGTTAGAAGCAATTCTGCCGTCATCACAGTTAATGGATTGAAATATCAAGTGGCTTATGATTGTCCAGTAGTTATTGACCGTATTTTGCCCAATCCATCCTGTCTTTCAAATCCAATAATTTCCACATCTGTCACATCTAGAACTACTGCAACAACTTCAAAAGTTACAACATTCAAAATGGAATCAACCTCTTCGGGCACTGTAACAAGTGCATCTACTGGCAGTAATAACAAACCAGAACCTGTTATTTTGAGATCTTCTGCCAACAACCAAGTTTCCATGGCTGTGATGGGTGTGATTTTCTGTGTTATCATTGTGATACTCATAGCAATAATTGTAATTCTGATGGTGGTTATTGTACGAATGCATAGAAGCTATGGAAGGCCAATAACTATGTCATGGAGGTAATTAATATTATAATTATGGGTTTAAGAAGTCAATTTTTGTTATTGTTGTTATTTTAATTTATATTAGAAAATCTATTGGTGACGAGACTGGACTCGTTAAGAAGGATGACACGTCATTTAGCGGAGAGTAAGTCATGCATGTGTGCTATTCATTCAATTAATTATCCTTTGCAGGGCTCTATTTAGAAAATGTATTTTGAGATGACTAGTCTAGCATCCTCTGTATGTGTATATATATAAGTTATGAGGAAACGGGTTTACTTTTAAGTACAAATTTTGGCTAAAGTGTAAGAGCTAAATTTTGTAATTAGGGTTTGGCCTCAACTGCATCTGTACACAGCACACATAATATTAGGAATTGGTTGAAATGCATTCACCCCATCCCCTAGATAGAACCCTGCTTTAGTTGGTTGTTTTTCCTGACTTTCCTGATTGAATGTTTTATTGTTTGTGGTGTTGGGTCTCTGCAAAACTAAAATTTTAAATGCATTAGTATTTGTAGTAATTTATATTAAATTTATTCATTCTTTTTTATTATTATTTTTATTTTTTATAGATTGGAGTCTGGTGATCTGGATAAGTAAAGATATTCGAACAGTTAAATACTTGCTATGACTATGTTCATTCCTCATTTTTCTACAATTGGTTTGTTTAGATCTTAGGTATCAATAGTTAGTAACTCTAAATTCACTTATAACTCATGATTTACTGGAATTTATTGTACTGCAGCTCTTACTGCTAATTTATAAAAAAAATTTCTAAGGTAACTAATTTGAAATAGCTATTTCATATATTATGTAGTTATAGGATTGGAACGAATATCCAGTTATCATCCAGATCAGTAGGTATTGAATATGAGTCTAATTACCAAAATATCTGTGGTTGGCAACTCCGCGTGTATAATTTGGTAGCATAACAGTGCACTGGGGCTTCAGTCCCCTCTGCCCCAGCAAATATTTTAGTGGCGACTTTGACCTGTTGAGTAGCTTTCAGAGAAGCACACCAGCTATAATATGTAGCTACAACATTCAAGCAAACAATGGACATTTTTGTATTTTAACACATTATTGTTTAAAATTATTGTGATGTTTCAGATCATGAACCGTTATCAGTAATATTTAATAATAATATTTAAAGAGTGACAATAATGTTCTGATAGTAGTTTAATTAGATCTCTTTGTATATGTAATATGGTAAGCTTATTTTTTGTGCAATTCCTGATCTTTCAGAGGTTGTAAACAATTTTAAACCACCATGGTTGTCACCTAATGAAGAACATAAAAATTATTATTTCAGATAACTGCATCACAATACCTTGTATTTTCAATGGTATACCAGTAGAAAAGTAATCTTTCTTATATATATTATATTATACATTATATATTGTATGTATCAGATGTTAAGCAAATGTATTGTATACGTAATTTTTTTTGTATATCATGAAGTCTATATGAGGTCAATAACTGAAGAATGTTTTCCTGTATATTTAAAATGACAAGTGAAATAAGAATGATATTGACTAATGCCTAGTCATTTAGTAATTATGTTATCATTGCATTCCAATGTGTATATCCTATGTTTATGCCCCACTAGCTACCAAAATAAAAGCTTTACTCTTCTGTAATAATTGATGAATAAACTATAATGTATGAAATATTACTTTTTTTGTACTTATTAGTCAGCCAGTGCCATTCTGGTCATTTAGACAATGATTTAGACAGCTTGAGTTCAGTTAATGTATCGTCAAACTTGTCGTGTCCCTCGTGGTATATTCCAGCAGATGGAGTATGTACTTGTGGGAACACACTAGATTCCACTGTGCAATGTTATGGAGAAGATAGAGTCAAAGTACGGTTTAGATTCTGCATGAGTTATGACCCGAATACTCAGCTCACTCTAGTAGGAAATTGTCCCTACAGTAATAAAAATAGCACTGGAAGTTACGTGGTGCAGCCAAAGAACCAGTCACTTCTCAATGAAAATCTGTGTGGATGGATCAACAGAAGTGGCTTAATGTGTAACAGTTGTAAAGAAGGACTTGGAGTTGCTGTAATGTTATACACATCTTGCGTGAAGTGCCATGGGAAGTGGACAGGTTGGATATTATATTTCACAGTGGCTCTGGTACCATTGACTCTTCTTTTCTTATTACTTGTAATCTGTCGCATTCGAAATTCAGAACAAATTAGATCTTTAGTTTGTATTCTACAAATGCTGCTATTTTTTGTGGACAAATACCCCCATGTAGTGGTGGAAAACTTTCAAGGAAATTTTGCAAGTGTTTTATTACTTATAGCAATAACAATTTGTGGAGTTTGTAATTTGAATTTTTTTCGATATATTTTCCCTCCATTCTGCATTACTGAGAGTTTTACTACTCTAGACATTATAGCTCTGGAATATATTGTGGCTTTGTATCCTATGACTTTAACTTGTATCACATATGTATGTATTCAGCTTTATGCTAGAGATTACAAGGTACTTCAGATACTGTGGCTGCCCATAAATTGGTGTTTGAGCAAACTACCATGGAGCATGAATGACTATACCCTCATTGAAACTTTTTCTATATGCTTGGAGTTATCTTATTCCAAAATGATATTTGTCAGTTTTAACCTGCTAGCTTATACTACATTAATGAGAGCAAATGGAGAAGTTCATCAGTATGTGTCATATTATGACTCTGACATTGTGTATTTTAGTGTGAAACACATTCCGTATGCCATGTTGTCTTTCACAATGCTCTCGATTTTCGTTATTCTTCCAATGGTCCTTCTTTTTGTATACCAGACCAAACCCTTCCAGAAGTTACTGGGCTGCTTCCCTTCCACTAATTGGCTTCCCTTACACAGTCTTGCAGATGCTTTCAACGGATGCTATAAGAATGGAACAAATGGTTCAAAGGACTATAGATTTGTTAGTGGACTTTTTCTCTTCATTCGTCTGCTTTTCTACATTCCTTCTATCATATCGAGTTTTAAAGGGGATATGATTTATACTCTGACTCCAATTATAGGAGTTTTCATATTTAGTTTCCTACGACCATACAAAAATGATAATTACAATAAATTAGATATGATCTACTGGTGTTACTTACAAATTTTCATAATTGTATTGGTTTTTGACATTTATGCTTTTGAGATACCATTATCCATCAAGATAATGATATTGTTCATCATTTTAATATATGTAGTTTGTTTTGTGACTGTTAAATTTCTATTGCTTATTTTCTATTGTTCATTTTTTGACAAAGTGAAGTCAGTTTTTAAATTTTGGTATCAAACATGAATATCAAATTCTTTTTCAAAAGAAAAATCTAAAGTAATATATGTATTGTCACTTCTCAAAGTGTGTTCCCTGTGTTTAAGAGTCAGCATCAAGTTCTATAGTATTAAACTCTTCCAGTAGAGTAGAAGTCTCTTTGTCCTTGTCAGAACTGCAGTAAAACTTCTATTAACGAACCCTCCGAGAAGTGACCGACATCTCCGGAGAGACCAAAATTATTATGCACCCCTGATTGCAACTACAACAAATACAGTGCATTTAGAACCTCCGAGAAGCAACCACCTCTTATTTCCAACCAGCGACCAATGTCTCGATCTCATCTTGCTCAAAATAACTGCATTCGCCCCTCTAAGAGCGACCAAAGACCACACCCATTGAAAGTTTGAGAGATTGCGGTCTCGCATAAGCTGATAAAAAGGACAGTAGGAAAAATCACCTGGCTTGCTACCGAAATATAGACTGGTGTAAGACTGGTGTGGTTCCTTGCAAATACTGCCTCAAACAATCCCCTTATTCTGGAAAGTTGTTTGTTAATTTTTTTACAGACAATTGCATCTCCAGTAGCAGCACATCTTTATCAAAGTATAGATAAATATGGTGGAAAAATAGCTAAGTTAGCTGTACCAGTAGCCACAAGAAGGCAATTGAGACTTCAGAAGAAAAAAATTTCTTGTAAGATGCTTGTCATCAGGGCACCATTCAGATTACCACAATAAGACATGCATCAATTAATGAATATATTTTTAATTTAATTTTCCCTAACTCTTTGTTACAAAATAATGACATTTACAAAAGAACCTCTGAGAAGAGACCAAAAGTCCCGTCCCCAATGTGATCACTATTCGGAGGTTTTACTGTATTATAGTCATTCTCACTGCATAATATACTACAGCATTGTGAGTCTCTTCATTCAGTAAGCTGCACCAAGGTAGAATGCTCTAACACAAATCCCATCTTCTTTGCCTTTATGTCCAATAGTTCTTATGGACTATCTGACACATGTGCATTGGCCACACATCATAACCACTCAAGTCTGATTTTCCCCCATACCATTGTTCATATGGAGTCATTGATGTGCGTTTTTTAAGCGTGCAGCTTCCAATGTTGCTCTAGTGCAATAGTTATTGAATAGACTAGATGTGCATCAATCGCACACAATTATTTATCAGGGTACAATTCATTATTCTACGACTCATGGTTTGATTTTTTTTTAACAAGTAGCTCTCTAGCCCTTTTGTGCAACCAGCAGCTGCACTCTGTGTGTTGCTATGTATCGCCACCCTCAAGGTAGCTATCAAAGTCACCACAGGCATGTTCTCCATCATTGTCTCAGCCAAGTATACCAGTTTTGTCACCTACAGGTGAACATAGCTTCCATTCCTTGAACTTGCCAAAAAATTTGGACTTCAGACACATGAAATAGACTGCACAATTTCTTCGATGAATGTCACAAAGTATTTTAATTAGGCTAGTTGTTCAACGGGCATTGGTCCATAAATTTGCCATGAATGGACTCTAGTGGAGCGAATATTGTTAATTGAGTGGAAAATCTTGCTGTGTATTTTCCGTCAACATATCCTTCACAAAGCCGTAACCTGAGATAGATTGGATTACTCCACCCACTATTTCCTTTGTGGTCATACGTCACATCATTCACTCACACTAGTTGTTGATGCCCCACAATCTACATTTTATCCCTCATAGTAGTCCAGCAGATAAGAAAAATTATTGTGACAGAGTGGGCCAAAGCATGAAACTTGGTATGCAGGTTCGGTTTGGCATATATAGCAGTATCAGAAAGGGAGCCAAAAAAAAAAGTTTATTTAAAAAAAAAAGTTTAAGTGTGAAATTTAGATTAACAGTTAATTATGTAAAAGAGCTCAATATAAATTGTTTATTATAATGTATTGTGGTTTAATACTTTAATGTTAATGATTAGGAGTCACCTGATATTACAGGCAGCTAGACTATTTAATAGAACTAGCAACCCTGATAGCTAGCCAGGTGTAGCAAGTTTCAGAGAATTTATTTCAGTAAAATAAAACCATAATATTTCGGCTTGTGACTGAACAAGAAACTTTGTATAAACAGATGATACAGAACATGAGATCATTGTGTGGTGGGGCACAGCCCCTGGGGATGTTAGTTGGTGTTGGACAATTTCTGTGGCATGTGAGTTGTGCTTGGGAGGTGTGAAGGTGTAGTCATAATTTAATTAGTGGTCCCTCCAGAATGGCTGCCACTAATTCAATTATGACTAGCTACACCTTCACACCGCCCAAGTATAGCTCACTTGTCACAGAAATTGTCCAACACCAACTAACATTCCCAGGGGCTGTGCCCCACCACACAATGATCTCATGTTCTGTATAATCTGTTTATACAAAGTTCCTCTGCCTGTAATATCGCTGTTTTGTGGTTTTTTCCCCGCTATAATAATTGTATTGGGCACGCAAATAAAAAAATTTGCGGGTAACGCCGATTATATTGACCAAAGTTTCTTGTAAGACATATTTTTGTAAAGGAATGTATATCTGGATGGCACCCCTTCTAATATTGCTATACATACCTTCAACAAACACTGTGCCAAGTTTCATGCTTTGGTCCACTCTGTCACAATATTGCATCAAAAGTACAATTTCCCACTGGACTATCATACCAATGCATGTTCATAACCACACGCTCACAGTTAACTTGTACACTTTATTCTTTATCAGACCTACTTAAGTATTTTAATAGCTAAGAATGATTTCCTGTTTAATTTACATGACAATGGAAATAGGAATGTTGTGGACTAGTTTATTAATAATTACGCATCACTACATTATTATGTATATATTCATCACCATGAGTAAAAAAACTAGTATAAAATAAATTCACTTCATTCATTGATTGTTGTATAAACTTGACAAAGATGATGTATATTGTGATAACTATATGTGTTACTTACTGGTCAGTTGGCCTATGCCATTCTGGTCATTATGACAATAATTTAGACAAATTGAATTTATCTTCAGATCTGTCTTGTTTCTCGTGGTATATTGCAAAACATGGAGTATGTACTTGTGGGAACACACTAGATTCCACTGTGCAATGTTATGGAGAAGATAGAGTCAAGGTACGGTACACATTCTGCATGAGCTATGACCCGAATACTCAGCTCACTCTAGTAGGAAATTGTCCCTACAGTAATAAAAATAGCACTGGAAGTTACGTGGTGCAGCCAAAGAACCAGTCACTTCTCAATGAAAATCTGTGTGGATGGATCAACAGAAGTGGCTTTATGTGTAACAGTTGTAAAAAAGGACTTGGAGTTGCTGTAATGTTATACACATCTTGCGTGAAATGCCATGGAAAATGGACAGGTTGGATGTTATATTTCACAGTGGCTCTGGTACCATTGACTATTTTTTTCCTAATGCTCGTATTCTGTCGCATCAAAAATTCAGAACGTATTAGATCTTTAATTTGTATTTCTCAATTACTGATATTTTTTGTGGACAGGTTTCCCCATGTAGTGATGGTGAACTTTCACGGAAAGTTTTCGAACTATTTTTTTCTTTTATTAATCACACTCTGTGGAATTTGTAATTTGGATTTTTTTCGATATATTTTCCCTCCATTCTGCATTACTGAGAGTTTTATTACTCTAGACATTATAGCTCTGGAATACATTGTGGCTTTGTATCCTATGACTTTAACTTGTATCACATATGTATGTATTCAGCTTTATGCTAGAGATTACAAGGTACTTCAAATACTGTGGCTGCCCATAAATTGGTGTTTGAGCAAACTACCATGGAGCATGAATGATTATACCCTCATTGAAACTTTTTCTATATGCTTGGAGTTATCTTATTCCAAAATTATTTATTTGTCAGTTTTAACCTGCTAGCTTATACTACATTAATGAGAGCAAATGGAGAAGTTCATCAGTATGTGTCATATTATGACTCTGACATTGTGTATTTTAGTGTGAAACACATTCCGTATGCCATGTTGTCTTTCACAATGCTCTCGATTTTCGTTATTCTTCCAATGGTCCTTCTTTTTGTATACCAGACCAAACCCTTCCAGAAGTTACTGGGCTGCTTCCCTTCCACTAATTGGCTTCCCTTACACAGTCTTGCAGATGCATTCAATGGATGCTTTAAGAATGGAACAAATGGTTCAAAGGACTATAGATTTGTTAGTGGATTCTTTCTCTTCATTCGTCTGCTTTTCTACATTTCTTCTATCATATCGAGTTTTAAAGGTGATATAATTTTTACTGTGGCTCCAATTACTGGGGTTTTTATATTTAGTTTCTTTCAACCTTACAAAAAGGACCTTTACAACAAATTAGATACCGTATATTGGTGTTTCCTGCAAATTGTGGTCATATTTGTGCTTTTTAATATGTATGGTTTTAAAATACCTATGGTTATTAAAATAGCATTGGGTTTGACCCCTTTGCTTTACATAATATATCTGTTTATCTCGAAAATGTTAATTATGTTTTACCCACCATTGCCTGACAAGATGAAGTTAATGTGGAGAATGTGGCAAACACAATGCAAAGCGACATTGTGTTTTAATCGATCTGATAATGTGGCAAATTATGGATCAATTGAAAGAACTTGAGATTTGCTTGAAGAGTGCTCTCCAATTCATGATTCTGCTTCAGAACACTTCATATCAAATTGTGACTTGTCTCATTAGCTAGCCACTATCAATTGTTTAGCTATAGATATCATTTTACTGTTGTTGTGTTGGCTTGGAACATGAATAATCACAAAAATTTGAAAATACAATGTTAATTTCAATAGCTAGATTGCTAAGATAGATGTAGCTATAAAAGTAAATCCTTTTGTTAAAATGACTAGTAGCAACTATATTTTGTATGCTATTATTATAAGCTGACAACAGACACCAGTCTGTGATTTTCTAACGTCCACTGGCGCCTCGATGGTATTTCCCTGCTGTATCAGCAAAATATTTCAAATGCCATAGAACTGGAGGAGGCAATTTGATATCGGTGACGTCATGCGCAAGGATATAAAAATAAAACTGCTGCTCTGACTAGCTACTTTACCCGGGTAAACCAACGCCCGTTCACTCACCGCTTTTAGAGAATCTTACCAGCAGTTATGGGCGCTAACCTAGGACTCCTTGCATTCCTATTTTCTCTCACTTTCTCTGCGTGCGTGGGTAAGTAAGTGTAATGGGCATGAGCCTGTATAGCTAGAATTTGCCGTCCGTTTTTTTGTGGTGACAACCAAGGCTAGTAGAATTTATGCTCATATCTTCATGTTTGTTATCAGTAGCAACACATTAGCACCTTTTTGATTAGTTAAATGCTTTGTAACTAACTAAGCTAATTGTATGTACATGCTAATCACCCAGTGGACTTATCTGGACTACTATAGTTAAGCAAGAGTATAATATTACATTGGTATTAAATAAATAAAATAGTAAGCCCCAAAACATTATACAGCTAAAAAGCTGTCTTGTAGCTACCATCAAAACAAAATCTATGGACTACTTGGCAATTAAGTATTTATGATCACGTGTGCAAAATTGTATGATGATTGCAGGGGATACTAATATTGAAGACATCAGATTGGTAGGTGGCAGCTACAATTACAGTGGAAATGTGCAAATTCTATACAATGGGACTTGGGGGACCATATGTGACAGTGGCTGGAGCTACAATGATGCCAGAGTGGCTTGCCGGTATGTGATTTTAAAAATCCCCCATACCCCTATTGATACAAACATGTTTTTCTGTTTAGCATGTTGGGATTCAGTTCTGCAGCATGTGCAATTTCAAATGCTCGATATGGCAGGGCAGCTACGTCTGTTCCCATCTGGATGTCTAACTTAGGATGCCGGGGTAATGAGCAATATCTGGACCAGTGTCCCTTTTATGGATGGGGCTCTCAGAACCATTACTGCACCTCCCACTACGACGATGCTGGAGTTGTGTGTTATAACGGTATATATAATTAAAAGTTAAATTTAATTATCTTATGTAGCTTAAATGTGTGAGCTATTTTGCTATGTCCTTTCTCCATTAATGATGCAGTGGAGTCTCTGATAGATAATGAGTGATTCACCTCTATTTAGTGAATTTTCAGTTTGCCCCCATCAATAGAAAATGTATTCGATCACTTGTACAGCAATAAACATCTTATTTGTGAACTGAATGCCTGATCTCAAACCATTCTTATTTCTGAGCTCTGTAGTTCAGAATAGCAAGACAAAAATGTAATGGTGAATAACAAATTGAGGATCTAGAAGTAGCTAGTGCCTTTTCAATTCAACATATTTTTTTAGATAATTCGATATTACACAACACATCCTGATTAAACATTTTTTTTAGTACTTTATTCTGCAGTTGGTAGCTAGCAACAATACTGTAATAGTTGACATATTCACCATTTGATTATGCGAAAAGGAAACACTACGCATTTACTTAATCAAACTGAAAGTGAAAACATGTGTGGGTGGACTTAAAATGTGACCATCTACAGGAAAACCAGGCACAATGCGGCACCCTTCAAAAAAAGTTTTTTTGCACTTGCAGAGTTGTCGGCGTCCAAATATTGAGCTCTCCAAGTTTTATCGTCGTAGCTTAAGTCGTTCCCGCTATAATAGACCTAACCGTTCCCTACCGTAGGCTTGAAACAATACATTTTTAAGAAATCGATCGATCTTTTCTCGATTTTTACGCACGCCGCGTTGTGCCCGGTTTTCCCGTAGACGGTCACCAATAAATAATGCCTAATTTGTGCAAATACAAAACTCATTCTACAGTATTGTGGAAGTTAGATATTGATTTTTAGTCATTGTTTGTCTTTGTTTTTTTTTGTTTTTTTGTTTTTGAGGGGGGGAAGGAAATGGTACTCGATGATTACCAGGCATAGAAAAAACATCTTAAACTACATTGAATCTTATAATTTTTTTGGAGAATATCTTAATTGTTTTGCACTTAGTGGAGTGTGGCTGTTGATATCTTAGTTAGTTCTGATTGTTTGCACGTAGCTAAATCAAAGTTTAGAAAGCATAAGTAAACATGCATTATTTAGAGTAGCATGTTACATTATTAGCTTTATAACAATTACATTGCAATTTCATTCTGCATGAGTATATTTTGTTAAGTTACGTTATGCAAACCTCATTGCCTATAAACATCATTAAGAACATAACATTGTTCATACATGTACCCAATTCTGATAATATACTAGAATGTTCAATAAGATATTTTTGTAAACTTAAAAATAGAATAAATTATTCTGTATGATCTTAGGCTCCCTAATTGGCATTCCAGAAGTTTCGGCAGTAAACTCCACAACTAGATCCATTACGCTTTCCATCGTACCTGTGAGTTAAATTGATTAAATATACATAGCATTATCTCTATACTACATTAACAAAAAATACATCTATTATAAAGTATTTTTTATTGTTATCAAAATGAAATGTACTGTTATTAGTCATTTATCAAGGAGATATGAAGAATTAACGTGTCAAGTTAGTTATTAAATTCCGAATGCCTGATAGTAGATTTGCTGATGTGGTCAATCTGAGAAAAAAATGAAGTTGTGCCATTAGATGCTGTATTTTGTTTGCTTAGTCAGCATTTCCTTTTAATTTTTCATAATTCTTGTCAACTTTAAGTTTTGATTTACTTTTGCTGTTCAGTTTATCCACAGTAATTGTAATTAATGTCTAATGGTACCTATTTCACTTTCAGTGAGCAGTTTGTGCAGGTGTACCTTTTAAACATTTAATTTATTTTTGTAAGTATCAAGCGAAGCAGTCAAATATTAAACTGATGGAAAGGATTTGAAATTGTAAGAATAGTTCAACTGTTGTATTTAAATAAATATCGCTATGTGGGGTGAATGCATGCTAGCTGAAGCCATTGATGAAGCATTGAATAAACTAATTAAGGCTTCAGCATCTTTTGATCAATAAAGAGATGAAAACAAACAAATGTTTATTTGAAGCCATGAGCAGTCACTACTTCCTGCAATAATATCAGATGCACTTGACAACTCCACACAGACTGAGGAATGTCTGAAGTCAGTGACTTCTTAATTTCCCAAAGCCAAGTGTAGGCATTCTATATATATATATGGGAGGGGATTTTAGACTCTGTACTTGATTCCGCCCTGCTATTACTATACTCTATTCCCAAACTCCCAGACTTTGAGCCTGGAATTTTGTTTACACTACAGCTTGCATGCAAGCAGTCTGATTTGAAGGTGTAGATTACTCAGTTATTCCTTCAATTAACCTTTGGTGGTCTCTCAGGGTGTCATAATCAAATCACTTTACTTTACTATAATTCCCTACAGGATGTCACAATTCTGATCAATTTACATTACATTGCAGTTTTACGGTGGGTCTCGTGTCACTTGTGCATAAACAAATTTCAAGCACTCTGGCTTAGTAGCAGCTAGAGTAATCCCCACTCTATGTCCCTCCCCACCACATAAAATAGGGGAATGCTTTATTACCTTACGTGAGTAGACATAAATAAAAAATGGGTCGCATACCACATAGAAAGCTAAGCAAATTAAACACCATAACTGAACAACACCGTAGATTCTTGATTTAACCCTTGATAGTGTCTTACTCACCAAAACATATATATATATATATATATATATATACATATGTGTGACAGGCTCTGCAAAATTCAGGAATTTGCTTTAAAAATTGAAAATCCTGATACTTATTGAAAATTACTCAACTTAAACCATATAACATATTGTACAAAGAATTTTAACTACGGACATTCAAATGCGAGTAAAATGGAGTGGGTTTCTAGTGTACCACTTACTAATAAGATAGGCTTTTCTAAAGTATTACGGTAAGAATCACTTGAATAATAGTGAGTAATTTACCAAGGGTTCCATTATTTGCAGTAACTAACCTTTCGAGTAACCTGAAAACCCTGAATATTTCACTATTGTTTCATGTATTACTAATTTCCATATAAGCTGAGGAGAAATAAAATGTTAAAAAAAAAGACTTTTCTTTCAATAGCTCGCTTGATGTGATACAAACTTTTTAAGCTTTGAAATTTGGCATAATGGTGGTACAACAATTACTGTACTTAATAATAAGTAAAAAAATTAAAAAATTCAGCAAATTTGACCATAATATATAATTGGCGAGTGAGCGAAGCGAGCGAGACACTCTCAGGGATAACACAATTGAAAATCGGGGATGTTTGTTTATTTATATTATTATATGTTTGGACGTACGTATGTCATTTTGTACTTTGACCCTCGCGTATTTTTGTGTTCGCTCCGTGTTCGACCCCGTCCCAAACTTCACTAAACGGTGTAGTGGAATAGCCACTCCCCCACATTTTCAGGACAACACCCATGGACACTCCCTCATCTGAACACATTATATTATCAGCATGCCCTTGATATTATATTATTTATGCATAGCTAATTACTTATCCATACATTCCATTTAACTATCACTTCCCATTACATCATCCTCTTCCTGTGTCACCCAACCACCTTTGCACATGCCCAGTGGGTCTTCTTATATATTGGCCTGCTCAGCATGTGCCCATTCAGTTGTACTTTGTGTTGTTCTCTTAATCATCTATCTGAGTTACACTTGTAAAAAGGGTGGGCTTGGATAATTGAGGCCTTTGAAAGCTAGAGAGCAATCTGTGCAACTCTGGTGGCAGCATACCCTCCTGTCTCCCTGTTGTCCCACCACAAACAGAATCCTCCGGTTTAGCGATCATTACCCGTATCACCCTAGAAATTGAATTGTTTCCCGCTTTGAATTCTTTTGTGGGTGCAGTTAAAACTCAAAAACTTATGGGAGCTCCATTTCTATTCGCGTTAGTGGTGGTGGTAAGTTAATACGCTATTTGTCACAGTTATAAGCCCATGCAACAGTATTTACTAAAAATTCATTGTTCACTAGACTAACCACAAAGGTAAGTCTTGTGTAGGTATGTTCAGTTGTGTGAAAGTATTGTGCGTTACAAGTACTACACAAAGAAAAAGTTTAAATAACGTGACTTGATTTTATTGTTTCTTTTTCAATTCAAACAGTTGCGGGGAGCGGTTACTATGGCATTGAATCCCCTTTACCTTATATTATACGTAATTAAAAAAACTCGACTTTATTTTAGTAGCTTGAGTGTTAGTAATTAGAATCAATCGTTTAACAATAGTGTGGTTTAAGGCTCGCTCGCCATTTGTGCTCAAGCACACCACTAGTATATATATATATATATAATATATAAATAAATAAATTGATAAGTTAATTATTTATGATAAAAAAAAGATGAGTGGTATAATTCAGTTGTGTATGTCTTTTTTCTTTAGAATTACGTTGCCCAGAGTGTCTATCGTCAGCGTTACGTTGTGAAGTACAATCGTTCATCTACTTACTTTCAGTATTACTACTCATCATACTACTATTACAGCTTGCCACGAAATGTCACCATCACTCTGTCCAACTTACTCAGGGACCGTCTGTATTCTATTTCCGTCAGTCATCAAGTGACAGATTCAACATGCCGATATTATAACTATTTCAATAGTTTATATTCTGACCCAATTCAGTATTCAACCAGCAATATTGGTATGTCACTACACTCAGCAGTGTTACTTGTGAAAATAATAAAATCTGGTCAGTCACTGCACACATGCTATGGTTAAATAAGTTAGAGAAGCAAAACTGAAACTTGGTCCTCCCAAGTTTTGATATTAACACTTTGAGCCATACAAATGTTGTGACAGCGATGTGGTGATTTTTGGAGATTATTATTTTTAACCTTATTTTCCAACCGTCAGCATCATGTTATTATTTTAATTTTCAACAAACTCAAATGAGCTATTATTTTGAACAGGGCATACAAAATTTATTTACCATCATCTGATTTGCCTTTTTCCCCCTTTTTTAACTGCTCTATGTTATGAGGTAATGTCTATAGTTCATTTATGCTATTTTTAACTGCTCTATGTTATGAGGTAATGTCTATAGTTCATTTATGCTATTTTTAACTGCTCTATGTTATGAGGTAATGTCTATAGTTCATTTATGCTATTTTTAACTGCTCTATGTTATGAGGTA
>WLWI01002630.1_pt1 | contig 15509 bp, 12 predicted proteins | sample 6701501 | NCBI WGS metagenome assembly WLWI01 (sample SAMN12718690, study PRJNA515312) | sponge metagenome | isolation source: marine sponge | host: Mycale hentscheli | place: New Zealand: South Island, Marlborough, Capsize Point | collected 2014-11-01
ATAACCCAACGTAATAACTATGAACACAGGTGATATGGAAAAATATTGCCCTAAGCCACATCCTGTTTAGTTTAATGCATTTTCTATGTGGCAACAGTTATCAGGCTCTGTTCAGTACCTAATAAAACCCCAGATCGATTGAGAGTTCCTTGGCAATAAACACTCGCGCATTGTTATTAAATACCCGGAGCAAGTGATGACGTATTACTGCGCATGTCTGACACAATTTTCATGGCATACATAGTTGACACGAAACCCAATGGCGGTCTAAGCAATTTCACCAGACCTCCTCTAGTTACTATGGAAACCGAACGAAGGGTAATCGCGCGCGGAAACTTGTAGAATAGAAAAAATGGCCAGAAGTAAGACACAATGCCAATGGGATAGTAGCGTTACTTCTTATTTACTCTGGATGTGTGATAGTTACAGAGGAGCTAGTGAGACGCAGGGCGGAGCACAATGAAGGCCTCATTTCTACTCTTGAAGAATTGTCTCTGCACCAGCAAGACTTAGTCAAGTAAGAGGCTATGTACTAGGGAGGTGTGCGACTATTACGTGCATCATGCTTTACCAAAATGGTGTAGTTTATTAATGACACTTTAATCTGCTCCATGGAGCCTACATAACTCCAGAAATGTTTTAATAGCTGAGTTGTCATTATTCGTAACTGTGATTGTTGCCACCCATGGTCCAAAGTAGTCTCGCGTAGCCAGACCCTTTACCAACTGTAACCGCTACGCGGGGAAGGAAAGGGTCTGGGAACATACAATACAACCACTTGTTCAGCAGCACCCCAAAAAGGGTGCTCCAATTATCACATTCCAATGCTTGTGGTAGCCAATGACGTCACTGCCAAGGCCGGGTAGCAGCTCTCCTATTCATGCTGGTACGTTTATTGCTTGCCAGGAGTGCTTATAAATAGTCTACGAAAACAACTTCACCAGTTTGACGAAGTTACGCAACGTTCTCACCCTCCCAGATGTATGTTGACGTCACACAGTATACCGCAAGCTTGCTGGAATGTGATAATTAAGCACCCTTTTTGGGGTGCTGCTGAACAAGTCGTTGTATTGTATGTTCCCAGCGTAGCCAGCCCCTTTACCAACCCTAACCGCTACGCGGGGAAGGAAAGGGTGCGAGACTAGGTCCAAAGTAGGTTCATGACCCTTCAGCTGTCTTTATAGACAAATAGTAATGCAGTATAATCCTCCACACTCAATGCCATGCATTACATTACTCATGTGAGGATAGGGTGCCATGACTCTTCCTTCTATACTACATGTAAATATCTTAATGTATTTTTTTTTACTACATGTAAGGACTTATTTTTAGACCATACCATGTACTTGCCAAAGCTCCGGGACAGTCCTGGACTTTTCACTTAGCCACTGTCCCACAACGGAATTGTACTCTTTCTATGGTTTGTCCCAGAAATGATGAACTCATATCTGATTAATGCATGATCTGCCAAAACGTTAGTCTCGTTAACCCATTGTTCTTGGAGAACGTCTTGTAACTTTCACCAGATATTCGTGAAATGCCGGAATGTAATTAATTTTGTTTTTGTGACATAGTACACTGCGTGATATCTACTGCACACATAATTGTGAAATAAAGCACAGCAAGTGTGTAGAGCTGGGTAAATGCAGTCAATGTGTAAGAGAGACATTTAAGTAACTTTGGCTGCTTAATTGGTTGTCCCAACATTCTGGGACAATTTCACAAAAACCAGGCGAAAGTTGCCAGATGTTCTCCTTCCCCTGTGCCCTGCCCCTTTACACGCAGAGAACAGCTAGTTAAAGAGATTACCAAAACATTACTTAGCTAATCCACCAACAATTGTCAGTGGCATGTAACTCACAATAGTTACACTTTTCTAAAATTCAGTTCAATTAGAGTGCTCTCTAAAATTGATTTTTTTTTCCATGAAATATTTTATTGAAAGTAAAGTTACTGCACAATTTCAACCAGTCGTTGGTTACCACTACCTACCTTCATTATATTAAAATATTATGCCTTTTTCCCCACTTTTGTCATAAAGTTGAGCTTGGCAGGAACTGTTGCAACACTCACTTGAGTAAATAGATACTTATAAACTATTAGGCTATCATTGTTTCCTTATACTTTATGTAGTTTTGGGTGTGGTCTGTATGTGTGCTTAGTGTACATGAACTACAATTTGGAATAACACATAGTAGAAAATTATGTTTGAGGTTAATCTTGGTGTAATCTATGGGCATTCCTATAGAAAACCTGAAAACCTCACAGTTGTCCCCAGACCATTACCAGCCAAGTGGTACGGTATTATAGCCCTGTTGTGATACATAGCTTGATTGATACTCGAGTATATTCTGTTCATTGCCTTCTCAGTTGATTCAATGACTTTAAAAAATTGGATAATATCAATTCTGAGTTTTAGGATAGAGCATTTGGACAGATGGTGCAAATACCTGAAGATTTTGTATCTCCAAAACAACCTCATTGGTCGCATTGAGAATGTAGGCAGACTGAAGGAACTTCAATACCTCAACTTAGCCCTCAATAATGTGGAGAAAATTGAGAATTTGGAAGGTGAAAGACAAAATTTGGAGATTATGATTAAAAATGTATGCTCGTGTAACATCTTTAGGGTGTGAATTCTTACAAAAATTGGATTTTACAGTGAATTTCATTGGAGACTTGTTGAGTGTAGAAACCCTAAAGAATCACGCCCATTTAGAGGAACTGTTCCTCACAGGCAACCCATGCACTGAGTTTGAAGGATATCGAGAGTTTGTAGTGGCCACTTTACCCAAACTTCAGAGACTAGATGGCACTGATGTGAGCAAGTCAGAGAGGATTGAAGCCACTCAGAAACTGAGCTCCATCAGAACTCTGATTATCCAGCAACAAGCAGAGTACATGGACAAGAGAGCAGCAGAGAAGAAGACATTTGCAGAGAAGGAGGTCAACAAGGGAAAACCTGGCTTTAACAAGAGGTGGTACACTGATGCACAAGCACACCTGCAGGAAGAGAAAAACGATGTGGAAGAGGAGGAAGAGGCATACACACCAGAGTACCGAATGAAGAGCCACATGGAGATGGCAGAGAAAAAGAAGCAGCAAGCCAAGGAACCAGAGTAGGCTATCTGTTTGTTTGTTTGTACATGACCATTTAAAATGCTTCTCACATTCAATGTGTCACAGGAACAAGTTGGAAATGCCAAAACGAATCCGTAGACTTGAAAAAGATGGGAAAATGCTCAATGTGAATGAGGGCAAGTATGTGTGTTTGTTGGTGGGCATCAGGAGAGATTAAGTGTGTGTCTGTGATCTACTTAGGTACGAATTTCTTCTGCATGATGAAGGAGATCACTATCAATTAGAAGTACAATGTCCACGGTACCTGGACACCTCCCTCATAGACTGTGATGTGCACCCCACCTATGTCAGACTCTCCATAAAAGACAAGGTAAATGTTGCATTCAACTTCCATCCTTACCTCACCAGGTGGGTTGTCACTTCCTCCTCCCCATAATAGATTCTACAATTGGTCTTCCAAGAGGAAGTGTCTCCGGACTCTGGTACTGCTCAAAGATCACAAACTACAGGTCAGTCTGGCTTTGGTCATGATTTGACGATTGAACATTCACATTTCAGTTGCTCAGACAAAACTTATTTAGGCGACCTTCTAAACTATACTAATTGAGTCGCAACACAAATATTAATCCAACTTGGAAATTCCTTGTAAACACTTCTTATTAATAGGCTATACCCTGCCCCTCCCATAAGAAGGGCAACCGCCAACTATTCTCGTCTGAAGCCCAGAAGCTATGAAATTCTGTTTTATGTTTTCCAGGCCATCTACTACTAACATTGCCGAAGGTCACACCCACTCATATCATCAAAACTAAAGAGACACACCCACCCAAGCCAGTGTGTGTCCAACAGACTTCTCATCCTCAAGTGAATCCAAATCAGCAGCTTAATGGACACAACCACGAACATACTCCCACAATCTGTGCAACCAAGCATATTTTAACACACACACAACAGAAATTTGTGGACGACCCTGATGTCCCACCCTTAATTTAAAAGCACTATCATATTTATTATGCCAACATAGTTATTATTGTAATGAGTGAGAAAATTCACCAGCTCTATGATTTTAGAGCTGGTGAGTTAACTTTGAGACAAAGTCTGGCTAGAAGTCCAGAGAGTTGGAGAAGTGAGTCTACTCCCTGACATATCTTCATGTGACTGAACCCTACTTCCTACAAGAACATGTTACACATGCAATGTTATGACATGACCAACGTGTCACATTTAACAAGATAGGTACATGAGTCTACTACTACTACTATTACTACTAATGACTTGCCTTGATGTACTCCAGCTTGAAGAACTCTGGGATGTCAAGGTTCTTCAGAACTCTGAAGATGTTAGTGATGAGATCATGAGAAGAGTAACCTTTATCCCACAAAGTCTTGAGAATCACATATGCTTCATCCAATTTAGCCTCAGTGCAATGCAATAACATTTCCTGTATCATGAGGGGGTGGGGCTCGTCACACACCTGCACACACAAACATCAATAATCATCAGGTTAGAATGGGTTCATCTAGCACTAACACTTGATACAGTAACACTAACACTTGATACGAAGGCATTAACAATTGATGAATGACACTAACACTAGCACTTGATACAGTGACACTAACACTAGCACTTGTTAAGGTGACGCTAACATTTGATACAGTGACACCAAAAGTTAATACAATGACACTAACACTTGATACAGTGACACTAACACTTGATATAGTGACATTAGCACTTGATATGATGACACTAGCACTTAATATGGTGATACCAACAGCAAGGAAAGGGTATACGACACTAACTAACACTATGTAGATACAGTGCCCATGCTCACAGTTACTACATCACTGCAACCATTACTGAGGTCTTACCTGCCAATTCTCACTTCACAAAAAATTAGTTGTATGTGCTTATGTCTAGGTCTGGGCCAAATCTGCTCCATTTTTCACTGCTCTAATGCTTGTCAAATTTACCAATTATGCTCTTATTATGCCCAATCAAATACTCCAATAACGATCGATGGAAAATTATTAGTCATAATGATAGTGAACTTGGATGTTCAAAGAAAATGTACTATGAATCAGTATATTGCTTGGTAGACACTACCTACCACAGAGTCTAAATGTAACCATGTGCTCTCACGTGTGTCAGAGTCTCTTCTCTCATATACCGATGCAAGCTTAGACAACTATTTTAAAAAAATCCTCAAAAACGACCTATTATGCTGGCATTATGCTCGATGTTTTGGCACACCTATTATGCCCAAAATTATGCCAGCATAATTGGCCCGGGCCTACTTATGTCCTCTTAGGATTGTCTATCTACAGATCCCTGGCTGTAGCTAGTAATGACTAGGATTGTGTTTATCTCTGCGAGCTCGTTGCACTGGACACACTCAACATCAAATAAAATCTATTTCACACACTTGAACTTGAAAGGGGGCCACCCAGCAAGGTGATGTTCCTCTGCATACATCCAGACTTGGCAGAAATGGTCCATCACATGGGCTCATAGTGGCCCATCATCACTCGTCCTTTGGGACGCGTCGTAACACATCTATGTCTGGTAATGTCCTGGTTCCTCTGGAAGGTTTACTGGAAAGTGACAGATTTTATGGGCATATTTGTCTCATGTTGAGCAGCAGTCTTTCTATATAGCTCTTCTCTGTTCTTCTTTCTCAAACCTTCTCTCTCTCACACACACAAATTCTTACTTTTGCTGCTGCTAGTGGGTCACGTGCACCTGGCAGTGCTTGGATGCCTGTGAACTTAGCAGGCACTACGAGCCGTGCAAGAAAAGCTCTTGAAGCCAGGCTAAGAACTTATAGGAAACAGACCCTTCCTCTCAGCTAGTGTGGCTATCTAAAGTCTCAGGATCATTGCTGTTTTATGATAAAAAGCTAGGAATTTGCACCCCAGCAAATGCCAGGTACCCATCACAGCTGGGTGGACTGGTGGGAGGCAGAGGAACAAAAACCAGATGGAAAATTGCCTGAATGGGGGTCGAACTCAGGACCCACATGCCCTGAGCAAAAGACTCAACCACTACACCACACACACACACACACACACACACACCTGTCCTATTGCTGCTGCTACACAGTCACGCAAGGCCAATTGGACCGCAAGTCATAGGATCTCCAAGTCTGATCAACCCCCTGGAGGTCTACATGTGTGAGCCATACACACACACACCACACACACGCTCACTCATCTATGCACAATATGGTCTTTTAGAAAGAAAGCTCCAGGATGTAAGTCATACTCTGCACTGAAATTGAAGGGAACACAGACTGCAATGCTGTGTAGTGTACACTTACTTTGAAGACATTGTCCGCATTGACGTAGCTGAAGCCTGAAACAGTTGACTGAAGGTTATTCAATGCCTACAAGGAAGTAAACAAACACTACATTTCTTACAGGTATAACATGTGGAAGATAACAGTAGCATCAAGAAACACCAACAAACAAACACACACACAAACTACAACTACTCACAATAGAAGTGCACAAACAGAAACTTTAGAGCTTGTCACTACAAGACGACTCTAAAGGAAGACTATGCTTACCTGTCTAGAATTAATTATTCCACGTAGCACAAGAATGCCTCCCTAGAAACTCCTTAACTCTCTAGCAAATGGAATACATGCTCAATCAGATATCATGGCTACTATTCTTTTCAGTCTACAGTAGATTGCAACCATTCAACAACAGTGCTGAGTGCAACCTCTATTCAACATCAGTGCTGATTAGAAATGGATTGCCCACATAAAACATTGCTTAGGAAAAGGTATTAATAATCAGAGTGCTTGCAAATTTCACTGAAGTTATTGATGACTTCTACAAAATATTATGGACAGAAAAATGGCACTATGTTTTGTTACCGTTACTAGTCTAGCCCAGTAAGGTGGGCAGGTTACTAGAAGGCAGACAAAGTGAGAGCAACATCTGATCAAGCAATACAGGATTACCTCCCTAGCAACTCCTTACATGTATAGCAACTGATTACATGCATAGCAACTGATTACATACCTAGCAACTGATTACATGCCTAGCAACTGGCTATCTCCCTAACTACTGATTACATGCTTAGCAACAGGTTACATGCTTAGCAACTGGTTACCTGCCTAGCAACTGATTACCTTCCTAGCAACTAATTATCTCCCTAGCAAACTGAGTACCTCCCTAGTAACTGATTACCTCCCTAGCAACTGATTACCTCCCTAGCAACTGATTACCTGCCTCATATCTCCTTGAGCAGTGAATACAATGGCCTCCAGTCCATCATCACTACACGCAACCTATACACACCCACACACAGATCACACTGTGAGTTGTGACAGTCTTCATATAAGTCATGAGGTTCAAAAGAGAAACAGTCTCTAATGCCACTCAGCGTCAACATGTTCTGAGTTACCAAGGTGTATCAGTACTACCAGTATCATATTCATAGCCAGGTGTGAAAATTTCAAGAAGCCCGCCTTAGACAATACTTACTTCAGTTAAAAAAAATAAAATAAAAATAAATAAATAAAAATAAAAATAAATCTAAGAACTATTGTCTCAGTTAGGCAACATACATGTGTAACAATTGTGTGAACAGAAAAGGAACATACGACGACATCTAGCAACTAACAACACTGCACCCAGCAACATATGAATTTGCACCCAGCAACATATGAATTTGCACCCAGCAACATATGAATGCACCCAGCAAGATATGAATCTGCACCCAGCAACATATGAATTTGCACCCAGCAACATATGAATGCACCCAGCAACATATGAATGCACCCAGCAAGATATGAATCTGCACCCAGCAACATATGAATTTGCACCCAGCAACATATGAATTTGCACCCAGCAACATATGAATGCACCACCCAGCAACATATGAATGCACCCAGCAAGATATGAATCTGCACCCAGCAACATATGAATTTGCACCCAGCAACATATGAATGTACCCAGCAACATATGAATGCACCCAGCAACATATGAATGCACCCAGCAACATATGAATGCACCCAGCAACATATGAATTTGCACCCAGCAACATATGAATCTGCACCCAGCAACATATGAATTTGCACCCAGCAACATATGAATGCACCCAGCAACATATGAATGCACCCAGCAACATATGAATGCACCCAGCAACATATGAATTTGCACCCAGCAACATATGAATTTGCACCCAGCAACATATGAATTTGCACCCAGCAACATATGAATGCACCCAGCAACATATGAATGCACCCAGCAAGATATGAATCTGCACCCAGCAACAAATCGTACTTTTGTGTTAGCTCGGTGTTCGGCCCTGTCCCAAACTTTACTAAACAGAATCCTCTCGTTTAGCGATCATTACCCGTATCATCCCAGAAATTAAATTCTTTTGCGGGTGCAGTTAAAACTAAAAAACTTACCGGAATTCCATTTCTATTCGAGTTAGTGGTGGTGGTAAGTTAATGTACTATTTGTCATAGTTATAAGCCATACGCAACAGTATTTACTTGAAAATCATTGATCAGACTAACTACGAAGGTAAGTCTTGTGTAGGTATGTCCAGTTCTGTGAAAGTATTGTGCATTACAACTACTACTTAACTAAAGAATATCACAAAGAAAACATTTAAATAACGTGACTTGTTTTTTTTAATTTTATTATTTTTAATTCAAACAGTTGCGGCAAGTGGTTACTATGGCATTGAAACCTATTTACCGTACGTATACACATAATTTAAACATTCGACCTTTTTTAGTAACTAGAATGTTGGAAGTTAAAACTAATATTAGGCTCGCTCGCCATTTGTGCTCAAGCACATCACTAGTAAACCAAGATATGTATGTATGTATGCATGCATGCATGTTTGCATGCATGCATGTGTGTGTATGTTCACACACGTACCTTTTCTAAATCACAGACCTCCTGCACTCGTGCTAGAACTTGAGCATCAGAAAGCTTGCTATATCTCAACACTGCACAGCGAGATTGGATGGGCTCTACAAACACAACCGTAGCAACAGATCACATGACAGTCACATGATAGTACAGGATGCATTATAGCGTGTCATCATGTCTAAGCTCACTCTGAAACCCTCGAGTGAAGTACTTCATATTGAGCACACCTGCCACTCACCAATAATCTTATCTGAAGCATTGCAGGCTAGTGCAAACCTCGTGGTCTTGCTGTAAATCTCCATGGTCCGACGCAAAGCCTGCTGGGCCCCGTCCGTCATACTGCAAATAATCCACTTGTCATACAGTGTTTAAACCACACCCACCTCACTCAACCTTCCCCCACACCCACCTCACACAACCTTCTCCCACACCCACAACCTTCCCCCACACCCACCTCACACAATCTTCTCCCACACCCACAACCTTCTCCCACACCCACCTCACACAACCTTCTCCCACACCCACCTCACACAACCTTCCCCCACACCCACCTCACACAACCTTCCCCCACACCCACCTCACACAACCTTCCCCCACACCCACCTCACACAACCTTCTCCCACACCCACCTCACACAACCTTCTCCCACACCCACCTCACACAACCTTCCCCCACACTCACCTTCCACAACCTCCCCACCCACCTGTCTGCCTCGTCCAGTATGATGACCTTTTGACGGCCAGGTGGTAAAATTGCCTTCCGATGCGCAAATTCTTTGATTTGATTACGTACAACATCAATACCACGATCATTAGAAGCATTCAGTTCCAGCACTGCCTCTCTGAAGGCACGACCTAGCAATGCCCGTGCTAGACACAGGATGCTGGTAGTCTTGCCTGTTCCTGGAGGACCCTGTACCAAGTGGTACAGAAATGCAGGATAGTGGGATAGATAGTTGGTTACTTCAATAAGTCATGACTAATCACAGTATTGGTCATTAGTTCAGGAATGCCATTGTGATGTTTCCCTCCAGAGTCACCACACACACACATACTCTCCTCAACTAGTTAGTAGATGATGCTAACCATTCTAGTCATTCAAGTGTACAACAGGTCCACAAATAAACACACATACCGCTATGATGAGGTTAGGTACATTTCCTTCTGTGGAGAAAACCTACACAACAAATAAACAAACTAGTCATGTGCCAGTGCGAGGGTGTGGCACCAGAGTACTAGTCATGTGCCAGTGAGAGGGTGTGGCACCAGAGTACTAGTCATGTGCCAATGAGAGGGTGTGGCACCAGAGTGTCTAGTCGTGTGCCAGTGAGAGGGTGTGGCACCAGAGTGTCTAATCGTGTGCCAGTGAGAGGGTGTGGCATCAGAGTGTCTACACTAGTCATGTGCCAGTTAAATGCTTGGAAGGTAGCTTCTGGGCATGACCTTGTACAACCTTCTTCCACACCCACCTCACACAGCAGGTGTGAGATAAGGTTGTGTGAGGTGGGTGTGGGGGGAGGTTGTATGATAAATCAATATTATAACATGCTGCTTGCAAACCACCACTACCAGCCATGATATAATCCAACAGTTCTTGGAAGCCAGCAGGATAACATTCCTCACTTCCTCACTTGTCTTGTACTCTGCACTTAGTAGACAAGACATGTGTAGTAGACAAGACATGTGTAGTAGACAGCTGCTGCTTAATTAAGGGTGGTCACACACCACCCACGCATTATTTGTTGATGATTGCTCTGCATGATTACTACTATTATATACTTACAGGTAGAACTGGGTGATATACAGCATTATTGTTGAACTGCCGACAAAACCCTACATAGCGAAGCAATTATTTCAATTGTATTTGCAAGATATTATCGTTTTCTCACAAAATTGTTGGTAGTTAAATTAATGCGGGAACTTCAAGCGCATGACAGATTATAAGGAACAGCTGTTTCGTTGCTTGTAAACATGCTGTAATGGGGTACGAGCAAAGTGTTTAAAGTAGCTAGCAATGGCTGCGAGTTCAAATTCTGGCTTAAGGAAGCCAACACAGTCTTGCCTCGAGGACTACCTTTGAACTGGAAGCGGATGAACATGGCAAGCTCAGTCTGAATCAAATTTACTTTGTTTAATATTATTAATGAAATATTGATATATCGCTTTATCGCAATAATTGTATCGCCTGTGATTATGCAATATCGCCCAGCTCTACTTACAGGGGCATCTCCACTACAACACAAGGACAAAGTACCTGACGAAGGCGCCGCTCACTAATTTTGGAGCGAATCTAGAGGAAATGTCAAGGCCTGGTTATAAAACTTTGTAGCAATTTGGTGCACTACTAGCCGAGCCAATACTCTACTACAAGACGAGTTCTTTTTCCATTTCAATATTACTTCATGATTTATTCTCATTTTCTTCTTTTTATAAGATATTGAAAAATTCAAGTTGTGGTGCAGTTCATTTTTTTAGGTCTACCCATGTGTAAAATTTCGTCGTTCTCATTATTACATTGAACTTCTATTCAATTCTTATGCATGAGTAATTTTTTTTTGGTTCGTGTGTATCAATTCTAAAAAGAGCCCACCTATATCAAGAGGTAATATCAATGCGAACAATAACAAGAGAGTCAGAAGAGAGGGCAGTTTCTTGGAGATAGCCCGAGGTGAAGGTATTAGATCTGCGCAGCTTGGGAAGTCTTCATGTTAATATAAAGTTGTATTTTTAGTTGTTGTTTTTTTTAGTGGTGGTTGGTGGTGAAATTGTAGAGTGAGGTGGGTGTGGGGGAAGGAAATGGCCCTGCTGTGGCCTTACTCCAGTAGTACACAATGACACCTCTCACTCCCCCCCCCCCACCCTTCATCACACACACACACACACACACCTTCAATCTGCTAATGGTGTCTTCATTTCCAACCACTTCACTTAGAGTTGTGGGGCGATATTTCTCTATCCTAGAAGCACAAACGGAAAGTTTTGTATACATTCAACAGGCAGGTGTTGGATACACACACCAGGGGAGCGCACTACTCCGACGTTCTTTAGCAGCGTCAGATGTAGTGCTACTTCTATAATCCCTAATTTCGGCTGCCTCCTCCATATTTCCAAATCCGCAGTGGTTCCGCGCGTATTACCACGTTTTTTAATGTTTAAAAGCAAGAAGCGCTTGCGCACTTCCAACCGTTAGAATACGTTTCGTGTGTGGGCGGTACAGTTTAATAGCCAAACAATCTACGCAGACTCCATTTAATAGAACGGGAAGACTGAGAGCTGGACTTGGTGAACATGGCTGTGTCCGGTGGTCGGGATTGGTTATGTCTAGTGGTTCATTTGTATTTTCTGACTTTAGTTAAACATTCAGCGTCTCAAGTAGGTAAGTGTAAATACAACTGGCAGCAATGGAATGTGTGCAAGCAAGTAATAGGAGGGAAGAGGGAAATTGGTTGTTAAGACTTCTTGAGGGGGGGGTGGGGGGGGAGAGAGAGAGGAGGGGGAAATGATGCAGTATCAATTTGTGATTAATTGTGTCACCAGGTCAGCTACTAGAGATAGTTTATCAACAAGTGCTGTTTGCACAAGATAATGAAAGTTTTTACAAGAGAGGTTAAGAGTTTCAGTGTTAATAGGGAAGCAAGACAAGAAACATGTGTAGAAGTTGCAGGGATCTCTAAATGTGACCCAATGTCTTGAGACATGATAGTAATAAGATAAATAGTTTCATAGCGGCATTTATGCACTGAACAAGGCCTAAAGTATGCAAATTAAGATACGCATCGTGATAAGAGTACAATGAAATTTATAAAACCAAAAAATAAACATTACTGTCACACAATTTGATTGTTTTAATTTACTATAACATAGCCGTCCAAAGAATTGGTTGGATCTAAAAAATGAACCTATCATGGTTAATTATGCACTATATTTTCACCTACCTATTATGGTATAACTTATGCTGACATATTGTGGATATCATTAGCTAGTGTGCAATATGTTGACTATTTTTGTAGCTACATTGGGTAGAAATGAAAATTTCTTGAGATTAAAACTCAAATTTCTTTTGTGAGATCTTGAGCCAACACTAATTTCTGGAGAGCTGCCGAGCCTGGAACTGCATGACAGAGACATGCTAGGGGCATGTACTACATGCGTGTGTTGGCATGACATGACAGAGCGAGCAGATGAGCAGACATTGTAAATATGTGTGTTAGCCATGCACTTAGGAATGTGGAATGTCGCATGTAATTTTAGGAAAGAGTGTTTGTCATAAGTAAACCATTCTTGTTATCCCATATTAATTAAGAAGGGATAGTTTTATGTGTACATGTGTATGTACATGGAAGTGTGTGTGTGTTGGGGTGTGTCTTCAAAGGTTGTGGAACAGGTCAAGAGGAAGCCAGTCCAGTGTTATTAATGAGGAAGTGAGAGTATTTGGTTGGAGTGTATTTCGTGGAATTCAAGTATTACTCGATGTTGTGGTAGGAGAGGTTCAGTGCATGCTTCCAGATGTGTGAAGCCCTCTATGGGCCGTGTGTACTACTGTTTGTAATGTCTGCTGATAGGAGGGTTGATTACATGTGTACTGAGTAAGGGTTGATCACATGTGTACTGAGTAAGGGTTGATTACATGTGTACTGAGTATGGGTTGATTACATGTGTACTGAGTAAGGGTTGATTACATGTGTACTGAGTAAGGGTTGATCACATGTGTACTGAGTATGGGTTGATTACATGTGTACTGAGTACGGGTTGATTACATGTGTACTGAGTAAGGGTTGATTACATGTGTACTGAGTAAGGGTTGATTACATGTGTACTGAGTAAGGGTTGATCACATGTGTACTGAGTATGGGTTGATTACATGTGTACTGAGTAAGGGTTGATCACATGTGTACTGAGTAAGGGTTGATCACATGTGTACTGAGTAAGGGTTGATTACATGTGTACTGAGTAAGGGTTGATCACATGTGTACTGAGTATGGGTTGATTACATGTGTACTGAGTAAGGGTTGATCACATGTGTACTGAGTATGGGTTGATTACATGTGTACTGAGTAAGGGTTGATTACATGCCTGTGCACCTGTTGCTGGTTGTTGTACGCATGTCCTGAGTGTCTCTCATATGTCATATGCATTTATAGTGTGTGTGTGTGTGTGTGTGTGTATTTGTGTGTTGCAGAGGTGGTAGCTCTGTCAAACAACAGTTTAGTTGACTATGGTCAGACGGCTGTGTTGGTGTGTGTGGGCTATGGAGAACCATCAGTCTCTGTGGCCTGGTATAGACAATCTATGCAGGTAGTCAACTCGTCTGTTGTGACCATCATTGAAGAGACATTGGATCAAGGAGGAAGACAGTTCCAACTTTCTTACCTCCAGATCTGTGGAGTGGGTGTGGCTGATGTGGGTGTGTACACTTGCATGGTCAGTAATAGCTCCTCCTCTGCTAGTGCCGATACAGAGCTCCAAATCAACGGTATGCACACAGCTATTCTCTCTCTACCCTCCCACTTCCAACTGTGACTCCACTCTCTCTCTCTACCCTCCCACTTCCAACTGTGACTCCACTCTCTCTCTCTCTCTACCCTCCCACTTCCAACTGTGACTCCACTCTCTCTCTCTCTATCCCTCCCACTTCCGATGACTCCACCTTCTGTGTATACAGATGCTCCCCTTGAGGTGGTGGCTATTTCCAATGCCACTACAGTGGAATCTGGAGCGGCTGCGGTGTTGGTGTGTGTTGGATTTGCGGGATCTTCTGAGGCTTCCATTTCATGGCATCACGATGGCCAGACTCTCATGAATGGCTCTTACAGTACCATCTATGAAGAGCTTCTAGATCAAGGTGGTCGGAGCTTCAAGATCTCTTATCTCCAGCTCTGCAATGCACAGACGTCACAGACGGGGAACTACACTTGTTCAGTTAGTAATGGAGTAGAAAATGAGACTTCTGAAGTGTTTCTCTCTGTAACAGGTGAGCATTTTGTGGTACAGGTAAATGTTATGGCTGCAAACTGGCCAACTTTACTTTACCAAAATGAATTTGATAACACGTTTAAGCCAGAATTCATCACATTGAACTGCTAAAATTATGTAGAGGGATACTTGAAGTGGATTTCTTTAATGTGAATGTAGAGGCCTGCATGCCCCATATTATATGTGGTAAATACATTTAACTACGGTCACTTGGTTTGATTGTGAAGCACTACCTAGCTAGTATATTTGGGAGAGAGTCAGGCTGGTAAGGCTAGCTGTGTGCGTGTATTGGGTGCATGCACGTCACGTGATTTGTGCCCTCCCCTTTTGCGGCTTGGGGGTGAGCCGAGGGCCTTCCCTCTGCTACGACCCTGGGGATGCCTGAGGCCCAGCCCTCCAGCCTCCAGTCACATCCGCAAAGTGGCTCACGTCCTTTTTTTTTTTTTTTTTTTTTTTTTTTGCGGATGGAAAATCCTTATGCTGCCTTTCTTTCCTCTTTATTTATTTATTTTGTCTTGCCCGATTCAGGAACCGGACGGTGAAGGGGATGGTGGTG
>WLWI01002632.1_pt1 | contig 15490 bp, 8 predicted proteins | sample 6701501 | NCBI WGS metagenome assembly WLWI01 (sample SAMN12718690, study PRJNA515312) | sponge metagenome | isolation source: marine sponge | host: Mycale hentscheli | place: New Zealand: South Island, Marlborough, Capsize Point | collected 2014-11-01
GGTTTGAATCTTTTCTAACAGTCTAATACATTAGCCCCCATGCTCGGTGGCCCACTGCAATAGTGAATGATGAGAACACACCGGACACTGGCGGTGATTCTGAGAAAAATTTGACAATGCCCAGATTGTATATGAGTAAAATTAAATGGCAACTTAAAAAGAATACAACTTCTAAGTGACCAGCAATAAATTGCTTATTTTCCACTCCAATTTATGCTAAGTAACCAGAAAACAACTTGACTCAAGGTATACCCCACACTGAACACATTCACTTTACTTGTTCTGTTCATCCCATCACTCGTGATATGTAAGTGGCACGTGAAGGATGCAACTTGAGGATAAAGACACGAACAATGAGGAAAGTTTGATCAGATTAGGATACATAACAGAGTGGTATTAATTAGGCACATTTAGTGAGAATTGCATCTGATATGTTTTGCAAGACTTAGAACCATCGCAGGCTAGATGAGCAAAATAACAAAATTTAAAATACTGAATGCTCTTCAAGTAACCCCCTACACCCCCCAAAAAATTTTAGGGTTAAAAAAAAAAAAAAAAAAAAAAAAGATGCCATGCATTGAATCACATTAAATCTGCTCCAACTACTCAAGGATTACGCATACACCTTGTCGCACACACCTTGTCGAGCATCTAGAATGACCACAGCATCATGTCCACAAGTCTTACAGACTGCCACATCAACCAAGATAAGCAACCTCAAAGGAGATGGGTGGGAAGTCCACTGGACCCTACCTGCCTTGGGAGATTCAGAATTAGCCGGGCATATAGCAAAAGTCTAGTGCAATTTACTAATTTACAAACATGTGCCACAATTAGCTTAGTAAGTAGACGTTAGGCTCGAGAATCGGCACCATTGGCTATCATAGTTGAATGCAAGGGGGATAGAATCTATTGAGGGAGCTACAAAACAGATCACTATAATATAATGAAGGCAAACACACACAGCCGTGAAGTGGGAATAGGAGGCACAAAAGCAAGAGCCAATACTGTTGTTGAGGGATGTGTAGTTGATGCTGTGATTTAATATTTGTTATGTAGTCTACATATATTGTCAAGTTCACACACACACACACACACACACACACATCCAACACATGCTTACAGATTTTAGTTTCAACGAAGCAATCACAGTAACCAAATGACACACATAGTTGTGGCATCAGTGTGCCAATGTTTGGCTGGAGAGGTGTGTGGGGTGATTGCCATACCTACATACATGGGGTTAGTTGGTGGCACATGGTATGGGGCATCACATCTGTATAACAACAATGCTCTATATCAACATTTCAAGGAACATGTGTCAAGTTACAAAACCAAGTCTTAAAATAGAGATGGGCCATGTTTCCCATTGCTTGAATTACCTCTCTGTCAGTGTTCAAAATTAAACAAACAACTAATGAATGAATATTGGATACACACACACACACACACACACACAGAGTTTGATCCAATATCGTGGACTTGCTTTGCCATGGTAACACCTTGCTTCTATTTGGCAAACAGAAGTCACATCACCATACAAGTGACGCTGAAGAATGGGCAAGAATGATAGTGAGTTTTACTGCAGACAACTTACATGTACTTGGAGTAGAGGGTCTTCTGTTTCTTGGCTTTCTCCTTTTGAAGGGAAAGATAATGTTCCGCCTCACCCTTGGCATCTTCTAGGTCACACTTCTCTTTCTCTGTGGCCTTAACTCTGTTGAGCTGTTAAATTACATAATAACAACAAACAAATCAAAAAGTATAATTAATGACACTATTTTATTAGAATATAGTTGCCTTCATTTATCTAGGACTAGTATTCTGATTGATGCATGGATAAACACAGGCACATGAATGTACCAGCATGTCACTGTAACCAATAGATCTGTGACGGAAGTGAAATTTGATACTAATAGTTAACCAATTGATCTACACAGCCAATGATGGGTGAGATATGGGGCTTCAATGGAGCTACCAATGGGAGGGCAAGCCAGAGACATTGAGACACAGTGCATGTGTGTGTGTGTGTGTGTGTGTGTGTGTGTGTGTGTGTGTGTGTGTGTGTGTGAGTGTATGTGAGTGTATGTGAGTGTATGTATTTGTGTGTGTGTGTGCTTTAGTTAGTTTGTAAAGCTAAGACTCGCTGAAATTCAGGATGTATGTGTTTCCTTTGAAATTCATTAATTTATCTTAGTTGGTATACATTAGATGGTTGCAAACAGTTATGCTTAAACAACGCTCAATGAGGATGTGTTGTCATGGCTACAGGATGAAAGGAGTTGTGCACAAAGCTCACTGCTTAGTAGACACACACAAAGAAACACATCATAATAACAACAAGAAGGAGGCTGGGAGGGGAAAGGGGGTGTGTAACCAGTACAAATACAATAGCTTAATCTTTAACTATGGGTGTATTGCTAGAGAGATTACAGAATGCAAGTGACTGACTCTTCTCCTTTGACACCATCATACATTGGAGGTACGTGCACCAGCCCCTGTGTAATGGTACAATGACTGGAGACACTGAACTTCAACCAAATATCATGAACAATTGAACTTTCTGTGCCAGGAATATACAAGACCGATTGGAGTACATGGGAAGTGAATGTATTGCTACATGATCAGGAGTGAGCTTCAAAGAACAGCCCTACTTAGTACAAGGTAACCAACACCTCCATGATAAGAATAGAGAAAGAAGGTGGGAGGGAGGGGGACAAAAAGAAAAAGAAAAAAAACTGACTTGAAGAAATCAATGAAGCCTTGCACTAACAGGACGCTGCCTTTCAAATAACGGACATTTCATCTCGTTGATTGTGCATACTACCATAATCATATGCAATGTAAACTTAGAAGAGAGTTGACGGTGTGTGTGTGTGTGTGTGCGCGGGTAATTGTTACATAACTGCAGATGCGTAATCCAGGAATAACTAGCCGTATAGACCTCAGCAACCATGGCAACTAGACGCAAAGACTCTGACCAGTTATAAAGATGCATGGAACAAGTCCTGGTAGGTAGATAAGTGAACGTGATGCTTATCTTTCATGTGTCAAAATGGAGCTCCAAGCTGCAGCGCGATTAACCACACCCATGATGCTAATGCTGTAGCATGCTTACCACTTAACGTGTAATGGCTAAGTCTGGTGGTGTGAAACAGATATGCACACTATGATCACAGGCATCATCATATTATATATTATATGACCATGCACAGGAAATCGGGCACAATGCAGTGTGCGTAAATGTCTGGAAAAGATCCGATTTACTTCTGTATGTATTTAAAACGTTTATAAATAGAAAAGGTTAGGTCTTGTATGTCGGCTACCACTATAAACTTGGAGAGCTCAACGTCTGGATGCAGACGAACATGTAAGTGAAATTTTTTTTGATAAGGCCTGAGTTGTACCTAAATTACGGTCATATATATATATTGTGTGCAAAGTCTGTTGATGTCTGCTAATGCAAATGTGCCTGCCATGCTCCTACTAGCCCCCATATTCAAGATTGAATAGACCAGAGGAAGCCAGTGGCCAATGGAAGCTACTTATTTAGAAGTTGAACCTTCTCCTCTTCAGAGAAGCCCTTGTTTCCCCAAAGAACACGTCATGTGGTTTAGTGGCCAGGCTAGTTAGATTGCCACAGGGAGAGAAAAGGCAAGGTCAAGGCAAGGTCAAGGGAAGGTCACTAGGAGATTAGTGACTTCATTGCTGGGGCCACTGAGTGGAACTCAGCAAACTACAACTCTGTTGTAATCCTATGGCTACAATATCCTGGCTAGATGGATGTTACAATACCAGCACATTATGAAGAACATTGACACACTTTGTCACCTGACCTTCCAACGAGAATAGAAGTCAGCAATATATTGTTGGGATGAAAGGTGCTTAAATATTTGGATATTGGAATGTCTGAAACAAAAAAAAAACTTTGTGCTGGGGTTTGAGGTCTACTTCATTGAATAGTCTTTCCGTGTGCCAAAATATTTCTCAAAAAATACAGTTATTGTCACCAACAATACCATACCATCTCCCACCACATCAACATAAGAATAACAACAGCAACAAAACTCACTTTCTCTGTCCTGGCCTCCCCAAGTTCTTCCACTCTCTTGTTGAGTTCTTCAATCGGTTCTTTGAGACTGCTGGTGCCAATGATGTCCTCCAGAAACTCTAGCATGCCATCGTCATGCTCAGACTGGGCCTTGGGCTTCATCTGAGCTATCTGCTCCACCTCTCCCTAGCAACGGTCAACACATGTGCAGTCATGCCAGACAAAAGGGAAGACATTTTTATTTGGGAGGAAATTTTGAAGTACTTAACAATAAAAGGAAGTGGGAACAATAACACAATTAGTACTAACTAATAACTATTAATGTAAACAACAGATTTCAGTCATTCTGAGGCAACATCAAATTCTAAGAATAGCAGCCAATCATATAGTTAATCCACAAAGAGTATCCAGAACGAACTTTACATTGGGGCATACAGATGATCAGAACAGAATAAGGAGTTTTATTTGGAATGGGAATGCAGGAGTGGACCTACTATAAATATCACATGGACAGGCCTAGTGTTCTGACAAATGACCAACTAGAAATGAGGTAAAGAGCCAGGCAGGTTATTGGTATTGTTTGTTTTTCAGTCATTAAAAAAAATAAATAAATAAATAAAAAAATAAAAATAAATAAAAAAATTAAAAGATAAGAAAAGCTTGTAGAGAATACCTAAAAAGACTAACATTAACCACTGGATTGAAGACCTCCCTTCCTTTAGCTCCTAGCATGATGCTTGAATGTATTGCCAATGGGGAACTTTGTTATTAGACTACGATTCCAAACAATTGTTAAACATTTCCGTAAGCAAAACCAAACAAAAACTGAAAGCAACACATTTGCAGTAGAGTTTAGAGTAACATTAGTAGCACGATTGAATCAACAGCACCACTGGCAAATAACAATCAGCCATGACAGCATGCACAGCTACCTTTCACACATCACCCTCCCCCAATCATTATTTTCACCTGAAAATCCCTCAATAACCCTGAATACATCTATGTACCTAATTTCACAATCAGTGATTGCACATTGTGTGTGTGTGTGGATGTGTGTGGATTGGTGGGTGGAAGTCATAGAAGTCATTAGGCTATACAGATTTGGTGAGTGGTTGAAGACATGACATGTTATCACATTACCACACTTCAATAGACTTGGGTGGCTGGAAACAGTAAATTAGAGTCCACAGAATCTTTGCCATCTTATGGCATCAATGTGTCACAATACATCACAATGTGTAGGAACTTTCTTTTATTATTATTTAACAGGACTGGACATTATTTCAAAGTGGTATCAAACTTGGCTAACCAACTGACCACACACTGTAGCCCACCAGTTAGTCTTCAATAGTCCTAGAGAACACACCAGTCTCACACATCCAACCACATCTAAACTATTGTACATTGTGAGGAGACTAGATAGGAGAGTTCTATACATGGAAAGGGTTAAGATTTCAGCTGGACCTGACAAGAAGAGGTAACTCAGGGTTTCTAGAATTGGAAAAGCCTGGAGAAAAGGATCATCACTGACCCACAATAGCCTTCTTCAATTTTCACAAATGTACCTTACAGTAGAGAACTTGGGATCATGTAAGAAATTGGTAGATGCAACTAGTATCATTATAACACAACATAACAGGGAGTATTAACAACAACAAACAACAAATCTCTAATCCCGCCCCCACCACCCCAACAAAATAAGGAATTGAAGCACAGTGGTAGAACATTGTATATCTGAGGTATAATTTGCCGCTAGGGTTATTTTCATTTCACCAGCATTGTTGATGTTCAATGCCCCTAGGGATAGAGGCTGCAGTTACAATGCTTCATGGAGAAGGGACCCATTCAGTTTCCATTTGTTTCTTCCTTGCCACGAGATTACAGGCTGTGACCACTGCACAGGTTCCAGCAGGAGCCAGGATGGGAAGATAAGTCCCTGGTAGGTAGCAGCAATGTATGTACATGAAGTTCTATCTCTCCTGGGATCATATCAGGTCACTCTCTTACCCACTGACTTGCCAGCTAAATTAATTTGACTGGAGCAAAGTTGCATCAGATTATGACACTGTAATTTAATCATAGCGAAACTAGTTGGATTCCACTAATATAAATATGGGATGAGATTCTATGCTGAAATCAAGAGTGATTATTGTCCAATAATGCAGTCACTTGACATGAAGAAATTTAACTAATTTGAAACTTTCACTGCAAAAAACAACAGCAACCCTTCCTTGTGGTTAAATAGTCTAGCCTTTAGTGTTTGCAGTCATATGACTGCATCCAATATGAGAGACTTTGCCCTCCTCCCATAACTCCTACCCTCTCAAGATTTGCTGACAAGAACGCATGCTTTTGGCTATTTTGGGTTAAAAATGATTACAGTACACACCCTTACAAGTGTGTGTGGCTTCCCAGAAGCACCATGGACAATTTGATAGCAAAGCTGAACAATTATGGGGGGGGGGGAAATAGAGAAAAAATCACTCTCCCAGAAACTCTCGATTAGTTTATGTTGTCATGACTATTCCTGAGTCAGTTGATGAGCTAGTGTAGATCAAGTTTACAATTAGACACTACTACTATTTCCACATTTCCTGCATTTAGTGGTTTTATGTTACTAAAAGTTTGTTACATTGCAGAGTCAAGATGATATACACCATCAACCCATCAACATTCAATTACATAATCAGGCATGTTGCCTAAGGGGAAAAACATCTCTTCTCTGTTGTTTTTCAACCATTTGTTATGCTATATTTTATTGTATGCATTCTTTGATGACAGAGATGCTTTAATTAAAGATAATATTATAATTCAAACTTTCTAATGAAGAATGATGGATCACTTTAGCTCTAATAAAGTAAAATAATACAGCAGCCAAGGGTGGTGGGAGAGTGGGGGGTTACACAGCAGGCAGTCATCACCAACAGCTTGTGTATAGTGTCAAACTGTATGGGTGCTACTGTCATGGATAGATTGAAAAGAACAATGAACATTCCTTGCAATCACAGTTTGTTTCATAAATATTTAGTATTTGTACATATAGAACCAGCCAGTTAGGAGCAAGTACATTCTGATCTTGTGGAGATTACTTCAATCTAAACTGAATTTCTTCTCAGATTGAAACAAACAATTATTTCACCAGTGGCTCCATTCAATACTATGCCATAGAATGTGAAACAATTATTTCACCAGTGGCTCCATTCAATACTATGCCATAGAATGTGAAACAGTAAGAGGGCCAATAAGATAACACATCCTGTTATATTGGGAAGGAGAGGTGTGATGTGAGAGTTTATAGACACACCCATGAACAAGTTTATATTTACACCCACTTTCACAAATATTATTAATTCTCTCTTCCTAGACAAGTTCATGACCTTATTCGGTCAGTTCAATCTGGATGACCTCACTAGAAGACATGAGCCATTAGTTACTAGAATGTCCTCTAAATTCATACTATTGACAAATGCTTTTCCATCAGGCTATAAAAATGTAATGGGGCTAATTTATTTTGTATAAGAAAACATAAATGCAGATCATTTCCAGAGAGAGGCTTTGGAGATGATGAAACTAGCTAGCAAGAGATGGCAGAGTGGTCTAGCATTGAGCCTTCTCTTGTAGACATCACATACCCACACAAATATAGCTACATTGGTCTGAGTATGTCAACAAGTGGGTTGCCAGGGCAACCAAGGGGTCCTACACTGTGCACCAGACCACCAGCAGCTGCCTTGTACTAATTAAAGTTTCCTACCCACAATCTCTCTTACCCACAGACTACCAGAGAAGTTCAGAGGTTTGAAGAAACAAGCAGATACCCAAAAGAAAAACCGACCATTTGATTGGATTGGTGGGGTGGCTAAACAACAGTCTGAACTTCTCTTGCACAAACATATATCCCACACCAAGCTGGGCTTAAATTTCAGCCTAGTTTGTGTTGGCACATCAATCTATACTATCCCTCAGAACAAGCCAGATAACACAGGACTGGCTAGTCCCTGAAGTGTAGGAATCAAATGACAAGAAAATGGTTTGGTTTAAATGTCAAAGAACAAGTATGTCTGGCATTGTATTTCCCAGTAAGACAAGCATGTTATCAGCACGGCCTCTTTATCTAGGAAACACACGTGGTTCAATCAACCCATGAGTAACATTAAACCCTTAAGTAGAAAATGACTGAATATTCAACAATTATAGTATGTAGACTATATTCTAGTGGTAGCTTTTTATTAGTATAATAAAATATAACTTCAAAGAACTAAAAAGGCTCTCTTAAGGTCACTGTGTTAACAATGGAATGCTTGCTTACAGACAACACAAACATGCTTAGATAATTTCAATGTTCCTTAACTTATTACTAGCACACACACACACACACACACACACACACACACACACACACACACACACACACACACACACACACACACACACACACCATTTGTACCTGGTAATTAATCAGAAGAATAAAAGTGTTTATTATAAGCTATTCATTTCTAGTCCTCTGACTGACTAATCCAGAATTCCATGTACGGTTATGAAGATAGGACAAATTGTGAATGCAAGAATTACATAATCGCTAGCAGATAGTCTGGAGCACATGACAGCCAGCATGCAGTGTACATGTGTGTGTAGATGCACATGTGAGACATGTCACTGAACGAGGAAGAGGCTGGCTCTGCAATGCATTGTTAAGATAAAGCAGGTACCCAGGAATCATGTGGAGATTGAATAGTGTATTTATTATCAACACAATAGTAATTCACACAACTCTGTTGACCTGACACACACTAAAATCACTAAGAGATGTGTTCAATGAATGGTTGGTGACAGTCTTTACAACGGGCAAGTCTGCTATAGATGGCTAAAACCACTCAGCTATGGTTAAATCATGTGGTAACTAACAGATATCGATAATAGAAGACTTTCCTGTATTGGCTGGCTGGCTCACCATGGGAACACCACTACACAAAACACCTACTTTGTACTTCACCATATAGTTTCAAAGCTATTTTTTTGCTCGATCCAAACTAAAAAATGGGTAATAAAATGTCTGACAAGCTAATAGTCGGGGAGTCCAATGTCCCAGTTGACATTAGTAAACCACAATACAAGAGCGATGCATCATTTTCACAAGCCATGCACAAACCTTGTCAGTTGACACAGACCTACTTTATAACAACACCGATTACAGATCAGGAAGATCCACTTTGAGGTCCACCGGTTCCCCTGGGTTAACCTGAATGAGTAGATTTAGCTTAACACAACACAAATTATATTGTTAGAGAGAACCTTGTTACAGAACGTTTCGGTCTGTGAACATTCTTTAGCTAAAGAATATCCACGGACCGAAACATCCCTAATAGTTGAACTGTGCTATGATAAGGTAATCCACTCATTCAAGTCAGCAATGTACCTCTACAATACAGTCCCCTGTTTTAGTTAGGGTGAGCATCCCTCATACCAGTAGACCCAATCTTGCAGCTCTGGTCACGGCTCATCAGACATAGGCTGTTGCAGAGTACACTCATGGTTTGTACGAACCAGTAATTCCTTTATCTGATTCTTTGTGTGTGTGTGTGTGTGCCTGGGGTAAAGAAGAACTGCCAGAAGAATAGAATTAGGTGGATATGGTCCAGTAGTTTGTGTGGTAACAATTAATTATGTTCAGCTCCATTGGCAATGGTCGATGGTTGTTTGTAAGTAACGTGCTACTGGATCCAACCATTATATATTATAAATGTTGAGTATTGAGTATGCTTTCTGAACTAATTTTCTTCTATAATTGACGCACCAAACTGGAAACCCTACCAAGTTAAAGCAATATTCAATGTCACGATGAATAAATATCAAGTAAAATATCAAGCAACTGTTGTTGTAAACTTATTCAATAAAGTTTGCTATAATACCCATACCTACAAAATGACTAAACATTTCTTCTTCCCATACTTCTACTATAGCATAAATAAGGAAGGTCCTATCTATTCAGTAAAGGGAGTGAGTAAGAACTGAACCAGTTGGAGGCCATGCCTCATAACAGAAGCCATACCAAGAGCCCAGCCAAGTGGCTCCGTTAATAGGCTGTGTTGGGAACTCGTATTCAGCAGTCTTCATTTATATTAATACATACACCAAATACCCACCCACCAAGCCAGACACTGCAAACACAAACTCTGTAGCTTTTCTTTGGTGCACGCAACCCAAGAAAAGCACACAAAAATGGGTGTAAAGAAAATTCTTGAGTAGAGCTTGTTGAGTAACACTTACTCAGGCTACTGGCAAACATGCCACCTTCATGTGAGAGTTCAATGAGTGTGTGTGTGACCAAACAATCACATGTGGAAGTTAAGATTATTCATAGCAACCAACCACAACAGCCCAATTATAAGTGCACTGCTTGTTAAAAAGGATTGTATTTTTTTTTGTATCAATTCTTGCATAAGACTGGATATTCCCCCAATGCCAGCTGAGCACTATTACAAACCAAAACCATTGGTTACCAAACCACAATTTACCTATTAACTTGATTAGAGGGCTAGAGACCACTGGCCTCATTGGCCAGAGATGGGGCATAATTGCCAATAAAGGAAATCAAAAAGAGTAGCTTAGGCTTACAACCAAAGAGTTACCTCACTTCTCAGCATAAAAGAGATGCAGAATTATTATTAGAGTAAAGGAACAGTATTAATGACATCCGGTCCACATTAAGAAACACCTGACTGATTAAGTGCAACTGTCACACTTTCTCCTTCACACTATTATCCTCCTCTTGCCTCAATCCCTAATTAACTCTTTCAAATTCCTCATTGTTGATTCACCTCACTTTCCTCCACTAGATGAGTAAACTTGAGCTTGACAGATTAAGTGCAACTGTCGTACTTTCTACTTCACACTATTATCTTCCTCTTGCCTCAATCCCTAATTAACTCTTCCAAATTCCTCATTGTTGATTCACCTCACTTTCCTCCACTAGATGAGTAAACTCGAGCTATTCCCATAGCAATACATTGCCATGGTTGTGATCACAAGTCAGCAGATTCAGGCCAGGTTACAATCCAACTCACTCACTAGCACAAGTAAACCCTCTTATATCACAAATCGAAGGACCCACTAAAAACCTGACCATTATAAGCTTAGGCACTGCTCCCAGAATAGTATAAAGCTGGGTGCGAATGACTGAATGGTTATGTGCTATAAGATTCAACAATCTCATACATCCAAGTGGCATTTATGTTCAGGTCCATTGCTTTTGCTGACTGTAAGTAAATTTTTGTAACAAGTATTCAAAATTTTATGAACAAAGCAGAGTTTACTTATAAAGGAAAGGAACATTACACAAATGCATGCGCACACACATACTAAACCTTCTTATGACTCCATCCATCCAACCCTTCCCTGGAACAGCACATTCACAGTCAATTCTACTACAATGAAAGGACACACTCAATCAATCTCACCTTACAAGCTGTCACCACTCACCACTGCATTGCTATACATGTCAAACACATGTGTTCCCATTTGGACACACACACACACACATTGTGCACTGACACTGACACAACAGGCCAATTTCTTTGATTCTCATTCCACCAAATTCTATAATAGGTACATCTACATGTTATATACCAGCTACAAGTCTAATAACAGTGGCTCCCAAGGCAACAGCCCACATAAAAGGCAAACTACGGACCTGACTATAATATTCAATAGAAATTAGATTTAATACATCTCACTCTAGGTTAAAAATAAGTACATTATTCATTTCTTTTGAAGAAGCTGAGACAAGAGACTCCCCTAGTAGCAAAACATGAAAGCATTATTTTTGTGAAACCTTACCTAAAATGGCTACTCCTATTACTGGTCCGCTTGTAAAAGCAATGCAGACCACTCCACATCCAGGACAACAAAGCCAGCCACAGCAGTTTAGACAAGGCAGGTCCATGCACCCCACATATGTCAACACAGCAATCAAAACCAGTTCCATTAATGAACTGAGGAATGTGGGTCAGAATGGCCTCAAGTGCTAATTAGTAAAGTAGTCTACCTTCTGCTGGACTGGGCAGCATCAATGAACTGGCGATATCGAACAAGTGTTGTTGTTTTTTTAAGTTCGGGCTTAATACACTTTCAATGCTTAGGTGAATATTGGTAGATCACCACGCACACACACACACACACACACACTGCCAGGACTGAAATCCACAGCATGACACTAAAATGCTAAGGGTCTGCCAAAATTGATAAAATAGGATACACAATAACAAAGAAATCACGCACACACACACACACACACACCACACACACACACACACACACAGTACTTCTCTTGAACCTCTGTGAAAGTTTATTTCAGTTATCTTCATCCCCCTCCCGGCCTCCTAATTAATGATGACATCATCTTCCAGGAATGTGTGAATAACATGCCATATCACTTTGACCTCCCACTCCCAGATCTTCCCAATAGACAATACCTCTGCTAGCTGGTCACTACACAAACATGAAATAATTCAAATCTGCACTGAAAGTCAGTGGATGAAGACTGAGCAATAGGCTCTTGGACAGCCAGTGACAGCACAGCTCCAACATATTGGGAATCTAGTCCTGCTCAAAGCTTTATCGAGTAAAGTAGTATCGGATCAGACATCATGTCTCCAACGCTGAGTGATACGTTCATTGAGTCAGTGACTGATTGACAGTACTAACCAGATAAGCTAGTTGTTGGGTTGCCACTAGAGATAATGACTATGATGTGAGCGCTTATGTAAGTCTAATTCATTGAGTTATTCAGCTTGCTTGACCTGACACAGTGCATTACATGAGAGAAAAAAAAGTACCTGCCCCCCAAAAAGTATCACAACTAAATTACTTCATACCTGTAAAATGAGAAAGCGATTGTGGTCCAGGTCGATGCCACTCCCTCTGAGAAGAGTTGCCACCTCTTTGAAGGTCACCTTCTTCCTATTGATATGGTACTGGGAGCTATTGTCCTTGTAGGCAGTCCTAGATACCACAAACCCACTGCCAGGGATGACATTGTATCCATCACCAGGCTACAGGGACGAAACAGGGGGCAAGATTATATCCAGCACAAAAAACAAAAAAAGTAAATAAAAAATTTAATAAAATAAAACGTTAAGGGCACAGGGACAAATAATCACCCCATTGGGAGAAGAGTGCTACAATTTTGAAAAAGATAAAATTCTGGACAATATAGTGATGAGAAGTGTGTGTATGTGTGTGCGGGTGTCTAGAGTGGAGGAGGTTGGAAGCAGAAAGGAAGGATTTCATTTCACTAATTTCTCCTTTATTTTTTCCTCTTGTTTGATCTGCCCAGGTTCATTCCCTGACAAAACCCAATCAATATATAATATATATAATTATATAAACACTTCCCATGAATCACAAGCCAATTCAATCCATCAATATTGACTACCTCCTGCCCAGTCAGCAACAATTAGAGGTCTTCATGCCACCTTATAACTGACATTTGAGTCCACTAGTTTTACAAACAAAATTGAAACTTGATAACCAGCCAGCATTTTCATGCAAAACAATATTACCATGCTTGAAAACAGAGTAAAAATGTTGTTTTGACAGATAACTTTTGAAGTGGTAATAAAAGTAACAATAAAATTGAATTGAATACAACACTTTGTAAATAAATGACAAAAAAATTCAGAAAATAAACGCTATTTTTTATTACGTATTTCAAGAATTTATTTACAAGTAATTTGCTCCTGAATCTACTGAACTGTTCACCAGCTGTGTGCAGGACTGTCAGGTGCTGGGACATAGGTGGAAGTGTGCATGGCAGATGAGTAGTTGGGACATTAGCTAGGAGGGGGGTTGTTGTTGTTTTGAAAATAAGCTCCCAGTGTTTAAATATAAGTTAGGTCATGTTGAAGCTTAGTAGAGGCATATGCCAGGGACAAGAAATTGGCAATCATGGATATGGCAAAAGAGAGAGAGGGAGTGAATGCTGGTTTGTTTTCGTGAAATTCTTTCATGTGGGCATACAGGGTGCATGAAATATTGCACGTGTAAAAGTAATAGAATTGGGTGGGGGAAGGGGAACAGGGAAGGGGAAAGAGAACGTCACAAATTTTACTAAATGACTCCAAAGCAAACTACAATTCTACCTTGTATATCTGTTCTTCTTTCTCTCCATCTCTCCCCCCCCCCCCCCCCCCCCCCCCCCCCCCCCCCCCCCCCCCCCCCCCCCCCCCCACCCTCAACTCCCCAAATGAAATATTTCTACTTGTGAACTTGTTTCCCAGCAAATCTCCCTATCATTCAATTATCATCCAATTATCCGCCATTTATCAACCCATTGAACCTGGGTCAATCACATCAGGAAACAGTTGTCTCATATTCCACCAAATGCTCTTTCTGTTGAAATTAATACGTTAGCTACTAATAAATAAGTGCAACAGAAGGGCTCGGCCTGGAAGTTTGAATGACAGTATGTTCTTGCATGCAAATGAGCTACATTTTTTCTCCCAGTGTGTAGTTTAGATAGCCTCCATTGGCAGCCCAGTGTACACTCAACACCCACATGGCTGGCTTGTTTAAGTCATGTAAAGCCAACCCACGCCTTCTTGTTAGGCAGGTGACTAAGCCACCAGTAACTGGCCACTATAACACCCACACACAAAATAAGCTGCCACTGAGATCCATCTACCACAGTCTAGGTTGAAAAGAGGACACGGACTGGGTACAGTGGGACTGGTACAAAGGGACTGGTACAGTGGGAATGGTCCAGAGGGAGTGGTATGGAATCAGTATAGGAATCCTGCTGTGAAAAAAATGAAGCTGGTAGAGTGAGTGAATGTAATCTAGCTGGTAAGCCGATGAATGAGCGTGGTGATCAGACAAGAAAGGGGGAGGAAAGGAAAGCAGGGACTGGCAAGAGGGAATAAATGCGATATCAAAGATTTAGGGTGTAGTTGTTGCCATCAATTAACTACTTGTTTAGTCTGCATGGAAATAACTGATTGAAGTGATATGAAGGAGGAGGAGGGACACGAGCGATAACTAGCTAACATAATGTCACACATTAAGATACCTAGCTAACACATGCATGCATACTACACATGTGCATGCCACACATACACTTCAGTTAAAGATAAGAGTCATAATAAAACAAAATAAACTCACTAATTAATTTCTTTCTACCTGTGATAATACACCCACCGCTCCCCCCCCCCCCCCCAAATACGTGCTAATTACTTTACTTATGTTTACTTTGGAAGGGGAGGGGGGCGGGGGGGGGGGGGGGGGGGGTGGGACGAAAAAGTTATTTTTTTTTTTTTTTTTTTTTTTTTTAAAAAAATAAAAAAAAAATTTTCATTAAAAAAAAAAAAAAAATTTTTTCTCCCCCCCCAAAATATCCAAACAAATTTCTTTTTGTTTTTTCGTTTTTGTTTACTTTCTATTCAG
>WLWI01002634.1_pt1 | contig 15489 bp, 14 predicted proteins | sample 6701501 | NCBI WGS metagenome assembly WLWI01 (sample SAMN12718690, study PRJNA515312) | sponge metagenome | isolation source: marine sponge | host: Mycale hentscheli | place: New Zealand: South Island, Marlborough, Capsize Point | collected 2014-11-01
AAGTTTTTTTAGAGGATATTTCTGCACAGTGTTTGTTGTTGTTTTTTTGTTGTTTTTGTTTTTGTTTTTTTACAGATGTTTGTTCTAATATTTTACCTCAACAAACAATGTCATTTGGACTTATTAATAGAGCATTACATAGCGTCAAGTAAATTTTTCTTTAAGCGTTTCGGCTCGAAGGCCTTCTTCAGTAAACCAAGTGACTTAACAAGTCCAAACAAGTATAATTGTAGCAATGAGCCTGTATACTATTACACAATGTCATGTCAGATGCAGGCACATGGAAAATACAATCAATATTGTTGTATTAGTTAACGAGCAATTAAGCGTTAGTACAGTATCTAACTGGCTTTTAAAAATTCTAAATAAGGGCATGCTGGTTTGCAATACTACTTTATATGTTCAAAGTGCAGATAGGAAATCACGGTACAGTGGAAAACATAGCAATGTGCTATAGTAGGAATTGATTTTATAGTGGCATCATGTGATCAACTTATGAGGTGGGTGGGGCAAGGCGAAGGAAGAATTGATCATTGTACGGACGATAACAATTCTGTAGCCATGGCAATAAACTGGTAATTAGTGTTGGCCAGAAGTGTTCGTTATTTCAACGTGCTGCGAAGTAATCCTCAGTCTAAATATGTCACTTGGAGAAAAGAAAAAAAAACTGGCACAACATATAAAATTATGAGTGAGAGCACGTGTGGGACAGTTTATTGTGACTGGCTATGAAGCCGTAAATGTAGCCAGTCCTTAAATATACTACGGGATTTGGCCCTCTGTGATATTATTGGGTCTTTTTTTTTGCTTCATTTATGGGTTGGTTGAATGCTTAGGTGTATGTTTTTGCTCGTCTACTTTTACAGGCATCGTAGGCAGTCTTTATTATTATCGCTATTGTTGTAACTATTAATTATTATTATTGTAGCAGCGTGGGAGAGGCTCTTGTAGACAGTTAATCTGCCCTTAAATGTCGTCCTTTTTGGCCGGGTTCATTCATCGAGTTTGGCACTTTATTTAGTTTCGGCTATAAATGAAAACTACGCCACGTCAAGGACTACGGGGGAGATTACTGTGGTTGCTACTTGGCACACACACCCACTTTCTTGCTACAGAACTATGTCGGATTATGTGTCGATGGAGTTTAATGTGCACTGGTTTTGTTGCAGTGTGTGTGTGTGTGTGTGTGTTGTCTTGTGATAGTGTACTGTAACTGGCTCTGCCTTCTGGATGAAATGGTTCTTCTCTCATGCCACAGAGAGTTTGAATGGTTGCTTCTAAATCTTGTGACACGAAATTAAAGCCCGGCTTCCACAGCTAGAATATCAACGGCTCATGCTATACTCCTACTTACTCCAAGTTAAGATAATTAAGTGGCACCCTGTTATAATGACTTAGAAATAGCGTTAAACCTGAGCAACTGGCAGACAATTCTTTCAAACTTGTGATTTACAAATCATTCACCAAAGAGAAAGAATAAAGCTTAGCAGAATTCTCTCTGTTTCTCTGATGAATAAAGAAGGCTGAGAAAGAAATTGTAAAGAATTAGAACTTCTTAATTTATTATCTGGCTAATGGTCAGTAGTACTTCAAGGTGTGCATACATAAATGGGTAGAGGCAATTTAGATTTAATAATATGTATTATGGAGTACCAAAGGGAGACTGGTGAGGCGAGTTTCTCTGGTCTGCACATGGTAAAAGTTGTTGTTGTTGTTGTTGTTGTTGTTGTTGTTTGCATGTACTTGTAATGGTCTTGTCCATGTACTTTTAATGGTCCTGTCCCGGGAAACAATGCCCCGGATGTGCTGACTCATGATGATTGCCAATGAGGCAATATGTTCCCATGACTCGCCCGCTGCCAAAAATAATAGCACACGCCCCATGACCTTACATTCGCCGGTTGCCAAGAGTCTGGAACATTGTGATGACGTCGCTCTAATAGATTCGTAATGCTAGTGGCAAAGACAGAAATATCATTTGGACTCGCAGTCGTCCAAAATTCAAGCAACGTGAATATCCTCTGAACTTTTTTTTCTTTCAAACTTTACTTTCCCTCTATAAGGCAATAGTCAAATGTGGTTTGGACCAGAGCTAAAACAAATGGAACCTGTTCAGATGCATTGAGATTGTGTACAGCAAAGTAAAGTGTGGCGTTCTTGGGATGTGACCTCTTAGCTGACAACATGATTGGTTATTTTGTGCATTACAGGAAAGAGAGGGAAGAAATGATTGGGGAATACACAGTTTCACTGTCTTTTCCAAGAATTATACTTCATAATTGAGAGGGGGTTGGAAGGAGGTGGGAAGGAAGAGAGGGGAGTGGAGGAGGAAGAGAGGGGGGTGGAGGAGGAAGAGAGGGGGGTGGAGGAGGAAGAGAGGGGAGTGGAGGAGGAAGAGAGGGGGGTGGAGGAGGAAGAGAGGGGAGTGGAGGAGGAAGAGAGGGGGGGTGGAGGAGGAAGAGAGGGGGTGGAGGAGGAAGAGAGGGGGAGAGAGAGAGGTAGACCGAGTAAGTCCAGTGTTGGTATCCCTTGAGGACGTATAACATCTTTGTACAATATTTAACTCCATCTGAGCAGTTACAAGCTTGAATCCAATAAATGTCTGTTACGTATGTACAATAATAGTATTAATTGTACAGAGCATCTGTTTCTATAGAATACACTCTTGCATGTTGCTGGCATTCCGAATGGATTCGATGCAGTTTGGGATTCATTTCCTTTACATTTTATTTATCAGCAACAGAAGCCCGAGTTGGTGCCTCATTGAACTGAGTTGGTGCCTCTTTGAATTGGGACTGATCTAGACTTTGTGCAGTTACACAAAGTAAAGTGTGACTTAACTCTTGCCAAGCAGGGGTCTATCTTGTTTGGGAAGAAAGGGGGGGGGGGGGTGTGGAGCTTGAGTAAATCAATCACTCTATACCTAGTTCCGAGGAAAAAGGGGAAATTTAAGCTACTAACATTTGCCGTTGATTAATTGTTATTGTATGAGAGCTAAGTGTTGTGAGGTTCTGTCTCCATGGCAAGCTGTACATGGCAGTGTAATGGGGGGAAGCTGTAAAGTTTGGGGAAGAAACATTCACCCTCCCCCACGCCCCCTTACTAGATAAACCGAGCTAAGTGACGCATATAAAATAATATATATTTGTATGTATGTGTGGTTGTCAGGCGTGTGATAATGGCAGGGGAGCGGTTCTATTGGCCATTGCCAGAGGCAAAGTATCAGAGGGTGTCGACTTTGGTAAGTGAATTAGATATTAGTGTGTGTTTTTGTTGTTAGTGTTGTTGTTGTTGTTTTTTGTTGTAATTTTTTTTTATTTGAGATACTCTTATTGTGTTACATTGTTGTTGTTGTTGTTGTTGTTGTACGCAGTGCATCACTACGGTAGAGCTGTCATAATGTTTGGCATTCCTTACGTGTACACACAGAGCAGGATTCTCAAGGTAGGTCCGTTAGTCCTTAAAAACATTGCGAGCTTTTTATGTGCATGGGGAGAGAGTGTGCCAGTTGATGGGTTAGACCAGGAAAATCTTTATGAAATTACATTTATTTATTTATCTTTTTTGTTTGTCCATTTTTTAAAATTTCGTTTTGTTGTTTGTTTTATTTATTTACTTATTTGCTTATTTACTCACTTGTTATGTAATACTGGATATAATGCCATGAGGAAGAATAAGTACTTCTGATGCCTTTCAGAGCATCCATCAGATAATCCTGCAGTCCCCTACAGTTATTTTGCTGATTCAGTACATTGTAAGGGGATCAAATCATTGATGAGAAAAAGTTTAGTAATTAACTTATTTGGTAAAGTGCAACTTCCTTCAGGTTGTCATCCACACTTCTATCGTTTCATTGACCTGCAGGACCTATCGATTGCATATCTGTTACTTCTTCTCGGCATGACTTAGATGGAAGATAATTAAATAGTTGGGTTAATTTGAGGAGGAATTCACAGACAAACAAAGGCCAGATAGCAGACTTCAGTCACATTCCTTGCAAACATCTAACAACAAAAATATGCTGACAGAAATGTAGCCTGACACTTAGACTACTGTTGTTATTGTTTTTGGTGTTGTTTGTTTTATTTGTTGCTTGTTTTTTGTTGTTTGTTTGTTTGTTTTAGTAGCAAATGTAGACCTGGAGTGGTTGATTTTTAGCTACAATGCATAAGTACCACCCTTCCCACTTTCTTCCCACCACGTTTGTGCAACAGCTGCTACGTCCTTCCCAGAAGGGGTAGGGGAAGCAATACTGTTTTCTATTTCCTGGTCCCTTTTAAATTATGCAATGCAGTGACTAGGGGTTTTTAAGCAAGGACGAGAAGAAGGAGTTGTGGTTTTTAACTTCAGTTGTGACAGTGAGCCATGAGTCGTGTCTGTGTGAGGAAAGAGACCACATTACTATACCACATTTTGAAAATGGTGTGGTTTTTACACACACTACTATGATATGTCCTGAAACTACCTGTGCATGAAACAAGATTGTCAATATTCTTAAGCCAGGCATAGAATGCAGTCCCATGGATATTTACATTTTCAATTTTCACTGAAAAATTACCTGCACTTACCACCCACTTTTAATTTCACATTTTGTTTCATAACTATTTTACTCTAAATATTGACCACCTCTGTTCATCGGTGAGAGTAATGATAATATTAATTTCTCTCTCTGTTTTATCTGGTAGGCAAGACTCGAATATCTGAGGGATACATTTCAGATTAGAGAGAACGACTTCCTCACTTTTGATGCCATGCGCCATGCTGCTCAGGTGGGTGTGGCATGAGGTAGTTGTTATTATTGTATTGGTAATCTAGTTCTGTTATTATTGTTTGTTGTTGTTGTTGTTGTTGTTTTTTGTTTTGTTTTATTGTTATGTTTTACTTTTCAGACAAATACTCAACTACTAGCATGTTATGTTTTGTCTGTCTAGACTGACGGATATTTTTGTTTGCCAAGTAGCTTGCCTTGAAGACATATTTAAACTAATAGTATGGTGCGTAAATTGCCTTTTCAAAAATGTATGGGGGAATATCGCTGTTCAATTTGAAATCCTGTGGGGAAAGTGAAATAGTGCGTAACTAAGTGAAATAGTACGGGTAAGTGAGCATGCACGCAGTTTTAGCCTTGGAAACATACAGTTCGAGTAGTTTCTAGTTGGAGACTATGCGATTCTTTAGCGTAGAAGTTCAACCCATATTAGATGGAATTTTTTTCAACAAATTAGGAGGAGTCATAGGTTGAAAATGAAGCTAATCCTGAAATATGGAGATAATGAGTGAACGATACAGTTAGCTATGGTGCAAATGATTTTTTTAAAAAGAAGAAAAAGCTGGCCTACTATTAGCGAGTGATAGCATGGGTAACCTGTGCTATTAGGGATCAATAGTACTCATAAAGCAATCGAAATAGCACGAGGCAAAGCTGAGTTCTATTTCAATCGCATTACTCATACTATTAATCCTGAATAGCACGGTTACCTGTGCTATTACTCCTACAAATACAGCAATGTTAACTAAAGCATTATCTGCTAAGCAGTTCATATATTATTTATGAAACATACTTCTTATCGGCACTTTAGGATATTTGAAACTGGAAATAAATGATATCTTCACTTCAAAGATCACAATTCTAAACAACATTTCATCCAATGTATTCAAAGCGCCCACAGACAGACTGTACAGAGTAAGCATCAGTTTATCAAGACACTTCTCAGAGTCTATCCCAGTACTGCGCATCTGTTATTGCCCCAATTCATGCATTTCTGGGACTAGTACTTATCTACATTCCAGCCTCATTGTTTCTTAATGGTCCATATAGACCATGGAGCACGCTCACCATCGATGGGATTTTTGAGTTATGTGTTCTGTCTCAAGGAATGTGGTGGAGGCCGGTTGTTATTGGAGACCGGTTGTTATTGGAGACAGTGATGGGAGATGAATGCAGTCATGAGATTGACTTTCTGTCACTGTGCATGGAATTCCATACAAGTCTACTTTAAAAAGACCGACTTTACAATACCGGATTCCAGCAAGTTTTTGGCATTCTTCCGTGCTCTTGGTGCAAACAGTGGCAGTGGTGGTAGCTGTTTTGTATTGGTCAGGCTAAAATTTTAAGTACAACATGAAATCACCAGTAGATGTAAAGTAAGTGGGAGAATACTAAGGATTAGTCAAATACATAGTGTATATTATTATTTGAGTCATAACTTATTTAAAGCTAACTAAGATTCTAAGTCTGTGTTCATTACCACAATTGGCACAAGAAAATAGTTTGTCTCAGATATTGGTCAGGTGACTGCTCTTCTTGCCCCACTTGTTTCTTCCCCCCCCCCCCTCTCTCTCTCCACCCATTTCTCCTCCCATTATGTGGAGAAATAAAGTTAGTCTTACGAAGCTTTCAATTTAATGAATTTTTTGATGATAATAAAGTAGTTCATTGGGCACAAGAAGAAGTTTTAATCCGTAACTTAAGTTTTGGCCTGAAGCTGTTCAATGGACATTGTTATGTCTACCGATTATAATTCTATTGTGTTCTGTTAATGTAATTCCTGTTGATCAACTATTGGACTAGCCAATGCATTGATGACTTCATTCTATCCCCAACCGCATTGATACTTCCGCTGTCCCTTGATATCATTAGTCAGCAGTGGACCTGTTGTGACAAGGAGACAGGACATGCATGTAGCTATGTGTGTTTGTGTTTGTGTATTGAACTAGAGCATGATTTTACCGGACATAATGTGCCAAGAATTGGGAAGTAAGTCCTTACGGGTCAGTAACCCACTGCGACTAATTGATTTCCAACGGTGCACATGCACACAAACACATATGCACACACAGCTTCCTACGTTACCGTCACCTTCTTCAATTCTTGCACTCTGAAACAACTTTTAATTGTCTTTCATGTTAAGAGAGAGGATATGGAGATGAAATACTCCAGCTCAGACTCTGCCCTGTTCTGCGGTTCTCTCTCCCTTGTTGCTGACGGTTGTCATGGAGTCGCACTCTATTAATGGTTCAGCCCAGACTGTGTCATGTTCGATCCATGTAGACCACACTCTGTTAGTCTTCCCCCCTTTTCTTCCCATGTCCAGCAATGGCACTTGACTCCTCCATTTGTAAGAGCTGTTAAGGAAGGTTGAGATGGGGAGATATAATGGGGGAGTATATAATTTTTTTGTGTTTGGCGATTGTATTCTGTGAATGAATGGTGCTCCCTGCAATGGTTGAATTGCAAATATTATGTAAATGTCTGCCAATAAATTCCAGACCGTTCGTGCACCTTGGCAATAACAGCTGCCTGGATGTGGGCAGGTCAAAGGACCAAAGTCAAGTCATAGTATGAAAAGAAAAAATGAATAAAGTGTGAAAATTTCTATTCTGTCCTAAAATTTAAAAAGTCAGGCTTTTTTTTTTTTGTTTTTTTTGTTTTTTTTTTGTTTGTTTTTTTGTTTGATGTTGTTGAAATGGTACTCGTCCAGAAAGACAAGGTGAATGGAGATATCCTCTCAGCATGTAGCCAGACCCATCTATACTACTTGTTATGTTTGTCTGTGTAGTGTAGCGAGTGTTTGTGTAATTTGTGTGTAGTATAGCTACACTTGCTTTGTTTTTTTTTGTTTTTTGTTGTTGTTGTTTGTTTATTTGTTTTTTAAAGTGGGATGGGAGGAGTAAAATTGTTCACGAGCATTTTTATTTTTGTTGTTTTTGTTTTTTATTATGGACAACCTTTGAAGCTATTTATTTACTGGCAGAGTAAAGTGATAAAATGAGATTAGGTGTGCTGTTGGGCCAGTGCTCTGGACCCACCCATTGCAGGGGAAGACCTCAAGTTCACACCTAGCAACTCCAGCAACATATTTCAGGTTGCCAAGAAGCTTAGACATTTCTGTTTTTATGTTGGTGGATGGAGCGCCATGTTGTATTCACAGATGTGCCCAATATTGGCACGTGCTATTGGCAAACTTACTGACTTGGTCTAAGCTATAAATCAAGCAAAATCTGGCTGACACTGCCTGGCTTGACAATGCAAAAAAATAGACGGGTACAAAAATGTTATAAATTTTTTAATGTAATCCAGTAGGACTTCAAATTCTTTTCACCAGTGAACCACGGCCAAATGAACTGACTTGACATGCACGAAATTGAAATCAACCAACACATCAAAACGACTTCAGAGGGGAAGATCGCTTCCTGTTGACATTCAGCTAGTGTTGCTTATAGAATTAGAATGCTAATAATTACTCTATCTTAACACGCGCACACACACACACACACATGGCTCGACTTCCTTAGCTGCCATTGAGCTGCCAGGTAATTGGTTCATTTACCTCGAGAAGGAACAAATGTAAATTTAAAGTTGAGTTGAGCAGCAGCTGCTTTGAAAAAAAGTAACAATGAAATAAACTGCAGCAATAGCAGAGTGAACTAGCCAGTTAAAATATCATTTATGGAGTTCAGTTGCCAGCTGTGAACCAGCTTTTTTATGATAATTTGTGATTTAAACTTATCCACTAAATTTTGATAAGGGTCCATCTTTCTTTCTTACTCTGCTTCCTCCTCCTGTGTCTATAATCCACTGAGTGCGAGCACTGGAGGTCTAGCATTCTTCATTATTTGTATCATATCATTCTCTGTATTAGCTTGTTTGTTAAGAATTGTTGCATAATGAGATTTTCCAGAAACTATTTTGTAGCAGTAGATAGTGCTATACCTGGCATTTTTCACCTGCAGTGTGTGTGTGTGTGTGTGTGTGTGTGTGTGTGTGCGTGTGTGTGATGCAGTGTGTTGGAAGAGCATTGAGGGGGAAGACTGATTACGGTATCATGGTCTTTGCTGACAAAGTTAGTTTTCCCTTACTCTCTTCTCTGATGTTTAGATCTGGAGTTGATGTGTTTTTATTTGCGTTGTTATGCTGGCAGAGATATGGAAGACACGACAAGAAGAGCAAACTTCCCAAATGGATTCAGGTGCCAGTTTCTCATCGTTACACATTTGTTAGGTGTAATTTGTTTCTAAGCCTATGCATATTGTTTTTTGGCAAATTGTTTACCACAGGCTTGTGTGTTTACATGTTGTTGTTGTTTGTTGTTAGGAGCACTTGAGTGATTCTTTGTCGAACCTTTCCACAGAAGAATCTATACAGGTAAATGGTGTGCCTGAATCCAAGCTAAATGAAAGTCAAGTCACTAGGCAACAAAAACCATTTGAGAGTCCTTCAGATGGTAGAATTATCAAATGTCCCCTGATTCATGGGCATCCCTTACCTCATAATGGGTGTGTATTGATGGTAATACAGCCAGGTTGAATGTATAAAGTAATCTTATGGAGAACTTTGTGTCTTTAAGATTTAAGAAGATATAAGATTGCATAGAATATTTCGTTTAATCTGTGGCACTTAATTAATGCATGCTAATGCCCGTGCATGCAGGTGTGTTTATTTGGTCACACAATATCAGAAATTTTTTTTCCCTAATCCTGTCATGTGAGAAATGATAAACACAAAATGTTTGTTTTCTGCTTCTCTGGTGTCGTTGGAGATGTGAGTAGGATGGTGAGTCAGAAAGGCAAGGATATTTTTTGTTTGTTCTTCTTGCAAGGAACTTAGTATACATGTGTATTCTAATCTAATCATCTTTTTTAGCACTGGAAGATTTTTTTATACGTTGTCATTGTTAGTAAAAAAAAATTTCCCCCCCAATCTACAAATAGCTTTTCTTACAACGCTTCTGCTTTGGCTCCCTCCCTCTCCATTTCCTTTAGCTCTTGATCCTTGTGAGGAATTGGCAAGACCACTCATTATAGTGAATGGTATAAATGGATGGGGTACTTCATTTCTTTGAGGCTCAATTACTACAGAGTCGCCAGGCCATCTAGTACTTTTTTCTTTTTCTTTTTTTTTTTGGCTTGAATATACATGGCCTCATTATTACGTCATCCTTATCGTAAAATTGACCTCACTTTTTTATGAATTTTCAGATTTGTAAGAGGTTTCTGAGGGAAATGGCACAGCCTTTCAAATTGGTAAGCTAGAATGTATCCTTGCATAGTATCAGTATCAGCTCAACAAATAGTCTGTGTTTTGTCTGCTATTAGATAGATAGTGCATGTTTAACAAGACTAGAAGTTGACACAGAGAGTGATCTCTGACTTTATTGCTCATCTATAAGTTGCACAGAATTACAGGTGCCTTCATGTTACTAATAAGTTATTAATATATACTCTTTTTTTTTGCCTTATTGTCAGCCATTTTGTGTTTAATTAAGTATCCCTATGACTTATTTGACAACATAATTCACCCGTTCAATCAGATTCTTCCGAAGACATCCAATCCCTTTTTTTTTAGGCTGAGGTTTGGCAGGGTTAGTCAAAACAAAATGTGGATAGCCCTATTTGTAGTCCAGTGATTCCCTGGCTGGTAGTATTATGGTCCTGCCTGTAAACATGGCTGACCACAATGCCTTTGTAAGCCTGGAACATCTTTGTTTGGACTCTTTACTACTCCTGTAATATAATTTTGTTGTGTAATTGTTTTAAAACAACCTCCTCTGGTTCTGATTAGTGTCATTGTGAAAATATGAATATATTATTAGTATTATTATTTATCATTATTATTATTTATTAGTATTATTATTATTTATTATTATTATTATTTATTATTATTATTATTATTATTATTATTATTATTATTATTATTATTACTATAATAATAGCAGTTTTATCTGTTTTAAGACAGTACATTACATTGCCTTGCCTAAATTCTATTACCACACCTACTATTTTATTATTTCCAAATTTTTAGGAAGACCAACTAGGTGTGGCAATGCTGACGCTGGAGCAAGTTACAGAAAGGGAAAGAAAAACCATACTTGGCTTGGCTCCTGATAATACAACTTGAGAACAGACACGCCTTGTTACTGTGTGTTCTTTTCATAATTTCAATGGCAATTCATTATTATTGGCAGCAGCACGGAAAAATGCATTGCTTGAACGAGGGGAAAGGTTCCGGTTGCGCATGCGCAGAAATAGAAATGACACTAAGCGTGCATAAAAGGTTTGGAGACGGCTTCAAATCTTGGATTTAGTCTACCTCTAGTCGTCAGTTAGATGGCAGAAGCGATGGACACTACTTGTAGTTACGACGCTTTCCAACCCAGTATGAGCGTAAGCTGCAGCTGCAATACTAATTTGTCTAGCGGTGCTGGGACTGGGGTAAAGATCGGAGGACTGTGGAAGCGTTCGCAGGGCTTTAGGCGGTTTACGAAGCACAACTACAAGCACCGGGTCTTTATACTCACAGACTTTGCTTTATCTTACTATGGAGGAACTATTGATGTAAGTATTAGCATGTGTACATATCGTACTATAGCTGGGGGGTGGGGGAAAGTAGTGTGGGAAACATTTAGCTAACGTGCCCGTCACTCTGGTCATATCTTTTCGCTGCAATGTCAAGTAATGGTACTTTCTTGTCTAATTTTAGAGAGTGGGCCAGTGTAAGGGCAGAATACAGCTGGACAAGATCAGAGTGGTCGAGTTTGTTGATGTTGGAGCTTTCAACTTGGCCCATGCAATGCAAGTAAGTAGGTTCAACTTTTGTTAACATAGTAAAGTGCAATGTAAAGGCGCCTTACAATATATGTCTGTCCTGTCTGGTGTCATGTTTACATGCGAATGTTCTGGTGCAATATTATTCCCAAATGAATTTTCTACAACTTGTGAGCAAGTGCAAGCTCTTGTTATGAATTAACGCATATAGTGGGGGAAAGGTGGCAACATGACACACTTAGTGGATTTAAATACCTGCTGCATGCCTCGGTTGATGTGGTGACATTAGGATGCATTGAGGAATTGTTTTGCAGTGTCTTTCTTAGCGTGTGGCTGTAGGCAGCTGAGAAGTGGAGTTATAAATGCAGATGTGGGCTGTAGTATTATCTGCTGTTTTTCTAGTACTTTTTTGTTGTTGTTGTTATGTGATGTCTGGGGTATCACATGACACCTACACAGATACCAGGTTGATGAGACTTGAAACTTGATGAGATGCTGGAATGCATCTCTTGGTCTAGATTTACCGGTAATTGGCACAAACAGCTGAATAATGTGGTCATATTGTGTTGTTTGGCTGCCACTACTACTACTATTATTATGTTGTTGTTGTTGTTGTTTGTTGTTGTTGTGTGTCGTAGATTGTATATCACACTAAAAAGAATGGTTTTGCGACATTGTACGTTGTAGCCACTACCAAAGAGGAATGTGCTGACTGGGTGAACACTCTCAGACAAGGTAAGATATAGTTGGGGGGGTTTTTTCCTTTCTTTTTTAATCCATGCCATTATGCCCTTTTATGCAATTATGCCAGTTTGAAGAAAATATTAATAAAAACTCCAGCCTACCTTTGGATTTCAAATAGAATACTTAAAAACATGTGAAAAGAAATTTGATCACCTTGGTAGAGCCTTAAAAGGGAATAAAGAAAACCTGTGAGTAACAGGGCTGTACTTTAAATCACTGGGCATCCTTGTAACGGCAGGAAAACCAAATTAATGTTTTCATTTGTCAGCTATGTTGATATTTATAGTTTATGCTTTTTTCTTTATTCATTCATGTAATTTGTTGTCTCTTTCCTTTGGCAGCATGTTACTTCAACCAGGACATGCTGATGCATTATCATCCGGGTGCCCTTGTACGGAGCAAGTGGACTTGCTGTTCCCAACGAGGACAGACCACTCTCGGGTGCCAGCCCACATACCACCTCCTCACCCGATCATCTTCCCGCTATGCTCAGCTTCGAAGAAGAGACACCCTCACCAGCAGTCAGCGGTGGGCTCGGGCAGGTTCCCAAATGCTCTTCGAAGGACGGTTGAAAAGGAATGGCTCTTCCTCCGGGACCAGAGTCACCCAGCATGATGGCGATTTGGGCACTACGGGGAATGTTAAGCAGAGTTCCCAAGCACAGAGTCGGAGTACGAGCTGCGTGGATTTGTGTGCCACATCGCCCATGTCAAAGGAACCGTTCAGTCCAGCACGCCGTTCTGCTGCCACTACGAACTCGCAGAGGAGCAGCCGTAACTCCAATGACCACTCAGTCGGCATGGGGAGCATGCTGCTCACTCGTGTCTCTGTTGCCACCACCACTGGGAATGAAACTGAAGTTAGCGTTGAAGAAGAGAGACAAAGCCAGCGTAGTAGCAACCTTGGGGAAGGTTCATTGATGCGGTCTCCAGTGGTAACTCGAGGAAAACTTGCCAGAAGGTCACAGGTGGCTCCGGCTTGGACTGCCAGCACCTCAAGCACGTCTTCGGTTCCTCTCGGCCCTACCCCCAACAGGCACAGCTATGAATATGAACACCGCACCCTCCCACGTTCTTTCAAAACCACCACCTCTGCTGTTCGTACCGGTGTTGCCAATTCCAAGGATTCACCTTCGAGGTCACCGAGACAGCTTAGGAGAGGTTTGAGAGAAAATTCCGCAGACAACAGTACTCCAGTTGCTCCCCCGAGAGTCAAGAGGGGCACTGTAACTGCCGTTTCCCAAGCCCCACCCGCAAATTCATCATCACCTATCACTGAAAATGCACAGAGACCGTCACTTCCTTCCGTTGTGGTTCCATCTTCCAGACCACACCTCAAACACAGCAAGACATTCACGGCACACGGCAAAAGATTGCCTTCAGGAAATGGCGGATTCAGTCAGAGTATGAGTGCTCTGGCCAAGCCCCTCATAGAACCTAAAGTCTCTCTCTCTAATCCCAACATTATTCATGTTTGATATGTAGCAATTTTTTCCCGTTTGGTTGATGTTTATGTGTATCTCTGGCAACTCTCTTCACCTAATATCTTCAATGTCAAGCTATCAATTTGTCACCCTCTGAACCATTTGTTTCCAATGCAATGATTAAAATATATATATATTCTATACACACTTAAATTCAGTACAATTTATGTATTGCAGGATACCTAACTGCAGTAATAACAGTACTCTTTGGGAATTCTGAAAATTTGTCAGTTCCCATTCATAAATGATCCTATGATTTCAAAACTGCTTCAAAAAGAGTGTATCACGCATTTGGTTGGTGAACGGTATCTAAAAGTTCAGACTTGTAGCCAGTTGTGTATATTTTAGAATTTGGCAACTGATTAGTCTAAGCTTTGAGCCAGGTTTCCTTCTCTGCCAATAAACATTCTATTCTTAATTTTGATGATTCCTTACCCGATACAGTAAAGCAGATGAGCATACTTACCATGGTTGAAACTATCCTTGATTATTAAAGTTTAAATCCACTAGTCATAAATATTTTTTAATCATTAAAAAACATTTATGACTAGTGGATTTAAACTTCAATAATCAAAGATGTCTATACCTAGTCAAACTAATATTATACATGGTTGAAACTAGCATTGAGGCAGAGGAGGCCACTGCCTCCTCTCTTCTTGACATTTCATACTGGCATTGACAGTCACTTCATACTGGCATGGCACAAAGAACTCTCTGACTGGATTGTATAAACTATCATATCTATTCCATTCAGCACAAATTGAATGATAATTTCATTCATTCTTTTTACTTGCATATTATTTGCAGTAATATCTTTACAACTCATATTTAAATGATACTGTATTGGCTCATTGCTATGTTTATACTTATTTAGAATTGATAATAGAGCATTAAATAGCATCAATTGAAATTTTCTTTAGATGTTTCGGCTCTCATATTTAAATCTGGGCACGGTTAGTAGTCTAAGAGTTAGTTGCCTCCTCTCTTCATAGTTTCTAGTTACAGCCTGGCTTACATGCTTGCATAGCAGTGTATGTACTGATGGAGCTGCACACTCCTTCACATGCAGAGGAACTAGGCCCTCCATTTCATAATTGACAGTGAGAATTGCCCAATGGGTGGCTATCTCAAGGCTCCCCATACTGTACTGTGGGTGCCATAAAGTTCCTTAATTGGGTTCTGTACAATTAAAATGCCCTTTCCCCCATTTATGTATCATATTGTTTCCTTCCTACAGTAGTTATCATAAAACAGTTCTTGAATTATGTTCTGTAAAATAACTGCAAGTAGGCGTAGCCAGCCTTTCATTCACTTTACTTATTGGTATTAAGCCTGTAGCCCATTTCTTTTGAGTAGGTTTCTGTCCCCAAGCATAACTGTACATTTGAAGCACTCCTAAAAGGTAAAAATAATAATAATAATAATAAATAAATAAATAAATAAATAAATAAATAAATAAATAAATGATGATAATAATAATAATAATAATAATAATAATAATAATTTCGAAGGGTCATTCTTGACGTGGAATCGGTAATTTCTAGATTAAGTTAGTGGACTACACATGTCTTTTTTATTTAAAATACGTTTCGATCGAAGTTGCTCGATCTTCTTCAGGTGGAATATAACTGAAATGGCTGGGTGATGGTGATACAGAAGTTTATATAGGTATGAGATATAATAGAGCAGTTGGTGACTGAATGAAGGTGTTGATAAGA
>WLWI01002637.1_pt1 | contig 15468 bp, 6 predicted proteins | sample 6701501 | NCBI WGS metagenome assembly WLWI01 (sample SAMN12718690, study PRJNA515312) | sponge metagenome | isolation source: marine sponge | host: Mycale hentscheli | place: New Zealand: South Island, Marlborough, Capsize Point | collected 2014-11-01
AAAAAAAAAAAAAGAAAATAAAAAAAAAAAAACAAAATTTTTTTTTTTTATAAGGGGGGGGGGGGGGGGGGGGGGGGGGGGGGGGGGGGAATGTGTGAAAAAAAAAAGCTTCTCTTATGCATTAAGAAATGAAAACTCTAAATAATAATAATAAAAATATTATTTACAATATTATTTAGAGTAACTTTGATCTATTATTTTGCCACATTTATTTTAAATTCATGCCATATCATAGTTTACTAGCCAAGTACAGCTGGCTGAGTATGTACAGAGTTAAATGTTGACGCTCCATATACTTCCGCACTTAAAAGCACTAAACTTGCATACCTACTACTGCTTGATTGACTTTCTCGACTGTCATTCCGATGCCTGCCTCGAGAGTGGCTCCTAGACCTGCCACACCCTTTGTCACGTGATCGGCTTCTGGATCTGCCACGCCTCCTTTCATGTGATTGACTTCTGGATCTACCACGCCTCCTCTCATACGATTGACTTCTAGATCTGTCACGCCTCCTGTCACATGATCGACTTCTGGATCTGCCACGCCTCCTGTCATGAGATCGGCTTCTGGATCTGCCATGCCCTCTGTCATGTGATTGACTTCTCGATCTTCCACGCCTCCTTTCACGTGATCGACTTCTGGATCTGCCACGCCTCCTGTCATAGGAGTGGCTTCTGGAACTAGTACTATATTTGTAATCTCGTGATCTGCTTCGTGCTTTAGATCGGCTTCGTGACCTGCCACGCCTTCTATCTCGAGATGAACTTCTGGATCTGCCATGCCTTCTATCTCGAGATGAACTTCTAGATCTGCCACGCCTTCTATCTCTGGAAGTATTTCTTGATCCACCATGTCGTATCGCACGAGATCCATTTCTGGACCTGTCATGCCTTCTTTCCCGGGATTTACTTCTAGACTTTCTACGTCTCCTATCAGATGATGAGCTTCTCGATCTGCCACGCCTCCTCTCCCTTGAGCTACTTCTATGCTTGTTGCTGCTAGTTTTGGCTACATTACATAAGTTGCTATAAAAATTAACTAATTGCAATAAAATTTCCTCTACGGTACATTAGAATCACTAGGGCTATGCAATGTAAATAAAAACAGTGTAACTGCAAAGAAAGAGCACTATGTTGCAAAACTTAATAAACACAAAATACAGATATAAACCTATAGATACTGGTCGACAATGGTAACAAATCCACAACACTGGTCCCCTTTTACCTGTTGAACTAAATTATGGTGTGTGAATTGATGGGGGGAAAACAAACACATAATGTCAGAGCATCAGAACAGGAGCTACAGGATGAACAGCTCCAGCCAGTCACTGCACCTGATTCTTCGAAGGGTTTCCGGGGAGGATGAAGACGACGACGAGGAGGACCTGTACTTACGGGGTTTGGAATCATCTTTTTTCCTGGAACACACCGACAACTATTGATAAATTTTTAAACAATAATAGGTGCTCACTTTTTATGCTTTTTCTTAGGACTTCGCGACTTAGAGCGGTCTTTTCTTTCTTTCTTCGACTTCCCCATTTTAATAGTAGGCACCCGCAACTCTATTTACAGCACATCCATTCTTTGACGCGCGCACCATTATACGGGGGAGGAGCTCGTTGAGCATTTATATTTTCGCACCTTTTCGGTGAGATGGCAGGCCGCAGCAGCCGCCCTCACTCGTCGTTTCAGCTAAACGGAGGCGTCCAAACGTCCCATCTCGTTTCTTCTTCTACTGGCTCCGAAAGATTCCCGAGGGAGAAGCTCTCCGCACCTGTAACTCTCTCGGCCTCTACTCCACAGTACCTGAAGTCTACCATTGACCCGAAGTTGCTTGAAGCAGCTAATGCCCACTGCACAAACAAAGCCAGGTAATATAAAAGTCGCCTTGTGCAAGGCAAGATAAACAGGTGAACTTAGTGGTTGCAATTGCAGCCATTCCTGTCATGAATGGGTGGAGAGGGTTGTTGGAATGAGGACTTAGGTAAAGGGTGAACTTTTAACCAGCTCACTGGTCACTTTGAATCAATATTTATATACAAACATGTATATACCCCATGTATATAGTATGCTTCGAATGCAGCACAGATCACAAAATATGATTCAATCCAATGCTGACATAGGAAAGACAGTTAAACAGAACAGATTATTTGGTAAGTATCATTTCAATGATTATAAACCTGTTGGTTACACTGATCTGGCAATTCATGTTTCAGAGCTGAAGAGCAAAATATTAACTACATCTATTTTGTAAGTGCTAAATTTAATTAAAAGTGGATTGGGTGGGTTGGGCTGGTGGCGAAAGGTTACGATTCAACTCTTTGGCGAATGTTAATGAATAAAAGTTTCACTTCAGTAACCTGTGACTTGCTCTACTTAACACTTCTGTTTGATAAATGCTAGGATTAGGTCATTAGTGGCCTTTTTGACACGTGCACCCGATGCTCTAGATATTTCATTACTCTTTGCAGCTGTGTTTCAACGTGGGTGTGGCAGTGATGTTATGCATAAACACTTGCGGAAAGAACAGCACTATGTAATTCAGGAAAAAGCCACCTTACCCCCTCTATTTCTCTGCTGTTTCAATAATTATTGTATTTTTTTACTGCCTAATTGAATAAACCTTGACCTTGCAACTTCATGCCGACGTTATTGATTTTTTATTTTATTTATTTTTATTATTATTTTTATTATTTATTTATTGATCTTTATTTTATTAATTTTTGCAGTAATCAGATGTTCAGCCAGTGAATAAACAAATCATAATGATGATGATGATGATGATGATGATGATAATAATAATAATAATATTTTATATTACTATCATCATCATCATTATTAAATTCCATGCCATATTCTGTTACATTTGTAGACTTAGTCACGAGTCAGACGTGTCTCATGGATTCCTTCTGGGGTCAAGATACAACAGGTAATGTGATCTGCCACTGGTGTGATAATAGCCATTGATACCCCCCTGTGTGTGTGTGTGTGTGTGTGTGTGTGTGTGTGTGTGTGTGTGTGTGTGTGTGTGCATGCGTGCGTGCCATGTGTATGTGTATTTGTCTGCATGTATATGTATGTTTGTTTCCATGCATGTTCATGTGTGTGCGCGCATGTGTATATGTGTTTGTAAAGCGGTCGGACTATTGACACCAACCCCCTGAAGATGGGGGGCGTGTGTGTATCCCGTAGCGGCACGTCTCCCCGCTCCTTCTTCAACCCCGCCCACCCCCACATGGGTAAGATTTGTCAAATAGTTGTAATTCTTGTTGTCACGGATGGTGTATTGGATAGCCGTGGGAGTGTCGGGTAGTATTTGTTTGTACTTATGAATTCATTTTCCTACTTGTCCTGCCACTTCCTGGGATTCATTCATTGACAAACACATAAAACTATGAATATAGTTATGCTAAAAATACAATTTTAGTCTGTATAGTTCTTGCTGCAGTATTATAATAGCATATTATTATTGGTGGTTCCACCATGTTCTAATTAACATACCTTCTCATTTGACTAATTAATAATCTCTTGACCGCTAATGATATAATAGCTGGTGTGGAAACCCCTAGCTGTCCAAGTGTCAAAGTCGTAAGAGTGTAGTCTAGGTTAATCCCCCAGGACACTAAGTCGTTGTAAGTTATGCGTAAAGTGAAATAGTTCCAATCTAATGGCCTCGCACTCGATTGGCAGTTGGCTTCTGAAAGCCTTTATGTTCATAGTGCTTTTCCTATTGTTTGCATTCCTGTGTCACCATGGTAATTATAGTTTCTCAATGGCGGGCACTAATATAGGATTTTGAATAAATGATAGGGACAATAATTGTATAAATGTGGGTGTGGTCAAGATTGTTGTGTTGTGCGCGATGGACTCATTTTGTGTGTTCTCAAGGATCTAATATTCTGTTATAAATTCCTTGCTAAGCTATTTCTATCCCGCAGGAATGGCTATAGTAGTATGTGGATTACCATGTTCTCTTTGGCATAACACACCACTGGGTTGCTGTGTGCCAAATGACCACTTAAAGGTTCTAAAAATGAAGCTTGTTGTGTCACACAGGAATTGGAGGCCGGGTCTGGTTGCTATGGTAGATATAGAGGAATTAGATGGACGAACATAATTGATAATTAATGGGCCCTGGTCGGGTCTGGTTGCTATGGTAGATATAGAGGAATTAGATGGATGAACATAATTGTTGACAGGTGTGTATTTCCCTGATAGCAAGAATGCGGCACTATATTGATGAAACCTTTCTGCTTTGTGTTCACGTTTCAGCTATTGGGCAATAAGCTGGAACTTCTTTGATGAATCAGTGACATGCCTTACTGCTTGGTTACTTTGAAAATAGTTAGAGCAAAAAAAATGTATTCTACACTCTTGACAGGTATTGCAAGTTGCCTGGCAACTATGTCTGTTACTATAAATTATTTATAGAAATGGTACTGCACTTTACCATGACAAGTTGTTATTTGTTGTTGCCAGTTGTTGTTGTTTTTTTACATTAAGAAACATGTATTTTAGCACTAAAATTGTAAATTCCAAGTCACTAATAACGACTAGACAGAACTGAAACATTAGAGGATTATTAACCTAGTATCACTAAGCTATTATATCAGTTAAAATTTCAATTTTACTATAATTAGTGGCACGTAAGAGTCGCAGTTCAATTGAAATAGCTCGGAAAAGTGAACTAGGTATGGAAACTAAGTGAAATACCACGGTAGCTAAGTGAAATACCACGGAAGCTAAGTGAAATACCACGGTAGCTAAGTGAAATACCACGGTAGCTAAGTGAAACAGTACAGGTAAGTGCACATGTGTGCAACGCTAGCCTCGGAACATACTGTTCGAGTAGTTTCTAGTTGGAGACTACATGTCATTCATGAGTGTAGAAGTTTTATTCGAATTAGACAGAATTAGTTCAACATATTTGGAGGTTGAGCCATAGAACGAAATTTCAAAAATCCTGAAATCCAGATATACTATGAGTGAACGATAACAGTGCAAATGATGTAACATTAGCGAGTGATAGCAAGGGTAACCTGTGGTTATTCTGGATTATACCATAGTTGCTGCAGTAACAGCCATGGATCAAAATGTTATTTCCCAGTGAGAGAGTTTAAATTGCACACAGAAGAATTTTTGTTGACATAATAGAGTGAAATAATTATGATATAAAGTGATGTATTATGTTTTTTAGCTACAAATGAAAAACTTAGTTGTTGTTTTTACTTGTGAGAAGCTTTCTTTGTGAATGGTTAGCTACTTCATCCCTGTATAAAGAACTGACATGGAGAATTATTTATTGGTGTATAAAGTCAAGTCTCGTGAACCTCACTAGATATCATCAGTCAATCACCACTGTGTTTTTGTTTGGAAGCGGTAAAAAGGAAACGAAATGCACTTATCTTGTCGGTGTTTTGGAATCTCCCTAGCGGCATTGACTGGACACATGCTTCCTCTCAAAACCAATATCCGCTTATTTTTATCTGGTCATTTAGTCTGTTCAAAAAGGTAATATGGTATAAAATAGTTGTTAAACATGGCAGCTCTCGGAATTATTGCTAGATAACCGCCCTCAGGAGCAGGACGATTATCAGCGATAATTCCTCGAACCCATGGTTTAACTATTACTTAATAGCATGATTATTCATGCTGTTACTCATTCACATAGAAAATTGTTGATTTATATCTCGTATTATGGAAGGACAGTTCAATAGGCTTGTAAAGAAGAAAGAAACATACTTGTATTGTGTGAGGTGATGGTTGTGATAGCTCAAACCACTCTATACTGACTTGTGATAGCTCAAACCACTCTATACTGACTTGTGATAGCTCAAACCACTCTATACTGACTTATCTAAGCTTTGAATTTAACTCTTACAAACTCCACTTAAAATTTTGTCTATCAAAATCTATCAAAGGCTAATGGGTGCACTTGTAGCCTGGAACTATAGATATTACTTTTGTGACAGCAAATATTCCCACCCCAGGGATGCCACTGTAGTGATGATAGTTTGTTGCTGGGTGGCCTTCAGTTTGAACGAGCTATGGAACCCATTAAGCTTAGTAACTGTATCTACAACAGGGAGTTGACAGGAGAAGGTAAATGGACACCATCACACACAATACTCTCTAGTTTCTATAAACATTCACCTGCACCATTTGTGAGGTTTCAATGTTGTCAGGGAAAAAAACTTTGAGTCTTGTTCAAGGACTGTGTGATTTATATTCACAAGATGATTACATGACTGAATAATTCTGACCACTAAACAGCAAGTTTCTCCCTGCTCCTTTTAGAGTGGATCCAAGTGGAACATTTTGCACTTGCCAAAGAAGTGTTGTTGTTGTTTTTGTTGTTGTTATTTTCTTTATCATTGAAGTGCTGAGAGGTTGGCATTAGTGTTCCATTTAGTACAGTTTTGATTGATAATTGACTAAGCTTTTTATATTTACTATGTGTTTAAATTTTTACTCCTTGAAACTATTTAATGTTGTTGTTATTACTTATTATTATTATTATTATTATTATTAGTCAAGTTATAGTATTACATTTCAGTGTGTGTGTGTGTGTGTGTGTGTGTGTGTGTGCACAATTAAAAGATTAACTTTGGGTTTGCACACAATAACTAGATTTAGTATTTGCAATTATTAAGAGGTTCCTGTGTGGGTGGTCTTCTTGGATCACAACAATTGGCTAATTTAAACTAAGTTATGCATAATGCACAGTTGTGGTAAATACTATATATAGTTTAATGGCATTTCATTAGAATCATAAACACTGTTGAAATAGTTTGTATAAATGCAGCTAATACCATTTTGTGTAAATGTGCACTTCCTCTGCAGCTAGAAGAGCTTACTCAGCGCCTCAGGCCAGAGCTCTGAGCAACACTAGTGTTCCTCGTGAAGTCATCATCTATGATCCTACCAATCAGGAGCCTCTGTGCGTCCATGGCACCAAGTACCTTCCACAAGAGCCTAGAAGTCACTCGTCTGCCGCAATTCCCGTCAAGAGATCACCTCAACTTTCTACCCACGGCGTCAAACGTGGAAAAGATGGCACAAGAAATGCCTCGAGAGCTTCAGGAGAGCCCACACCTCCTACGCACGCTTGCACCTCTAACGAAGAAGTATTCGACTTCGTGAGCAATGGTGGCGACTGCGATAGTCTCGCCTCCAGTTCCAGAAGCCACACCCCTAGTGCAGGATGTCTCATTACCAGAGTTGACGGCAAAATCCTCAGCTCTGACAATCGTTCTTCCAGCCATGACAGTTCAGACTCACCACCTCCCATGTACCAGCTTAGCTGCAGCCCGACTTGTATCAACACAATAGAAGAAGAGAGCTACAACGATGATAGCAACTTTGTCGAAGAGAATGCAGACGATCTCCTTTCTCCTGAAGCCCAGAAGCTTACTAGCGAGATTCTCATGGCCATCTCTAAAACTTCACTCGACTCCAAGATGGCGTCTCGAGCAAGTCTTGCGTCTTCTTCATCTCAGGAACTACCGAAAAATCTTGCGCCTGACTCTGAGGGTAATGCCGGCACAATTGATGCTATTGATCTGTTGGGATCTTCTGATCTTGGCGTGGAAGATTATGGTGAAGATACTGAGGATTCAACTCACGTTCTGTTGGTGGACATGTCACGCTTGATGACAGCAGTTGAGCAAAGTGACATGTGATAGAGACCTTCACCTCCCCAACATTCAAGACATTACCGTAACTATTCAGCTTTTATTGTCCTCCATATTCCAGTTCAATCAAATCACTTTATTTTTAATTCCATTGTGTCAATAAATTAAAAAAAATTTTTTTTAAATGCAGCAATATACAGCAATACTGTTGTCTGGGTTAAAAGGAGGGAGGCATGTTGCCAAAACAAAAACAATATATTCTGAAAAGAAAAACAGAACTAAAACTAAAATATGACCATTTTATTCAAAAGAGATGGGTAGAGGAGAGATTGGCAATTACTTATCTAAAAAATATCTGAGTTAGTTCTATTCTTGTTTTCTGACAGACACTTCAAATGGGGAGCTGTCAATATGCTTGCCGTTCCAGAGAATGCTGATGGTGTACTTGCCCGTGTGAGTGGGGTCATATCGAGCAAGCAGGGTACGCTCATTGTCTGGGTGACGCCTCAGTTTAGTCTGAAAGCTCCCACGTGGTCCCTGGACCAGAACTTCCAGCTTTCCATCACCCACTCCATTCGTATCGATGCTGAAATTTCCTTCTTGGCCGACAACACCTTCCACCAGTCCGGGGCCTTTCGCTCTCACCTGACTCCTCTCTTCTGCGTCATTGATTCTCTCCAAGGACTCACTGGGGATGGCCATGTTGGAGGCCGTGGTATCCTGGAAGCTCAGGTTGAGCTCGCTCAGACGACTCACGCGTCCTTCTGTAACATACTGGTCAGGCGATTCAAACTGGACGTAGTAAGGACTTTTGAGTACGTACTGATCTAAAAATTTCACAGAAATTTCATGATTTCCAGATACTTGTGGGGTAACTGTCACAGAGTAGGTATTGTTTTCTAGTGGACTGATATCGATATTTGCTGAGTCCAGAGGTGTGGCTGAAACTGTCAGACAACCTTCGTTCTTGCCGCAGTCGACCAAGAAATTGCAAGGTTGACTGAGCACGAACTTTTCTGTTTCTAAATCCAGGTTACTGATGATGTAACTTTTGTTCGTTATGAAGTCTATTTTGTATGGGTTGCCCGGAATGGGAATTCCATTCCACAGAACTGTGATCTCATACCTCCCTGACACGGTAGGTAGGACGTGGCACGAATACAACCCTTTACCTTGCTGGTACACATAAATCTTTGGAGTTATCGGACCTTGGGACAAGATACTCAACTCTCCTCCTCCAGCTTTTTCTGTGTTCACATCAAAATGAGTCAACTTTGAAGGAATCTGTCTGCTGTCCTTGTCCTTAACAATGAAGACTTTGGATGCAGCCTCCCTAGCATGCCTCATTTTGTCTGTGAGATTTAAGACCCGCATAGAAATCGGAGAATCTGGGATCACTACTCCTGCCCACTTCACTTGAACCTTGTACCTTCCGGGAACCTTGGGGGTGAACATGATGGTGTAAATGCCTCCGTCGTCACTGGTGTGGCTAAAAGACGTCCCTTTACCTCCTTGCGGAACAGTGGCTAGAATATTCATGTCACCTTCTCCCGCTCCTGATGCGTCAATTTTAATTTCCACTAAATCGTCAACGTAAGCTTCCTTGGGAGCACTCAGTACCTTACAAGCAGATTTGACTATTTTTAGTTTAAAAGGACTTCCCTCTATTTCTTTGGAGCCGTGCTTGACATGAACCCAGTGGAGGCCCAGATTTTTGGGGTAGAAAACAAGCAGGGGCTTCTTGCCATGACTTCTGCGAATTCTCAAGATCTCTCTAACACAAGAATCATCATGGACTGTGTAAGCAAGGACGCCTTTCAAATCTTTCTGGATGCCGACACACTTTATCAAGTACGGTTTGTTAATCGGATGTTCTCTGACAGACTCTTCTACAGCGACAACAGTGTCCGGTGTTGGAACCAGACTATTTGGTTCCAATTCCACATCGTTATCACCTTTTACCGGTTGTCTCTCCATATACTCTACGATGAACGGGCTTCCCGGTATGCCAGAACCAAAATGGCTGATTTTGATGGTGTAGGTATCCGGCACCATGGGGTTGAACCTTATTTTAAACGATCCCTTCTTCTTGGTGGAATTGATGGAAACTATCCCTTTACCCGTTTTCTCTCCCTCAACGGAGGCAGACAAGTCGCAGATGTCTACGTCAATGTTTTCAGCCAGCAAGGTCAAGGGGTCACCCACGAACCTCTTCATTCTAGTAGGCGTGGTCAAGCTCATTTTGCTGGTTTCACTGACAAGCTCGTCAAAGTATTCCACGAGGTAAGGACTGCCAGGAATATGCACATTTCTGACATAGATGGCTACGGTGTATGTGTCGGGTTGCTGCGGGTTAAACTTGACCAGGTAAGTTTCACTGTCGAGCTCTTTGCAGACAGAGATGGTAGACTCGCCCGTCTGCTCGCCAAAGGCAGTAGCCTTGGGCAGTCCTTCGGCTCCGTCTACCACAAGTGTCATTGGTTCCCCTACGTAAAGCTGTAGTTTGTCAACAGATGGTTTTGTGGTTTGTTTTTCTGTCGTCTCTTCTTGGTAAAAGTCACTCTTAATGGCATACTCGAGGTGTTCGCTTGCATATGGAGCAACCACAACTCGTTCATCGACCGGCTGTGGCGAGGGAGTCGAAGGGGGAGGTCGAAGGTCAATCTCCATGGGAGACTTCTTGACCTCAGTGTCATTGAAGAACACGTGTAGCCAATAGAGATCTGGCGAAGTCGGTTGGAAGGAAATGCTGAATTTTGACAGACTTTGTTTATCTTGAGTTATTTCAGCGTGGTGCGATCCGCTCGAGCTACCGAAACAGGATGCAGTGAGGACACCTGGGCCAGCTGATGCAGTATCCGCAGATATCTGGACCGGTTTACGAGCATTGTCAGAGGGAACCCAATCAGACAGGGTCACCTCCGAGGGGTACACTATTTTGACGTATATAGGAGAACCAGGGATAGACTCGTCATTCCAGTAGACGTCAACGTTGTAAGTGTCGCCTCCTTCCGGTATGAAGAAGAGGTGGTAAGTGACGTCATCCTCGTCAATCAAGTCCACTCTGCTCGAGACCATGCCAGCTTGAGTGATGCCCGTTACACGCCCTCTCATCCTACCTGGCCCAGCCTTGCTGGCGTCAAACTTGAGCGCCACGGGCTCCGCGAAATCGTCGGGAATGAACGTGCCAAGATGCTTGACCTTCTTGGCGCAGGACTTTGGAAGTAGGTTTATCTCAAAAGTGCCACTCGGAATGAGCTTATCAGCAAAGAATATAGTCAGCGTATAGACATCTGGCTCCTTTGGATTGAATTTTACTCTGTAAATGGCTTTAGAGTGATAATTTTCTATGATCACGTCGACTCCCCTTTCTCTATTCTTCCCAAAGCAATGGGCCTTCAGCTTGCCACATCCTGCTTCTGTACAGTTCGCATCAATCCAAACATCTTCTTCTCCATGACTATCAGGAACATTGAGAGGACCAAGTCTTACTTTAGCGGGATCTGGCTTGGCAGGAACATGCATTTCGAAAGTTCCGTTTGGTATTCTTTCATCGGCGTAGGAGAGTGTGAGCGTATAGTCACCAGGATCAGAAGTCGGGAAGTGAACTCGATAATAGTCCTTAGATGTCTCCTCTATCTCGACATCCACTATGAAATTACCGATGTAACCATCACACTCTGGTGTTACAGTGGTCCATCCGAGGAGGGAATCCGTGTACACCCATTGTTGAGCTATCACAGGATCATGAAGGCACTCTGCTGTTAGAGTTCCCCTCCCAGCTTTAGAACAATCCACGTTAACCCAACCCATTTCTTCATTGGCAAACTTGGGCACGTGAAGTTCTCCAAACCTTACCAATCCTGGATTAAGTTTTGGATGTATGTCCACTGAGTATGACCCACCAGGGACAGGATTCCCGGCAAACGACAGAGACAGAAAGTAAGAATCAGGGTGCAATGGTTGGAATTTGACTCGATATGTTTCCTTAGCGACAAGTTCATCCACGAGAACTTTGACTGCATTTTCGTCATTCCTTCTGTTGCATTCAGCTGCTACTGAACCAGTGCCAGCTTGAGACACGTCTACATCGAGCCACGCCTCTTCTTCACCTGCAAACTCTGGAAGGTGAAGTTTCCCTAGCTTGACCTTGCTGGGATCAGGATGAGATGCAAAGGTCGCTTCAAACACACCATCTGGTACGGCCACGCCTCCAAATTCGAGAGACAGAGTGTAAACATCTGGAATGTTGGGAAAAAACTTCACTCGTTGGTTGCCCTCAGGGGAAAGTTTTTCTATGGAAACCTGGCAAAGGTCTCCGTTCCTTCTCGTGCATTCTGCCTCCAGAGTGGCGTGACCTGCTTCACTACAGTCGACATCTATCCACGCCCACTCGTCATTAGCGAATTCTGGAGCTTGCAGTTCCCCGAGCTTTATGTTCGAGGCATCAGGTCTGCAAAGGATGTTTGCCTCAAGCAAGCCTCGCGGTATTGGTTGGTTGCCAAAGAGAAGAGTCAGAACGTATGTGCCGGGAAACAGAGGCACAAACTTCACCCGGTAGTTACCTTGGGTGGTAAGGTTGTCGAGAGAGACTTCAACCAAATTCTCGTCATTTAGCCTGCGGCATTCTGCAGTCAGAATACCATGACCGGCTTTGGAACAGTCAACGTCTATCCACGCTGACTCAGCACCTGCAAACTCTGGGACGTGCAGTTCTCCAAGCTTGACGTTATTTGGCGTTGGTCTTTGCTGGATGTCAGCCTCAAATCTTCCTCCAGGTATCTCTTCCCCGCCAAAGAACAAAGACAAGTTGTACACGTCAGGAACGCTGGGGGTAAATTTAACCCGGTAGCTCTCCTGGGGGTCGAGAGGATCCAGCGAAACCTCCGAGGAACTCGAAGTGTTTTTCATGACACAATCTGCCTCCAGCATCCCGTGACCTGCACCAGCGCAGTTCACGTCTATCCACGCATCATCATCCCCAGCGAAGTCTGGGATGTGAAGCTCTCCAAGCCTCACCCTCCCTGGATCTGGCTTTTGAAAGACCTTTGCTTCGAGCAATCCATTCGGTATTGGTTCTCGTTCAAGGAAGAGAGACAGAGAATAGCTGTCAGGAACACTTGGCGTAAATTTCACTTGGTAGTTTCCCTCTGTGCTCATCTCTTCAATCTGCACATTCACGGCATTTTCATTGTTCCTGATACATTCTGCAGTCAGAACTGCACCGTGCCCAGCTTTGGAACAATCCACACCCACCCACGCGACTTCGTTCCCGGCAAACTCGGGCACGTGAAGTCTTCCAACAATCACTTTAGATGGGTCAGGCTTTGGCAGGATCTCGATCTCAAAATTGCCTCCAGGAATTGACTCCCCGTTGAAGTGCAAAGACAGGAGATAGATGTCCACTAACTCGGGGATAAATTCGAGGTGAAAAGTTTTAGGTGTTTCCATTTCTTGTACAGATATGGCAATTTTATATTTTTCGTTGCTTTTCAAGACGCACTCAGCAGACAGGGTACCGTAACCAGCACGAGAGCAGTCCGCTTCCACAGATACTGGTTTTGTGCCAACATACCTGGGAGCCTGCAAGTCGCTGAGCTTTATCTTCGTGGGATCTGGCGCTGGAATGGGGACTTCAAAATTACCACCAGGTACAAGGTCGCCTTCAAAGAAGATGGACAGTGAATAAATGTCGGGACACATTGGAATAAATTTTGCACGATACGTCCCCGACTCTTCTATGTCAACATTAACCGAGTCTCCTCCACTCTTTCTGGAGCACTTCGCTTCAACTTTGCCATTTCCTGCTTCAGAGCAGTCAATATTTATCCAGGCTTCTTCTGTGCCAGTTTCCTCTGGAATGTGGAGATCGCCTAGCTTTACTTTGGTTGGATCTGGTGGTGGAAGTATGTCCATTTCAAACATTCCATCTGGTATTGGCTTACCATCAGAGAGTAGCGATAAGGTGTACTTGGCTGGGTTCATGGATTCAAATTCCACTCGATAATTACCCTTGGAGGTTTCTAACTCTTTTATAATGACATCCACGAGTTCTTCTTCTTCTCCTTTATTGCAGGTGCATTTTGCTGTCAAAGCTCCCGGACCTGCTTGGGAACAGTCTGCATCTATCCACACCATCTTGTCCTTGCCAGCTGTGAGCGGCACATGGAGGTCCCCAAGCTTCACCTTGGTTGGGTCTGGGGGTTGAAGTATTTCCATTTCAAAGGTTCCATCTGGTACAGGCTTACCATTATAGAGTAGCAACAGAGTGTATTTAGCCTGTTTCGTGGCATTAAACTCAACCCGATAGTTCCTCTTTTGTTCCAGCTCCTTCACGGTGACGTCTACTGGTTCTTCTTCATCTCCGCCTTCGTTCTTGTTGGTACATTTGGCCGTCAGGCTGCCTGAACCTGCTGCACAACAGTCCACGTCTATCCAAACAGCCTTGTCTTCACCGGCCGAGTCAGGCACATGAAGTTCTCCTAGCTTGATTCTGTCTGGCTGAGAGGGTGGAGGAGGCGCTTTCAAAATGGAGCAATTGTCTTCCGAATCAGTGCCAGGAAAAATGAAAGGAGAGCCAGGTACGTGCTTGTTCCAAAATCTGACGTTCAGAGTAAGCGTGTCCTCCTTTGGAAGGTTTTCCACTGTGAGGTGATGGTTGTTGTCCTTTGAGGTTGGCTTGATTTTAACTGGAAATTTGTCGCCGGCTTTGTTGGTACATGTGGACGTAAGCCGTGCCTTCCCGCAACCGGCTGTGCTGATGTCCATTTCTAACGGTCCACTCCTGTCTTCAGGCAGGCGGATGTTGGAGCACTTGACTCGATCAGGCCTGACTGGGATCAGGTCAATTGTGTATGGCGATCTTTTCACAGGGACACCGGAATAGAACACGCTCAAGTGGTACACATCCTCGTGGGGTGGGAGAAACTTGACCAAAAAATTGTTGCTGATTCCTTCTCTCGATATTGACACATCAATTTTGCCCGTCTCATTTCCGACGCATGTTGCAGTGAACTCCCCTCGTCCTGCTGGGTAACTGTCGAAAACGACCTCGATAGATTGCCCAGCTTTAATTTTTCCCGTAGGCTGTCGAGCCACGGTGGCTAAGTGGCCACTGGGAGGACTCAGGTTGAGCTTCAGTGGAGAGCCAACCACCTTCTTGCTGCCATACCTGAGGGTGAAGGTGTAAATGCCAGGATCTTGTGGTGTGTAAGTTATGGTATGCAGCTGGTTTTTGACTTCATGCACTTGCAGCTCTGGCTGCTGTGGTTCTTTATTCAGCTGTGATATTGCCACTTGAAGTTTTCCTCCAAGCTTTAGTTTCCCAATGTCTACAGTGATGGAAATAGGCTTGGTCAAGTCTGGAGGGGTATCAATGGATATCACTTCTGCCATTGTAGCTGCAACAAAATAAAGATGAAAGAATGAAAATTGTTGTAAAAAAAAGAAAAAGAAATGTAAATAAGACTTGATAAAACAATAATTTCTTGTTGCAAACGGAGAACCAGCGATGAATAACCAGACTTACCTAGCAAATCCCTTGACTTCAAAAGGTTCGAACGTTCCGCCGTTTGACCGCAATCTTACCGCGAAGCTAGATGCCAGGCAGACTTCTTGTGCGCAAGGAGGCTACTTACTTATACGCATTCGAAAGAGAAAGCGATTGGGGGTGTGGCTACTCAATTACAGCAGTTATAAGCCGGTCCGTGTAAAGAAAGCATGCGGTGCGCATTACCTTCCCCTGCATTCCGAAGCACCCGGGACCGCGCTAGGCATCAAATGAATTGTGGACCAATTAAAGGTGGCTGGTGGGGGCTGTAAATATTCCAGGAAT
>WLWI01002638.1_pt1 | contig 15466 bp, 12 predicted proteins | sample 6701501 | NCBI WGS metagenome assembly WLWI01 (sample SAMN12718690, study PRJNA515312) | sponge metagenome | isolation source: marine sponge | host: Mycale hentscheli | place: New Zealand: South Island, Marlborough, Capsize Point | collected 2014-11-01
CCTTAAACTCAAGTGGCTTACCTTCAAGATATGTCGTATCTCGAACAGGACGTACATCGACTAGAGAGCCAGGCAAAAATGCTCTCACCTTTTCTACATCAACTGTAAAGCCACCTTTCACGCGTTCAGTAATAACACCAATCACCGTTTCATTAGCTTCATGTGCCTTTTCAAGTGTCGTCCAGGCCATCAATCGCTTGGCCTTTTCTCTAGATAAACGAGTTTCTCCAAAACCATCTTCAACTGCATCCAATGCGACATCTACGGCGTCGCCGACATTTACTTCGACCTCACCATTTTCATCAAAAAACTGATCGATAGGGATCAATCCTTCAGACTTAAGGCCTGCATTAACAATTACAGTATCCTGGTTTACATCGACCACCATCGCACTGATGATAGTTCCCGGCCGCATTTTGGCCTCAATTTGGCTCTGCTCAAATAAATCTGCAAAAGACTCGCTCATGAAAAGTGATTTCCTGTCAGTCTCTTCCCATTGGGGAAGGACTATTGTGTAACCTGTACTAGTTAGTGAATTAATTAGACAAAAGTCGCAAGGTTTGTAAACCTTTCGCTTACCAAAGTTAGTATTTGCTTGTTTACCATTTCAATATCACTTTCCGTGGTATCAATGACTATGGCATCCGCAGCAGGTATCAGTGGTGAAACGGCGCGTCCTTTGTCCCTCTTGTCTCTCTCGGCTATGTCTGCCGAAAGGTCGCGGAGATTAACATTAAATCCTTTTCCTTTCAACTGTTTATATCTTCTTTCGGCCCTTTCAGCGGGACTAGCAGTGAGGAAAACTTTCAGCTCCGCATCCGGGAAAACAATCGTGCCCATATCGCGGCCGTCAGCTATTAAACCCGGTTCCTGACGGAATTCTCTTTGTCTATGTAACAAAGCTTCTCTTACCCCAGGCAGGGCCGCGACCAGCGAAGCAGCATTACCACAGGATTCTGTACGAATTGCCTCAGTGATATCCTCGCCCTCATAGATCACCAGGATATCTTCAGCATCTCCCCTATTTTCAAATTTCAGGTCTAATGTAGCTGCAAGTTCTGCCAGGGCCTGTTCATCCGTAGAAGGAAGTGAGTTTTGCTCCGCCGCCAATGCCACAACCCGGTAGAGAGCACCACTATCTAGCAGGTGCCAATTCAGCTTTTTCGCCAGTAAACCACAAGTAGTTCCTTTGCCTGTACCACTGGGTCCATCCACTGTAAGCACCGGAGTCTTAGTCATGCTAAGCACTACACGTATCGATGGACAAACCGAGGTGACTAAAACAGTTTGCAAAACCAGGAAAGGAGGTATTTACGTTAGCACAATCCAGAATAGTAATATCACTTGATGCTGCAAGCGCCGCGACGGAAAAGGCCATTGCTATTCGATGATCGGTATAACTGTTTACCTTTCCTCCTCCCATAGCACCACCGACAACAAGCATTCCGTCCTGACGTTCCTCAACTTCTATACCAGTTCTATCGAGACCTTCGCACATGGCTGAAATACGATCACTTTCTTTGATGCGAAGTTCCCCCGCGCCGCTCAATACCGTTTCACCTTTCGCATAGGCGGCGGCGATCATAAGTACAGGCAGCTCATCTATTGCGACGGGAACAAGATGGAGCGGAATATTAATTCCCTGTAATTGGCTATGGCGAACTCGAATATTGGCGACTGGTTCCCCTGACAACTCCATTTTATCTTCGATTTCGAGCCGCGCACCCATCAATCTCAAAATTTCAATGATGGCATTACGAGTTGGGTTTATACCTACTTTTTCCAGTACTAAATCGGAGCCAGGAACAATTGAAGCTGCAACCATAAAAAAGGCCGCTGAAGATATATCTGCAGGAACACTGATATTTTGAGCCGACAGTCGTTGCGATTTTATGCATATTGAATTACCAGATATGTCCAGCTTACATCCAAACTGTGACAGCATTCTTTCACTATGATCACGAGTCACTGCGGGTTCAATAACGCAGGTCATTCCCGATGAATACAAGCCTGCCAGTAATATCGCAGATTTCAATTGTGCACTGGCAACTGGCATCGCGTATGTCATGCCTTTTAGTTTGGCCTTACCCCGAATACGAATCGGCAAGGTTCCTTTCTCGGTGCAGCCTATATCTGCCCCCATTCCCTGCAATGGATCAGTAATCCGCTTCATCGGGCGCTGCATTAAGGAATCATCCCCAAGTAGTTCGGTATCAAATGCCTGGCCTGCCAACAGGCCTGCAAATAAACGCACTGAAGTACCAGAATTCCCTAAATTCAGCGCTTTAGTTGGAGCGGATAAGCCATGTAATCCCACACCTTCGATCAAAATCGTAGTATCGCTTTGCTGTTTTATTTCTACTCCCATTGAACGCAAGGCATTCATCGTGGCAATGGTATCTTCGCCATTGAGAAACCCTTCTACACTTGTGCTTCCCTCAGCAATTGCCCCGAGCATCAAGGCTCGATGGGATATAGATTTATCTCCTGGAACACGCAAATAACCTTTCAAAGGTCCTCCAGCACCTACTGTGAAATGTATTTGATTCTTATCTCTCATGATCCCGCTTACGGCCTGCAATTAATTCAATTTGGTTGTGTCAGCTTTGTAGCGTTGTAGCTTTTCCGCTATTAATTTATCACGGGTATTTTTGGCATTTGAAAAAATTTGTAAAACTTTGTCACTACCATCACTTTCTATAGCCAGCCTGACTTCCTGAAGATGACTTTCAAACTTATCCAAAACTCCAAGCAAGCTTTTTTTATTAGAAAAACAGATGTCATGCCACATTTGTGGATTACTTGAGGCAATACGAGTGAAATCAATAAAGCCCCCGGCCGCAAAGCGAAAAATCTCCTCTCGCTCCTGCATTGCCGCCAGACAATCAACTAAGGCGTAAGCAAGCATATGCGGTAAATGACTAGTCGCAGCTAATACTTCATCATGGTGTGCTACTTTTAATGTAATAACTTCAGCCCCTGTTGCTTCCCAAAGCTGCGTCACTTGTGAAATTGCGTGCACAGCTGTCTCTTCCAGTGGTGTGAGAATAACGACATGCTTTTCAAATAGCTCAGCCGTCGCTGCTTCCACACCACTTTTCTCTTTGCCGGCAATGGGATGTCCAGGAACAAAATTCTTAAAGTGATCACCGAGAGTCGCTTTTGCGTCTTCAACGACACAAGCCTTTGCACTACCGACGTCAGTGATAACAACATTTTTTTTGAGTACAGGAAAAATTTCCTGTAACAAGTTTCTATTTGTCGCAAGAGGCGTAGCAAGGACAATAACATCGGCATCTTCAACAGCATCTTTCACATTTAAGGCGTATTCATCTATTACTCCAAGTTCAATTGCTTTAATCAGATTGGCTTCACTTCGCCCATAACCCACAATAATGTTGCAAAGATCAGCACGTCTTAATGCTTTCGCAAACGAACCACCTATTAAGCCGACACCAAGTATGACCAAGCGGTTAATTTTCATAGAGAATTATCTTGCGGAAAATAATTGAAGAACGACATCTAAAGAACTGCACTGGGATAGGAACCCAGCACTTTCATCATTTGCACATGTTGTTCTAATTGAAGCAGGACATTTGAAACAATTTCATCTTCAACATGTCCGTCAATATCGACAAAAAAAACATACTGCCACATACCTTGGCGAGACGGCCGTGATTCTATTCTACTCATATTTACGTTATTATCTGAGATACAAGCAAGTGATTTTTGCAAGGCACCTGGTTCGTTGCTTGTAGCAAATAAAACTGATGTTTTATCATTCCCGCTAGCTTTCGTATTGTCCTGACCCAGAACAAGAAAACGAGTGGTATTATTAGGTTCATCTTCTATATTCACTGCCAAAATAGGTAATTTATAGTGCTCTGCTGCAACTTGCCCAGCAATGGCAGCAGTATTATCTTCATGCAAGGCACACTTCGCTGCCTCAGCATTACTACTCACTGCAATGCGCTCAACCTCTGGTAGATTGTTATCTAGCCATGCTCGGCATTGTGCGAGCGATTGCTGGTGTGAAAATACACGCTTTATCTCTTTCAGCTCCACCGACTTGGTCATTAAATTATGATGAATGCGTAAATGCACTTCACCGCATATCTTCAGGTTGGAATTAATTAACATGTCCAGCGTGTGATTAATCGCACCTTCAATCGAGTTTTCGATGGGGACGACACCATAATGACAGGCACCTGACTCAACTTCGCGAAAAACCTCGGCAATACTGATTTTTGCCCTGGTTTTAACTGAATGACCAAAGTGTTTAAGAGCAGCTGATTGAGTAAAAGTGGCTTCAGGGCCGAGATAAGCGATGTTCAATTGTTGTTCAAGCGCCAGACAAGCAGACATCAATTCGCGAAAAAGACGCGCCATTTCTTCATCTGAAATCGGGCCTTGATTATCTTCAATAATTTTTCTTAGGACTTTTGCTTCGCGCTCTGGCCGGTAGAACACTGCATCACCAGATTCATTGCTTTTTAACTTAGCGACTTCTTTAGCGAGAGTCGCACGTTCACTGATTAAGCTCAATAATTGCCTGTCAATCTCATCAATGCGTACACGAATATCTTCTAAGTTGGATTTATTTTCCATAGAAAATTTTTAGTAATGAAGTGAATATAAAATATTATTTAGTGTATGACTTAACTCCAGAATCTTCTCATATAAACTGACAGCAACTTTGAGATCACGTTTATTTGTATTACGATTAGAAAATTGTCCAGCCAAGCATACTAATTGGCAATTATGTCAGCCATGGCTAACAGCAAACTCTTTCATAAAATCCAATAACACAGTAACACCCTTTTCTGGCATGGCATTGTAGAGGCTTGCTCGCATTCCACCGACACTACGATGACCTTTTAATTCGACCATTCCCAGATCTCTTGCTTGATCGAGAAAAGCTCCGTTCAATTCTTCGTCACGTAATGTAAATGGCACATTCATGCGAGAGCGAAATTCTGGACGTACCGGGTTAGCGTAATACTCGCTACTATCTATAGCATCGTACAACTGTCCGGAACGACTAAGGCTATTCTCTTTCATGGCCTTGATTCCACCCTGCTCTTTCACCCATTTAAATACCAACCCAGCCATATACCAGGTAAAGGTAGGAGGAGTGTTATACAGGGATTTTTCCTTGTTCTGGATTGCATAATCATAAAGACTCGGAATACTTCCTCCGGCATTGCCAATTAGATCTTCGCGCACAATCACTATCACCAGACCTGCTGGACCAATATTTTTTTGTGATCCAGCAATAATTACACCAAATTTTGAAATATCAATCGGACGCGACAGGAAATTCGATGTCATATCACTCACCAGTGGTACATCGCCAACTTCAGGTAGAGCTGGGAACTCCAAGCCACCAATCGTTTCATTGTCTGTGTAGTAAACGTAGGCAGCTTTATCACTTAACTGCCAGTTAGCCCTGTCGGGAATAGTCAAAAAACTATCTGCTTCTGAACTAGCGGCAATATTGACATTTCCGAACCGTTGAGCCTCTTTGATTGCCTTGCCTGACCAGATACCGGTATGAATATAATCCGCTGAATTATTCTTACCCAATAAATTCATTGGCACCATAGCAAACTGACTACTGGCACCTCCTTGCAGAAAGAGAATACGATGTGAATCAGGCACATTTAATAATTCACGTAAATCCGCTTCAGATTCCTCAACAATCGATGCGAACTGTTTACTACGATGGCTCATTTCGATTACTGAGATACCTGTGCCATGCCAATCAAGGAGTTCCGCCTGAGCCTGTTCCATCACAGCAGAAGGTAACATCGCAGGTCCCGCACCAAAATTATAAATCTTTTCTGCTACTCCCATCTCAATCAACTCATGCTTCCGGTTCTTCCGATTCTTCCTGTTCTTCATCTTCCTTGTATTCAACAATACTCTCGAGACTAGCCAGTTTTTCTTCATCACTGAGTGAGACAAGTGTGACGCCTTTAGTATTTCTACCCACAACCGAAACCTGATTAACGGGGGTACGTATCAATGTACCCTGATTGCTAATGAGCATGATTTCATCATCTTCATTAACCATAACAGCACCAACAGCTTTACCGTTACGTTCATCAGTTTGAATTGCGATAACACCCTGCCCACCACGCGCCTGTACAGGGTAATCTTCGATAGCGGTGCGTTTTCCAAATCCATTCTCTGTCGCCGTAAGTACTTTAGTGTCAGCTTCAACAATGATTAGAGATATTACTTTTTGATTATCTCCCAATCGAATCCCGCGTACACCGCGCGCTGTACGACCCATAACTCTGACCTGGGATTCACTGAAGCGAATCACCTTGCCTGCATTACTAAACAGCATCGCGTCCTGTTCACCGTCGGTAAGCTCTACACCAATTAATTGATTTCCATCAACCAAATCAACCGCAATAATCCCGCTGGGTCGAGGCCGAGAAAAATCTTTCAGCGCCGTTTTTTTCACGGTACCGTCAGCGGTAGCCATAAAGACGAATTTATTTTCGCTAAATTCTCGAATTGGCATAATGGCATTAATACGTTCGCCCTCCGCAAGCGGCAACAAGTTAACGATGGGTCTACCGCGTGCTGCTCGGCTGGCCTGTGGCAACTGATATACCTTCATCCAGTACAATCTGCCACGGCTGGAAAAACAAAGAAGGGTGTCATGAGTACTCGCTATAAATAATTTATCAATGAAGTCTTCATCTTTCATGTTTGTGGCAGACTTACCCTTACCGCCTCTTCTTTGTGACCGGTAAGTATCCATCGATTGAGACTTTGCATAGCCTGCATGGGACAGCGTCACTACAACATCTTCTTCAGTGATCAAGTCCTCCATACTGAGGTCTTCTTCTGACTCTACAATTTCCGTTCGACGTTCATCACCGTACTGCTCACGAATTTGCTGGAGTTCATCTCTTATTACCTGCATGAGACGTTCTGGACGGGCCAGAATATCGAGTAAGTCCATTATCTTGACCAGGATCTCTTCATATTCGTTAAGAATTTTGTCCTGTTCCAAGCCAGTTAACTTTTGTAATCGTAAATCCAGAATTGCCTGGGCCTGTACCTCCGACAGATAATAATTACCCTCTATAAACCCAAGGTTTGAGGACAGTTCATCAGGTCTGGAAGCATCTGCACCAGCACGATTAAGCATGTCCACGACTACGCCGGGTTGCCAGTGCTGGCCAAGTAACTTTTGTTTGGCTTCAGCGGGACTGGGAGATGCCTTGATCATGGCAATAATAGGGTCAATATTAGCCAATGCAACGGCTAGTCCTTCAAGAATATGAGCCCTGGCTCTGGCTTTGCGCAGATCAAATACAGTACGTCTGGTCACGACTTCACGTCTATGCTGGATAAAGGCCTCCAGCATGTCTTTCAAATTTAATATTCTCGGCTGACCACCATCAAGGGCTACAATATTAATGCCAAAAACATTCTGCATTTGCGTTTGTTGATAGAGGTTATTGATGATGACATCTGCTACTTCACCTCGACGTAACTCAATAACCATACGCATGCCGTCCTTGTCGGACTCATCTCTGAGTTCGCGAATACCTGTCAATTTTTTATCTTTAACTAGCTCCGCTATTTTCTCCAACAATCGAGCTTTATTTACCTGGTAAGGTAATTCCGAAACAACTATGGCCTCCTGACCATTTTTTTCGTCCGTTTCGACATGAATACGAGCGCGAACACGAATACGGCCCCTTCCTGTACGATAGGCTTCATGTATTCCACGAGATCCGTTGATGATCCCAGCAGTGGGGAAATCAGGACCGGGTATGTATTGCATTAAATCGGCTACCCCGAGCTCGGCGTCATCAATTAGTGCAATGCAGGCACCTACGACTTCCGTCAAATTGTGGGGCGGGATATTAGTCGCCATCCCGACAGCAATGCCACTTGACCCGTTAATCAGTAAATTCGGTATTCTGGTTGGTAATACAACTGGCTCGTGTTCAGATCCATCGTAATTTTCGGCGAATTCAACTGTCTCTTTGTCCAGATCTTCGAGCAACTCATGCGCAATTCGCGACATACGCACTTCGGTGTAACGCATGGCTGCCGGAGCATCACCATCTACTGAGCCAAAATTACCCTGACCGTCTACAAGCACATAACGCAAGGAGAATGGTTGGGCCATACGGACGATGGTGTCATAAACTGCTGAATCGCCATGGGGATGATATTTACCAATCACATCACCGACCACACGGGCCGACTTTTTGTAAGGTTTGTTATAAACGTTGCCCATTACATGCATGGCATAAAGTACTCGTCTATGCACGGGTTTAAGGCCGTCACGCACATCTGGCAAGGCGCGCCCCACAATGACACTCATGGCGTAGTCCATATAGGACTGACGCATTTCGTCTTCAATATTGACTGGAAATACTGAACTGGCTATATCTGAATCAGGCATACTACTCTCGGGTACTTCAAGGATAAAAAGGGTTCTGGTTGATTGTTATTCTTTGTTTATTGCAACGCCGCAAATTCTACCATAATTTCCTGTTTCTCCATACACTTAAGTGAGTTTAAAATAATTTTTAATCAGCGAATTTACTTGACAATATCATCATCATCTTGGAGAGATTAGTGCAGCTGACTACGACTTCCTGTGATGACTGAACAGGTAATTTATCTATACTTGCGCTCCCATAAAATAAGCATTCACCACTGATATAACTATTATCTATTGCTACCCGTTACAATGCTGTTGTAGCTAGCGCATTTTTGAATGAGGGACAGACTGTTTGAACGTTGATACATTAATTTCATCTCGCTGGGTAATCCCTGTTGAGCCTGCCAATCTAGTGCTTGAGAACCACTGCGTGGCCATCAAAAATACTGAGATTGTCGACATACTCCCTGCTGATATAGCAAAGGAGAAGTATGTGGCTGAGAAAAAATACGATTTGGACAGTCATGCCTTGCTTCCCGGGCTAGTCAATGCCCATACACATGCAGCGATGAGCCTTTTTCGCGGGATGGCTGATGATCTGCACCTGATGGAATGGTTAAGTAATCATATTTGGCCAGCTGAACAAAAATGGGTGTCACCGAAATTTGTCGAAGACGGAACTCGACTCGCTGTTGCCGAAATGATCCGTTCAGGCACTACTTGTTTCGCCGATATGTACTTTTTTGCCGACGAAGCGGCTGCGGTCGCATCGAGTGTTGGAATTCGCTCGGTAATCGGACTCATCGTCATCGATTTTCCCACAGCCTGGGCCAGAGATGCGGATGAATACTTATTGAAAGCAGGGCAAGTTCACCATAAATTCCGAAATACGCCGCTTGTAAGCACCGCTTTTGCGCCACATTCTCCTTATGCTGTATCTCAACAATCCTTGCTCCAGCTCAACACCCTGGCTGAAGAACTGGACATTCCGATTCAAATGCACATTCATGAAACCGCGGACGAGGTAAAACAAAGTCTGGATGATCATGGCAAACGACCACTTCAAAGACTCGAAGAAATGGGCTTATTAAGTCCTCGCTTACTGGCTGTACATATGACCCAGCTTGAGCAAGCTGAAATCAATATGCTTACCCACTATGGTGTTAACGTCATTCATTGCCCGGAATCCAATTTAAAACTGGCCAGTGGCTTTTGTCCTGTAGCCAAATTACAGGAAGCCGACATTAATGTCGCACTAGGTACAGACGGAGCGGCAAGTAATAACGACCTGGATATGATAGGAGAAATGCGCACTGCCGCTTTACTTGGCAAAGGTGTCGCCAAAGATCCTCTTGCGGTGAAGGCATTTACTGCTCTGGAAATGTCGACAATTAATGGTGCCAGGGCTTTGGGGCTACAAAATATCATCGGCTCAGTTTGTAAGGGCAAGCAAGCAGATCTTATCGCTATTGATTTGAGCGAGCTTGAATCCCAACCACTACATAATCCGATATCACAAATCGTATATACCGCTAATCGAAATCAGGTAAGCGACGTCTGGGTAGCTGGCAAACAACTACTAAAATCGCGAGAATTACTCACCATCAATGAAAATCAGGTGAAGCTAAATGCAGCAGACTGGAAAGATAAACTATGATTCATTACTAAAAATCAAGAATGGCAACGAACAAAAAGTCATTTTCTGTTCAGCCATACTTCAAGACCTTGCACATTAATATCAATATCCATCTCCAATAATCCCTTTGAGGCCGACATAGGCAAAGGACATTTTGATTCCCTCAATTCGGCAAAAGTTAGATCTTTGATTTTGGATTTCATAAGTTCTACTCGATTTTCACTATCCTCGCAGGACAAGGCAATGTCCACGTAGCTTTCGATGCGTCGTCGTAAATCCGCTGCAAGCGTTTCCACATCTTCTACCATACTGTAGTGCGTAAGAAACATCCTTTCAGGTTTGTATTCAAGATATCTTCGTAAGGTCAGATACCATGCATCAGGATCAAACTGAACAGGAGACGTGGTTGGCATGATAAAAGGGAGTTCTGCAGAAGCTAGCTCTTTGTAAGACATACCAAAAGTGTCACCGGTAAAAAAACCTTTACTCTGCTCATCATAAATTGAATAGTGATGTCGTGCATGTCCCGGAGTGTCGATAAAAAGTAGAGGTCTGCCACTTAAGTCCAGGACCTGTCCATCATCTACGATGATTAGTCGAGACTCGTCGATGGGTAGAATTTCACCATACATCCGCTGCATAGCCTGTTCGCCATATACCGCACTTGCGCCCTGCCACAATTTGCTCGGATCGACCATATGCCGAGCCCCACGAGGATGAACAACCAATTTTGCATTCGGTAATTCCTGCATTAAATGACCTGCACCGCCCGCATGATCAAGATGCACATGAGTTGGCATTACAAAATGTACATTTTCTACGGGTATTTTTTTGTACTTGAGCACCGCCAATATGGTTGCCAATGAATTTCCAGTACCTGTTTCGATAATTCCGGCGGCTCCATCCTGCTGTATTAAATAACAGGAGGCAAGTTGTGGCCGAATATAACCCGTATCGATACAGGTAATACTGTTCGGCAACTCAATCAGTCTTCGTGTAACCTCACCCACTAATCCGAAATCCATAATTTAGCCTTGTTTTACCAACACAAATTTATACTGACTTGTATTTTCTATATTTCCCTGACTATCAAAAGATTGTTCAGTAAATTTTACTTCGTCTTCTTTACTTATAGTTAAGGCGGTAGAAGAACGAGTGCCATATCCATCAGCCTTAATAAATATCGGCGCCAATGTTCTTTCCAACTCTGCGTCAATACCAGTATTCGGTAGCTCCGCATCTTCAGGAAACTCTCTGTCGGACAGTAATGATAAAATTGGCTCATGACTTCCGACTCCATCACGATCTATCATGTTAATTAACATTTTTTTCGCCCTAAGTACTTTCGGCCAATTATTATCGAAGTCACCATTACTAAGACCATAAACACCAGCTTCTAATCTTTTGTATCCAACCTCACGATTACTCAGGTAATACAAATTATCAATATCGCCAAGCAGTAGATTAAAACCATCATAATCATTCAAATTGGAAATACAGTAATCAAGATATTCTTCTGTTGAGGTTTGAGCGCTCAGGTAATTACTAACTAGTAAACCACGTGATATATTGCCAGGAATTGACTTGTTAGCGTCCCGATAATTAGTAACGGCAGCTATATGACCATATTTAGTCACTCCGAACCACGATCCCCCTTGCTCAAGGTCTTTGCCTGCCAAAATATCAGGAGCATCCTCCCAATATCGTGCGTAGTCAGTCGGTCGAACGAAACTTTCGTCGCGATTGGCCGCTATAATTAGTGGATAATCAGGGTCTGTTCGATAAGCAATAATAATGAGACACATAAACAGCTAATGCTGATTCATATCGCGCCAAAGATTTACGACTTTACAAAACAATTCCGCAGTACGCTCAGCATCATAACGAGCAGAATGTGCTTCTTCACTTTCCCACTTTATTCCTGCCTTTTCTGCAGCTCGGGACAGTACAGTTTGTCCGTATACTAAACCCCCAAGTGTCGCAGTATCAAAAGTGCTAAAGGGATGAAATGGATTACGTTTTATATGTGTACGCTCTACAGCAGCATTTAAAAAACCGATATCAAATGCTGGATTGTGCCCGACAAGTATCGCTCGTTTACAATCATGAAGTTTCAATTTTGAGCGAATCAATTTGAAAATGTCCTGCAATGCAATTGTTTCAGAAACTGATATTTCCTTACGAAAGGGATGATCGGGATCAATACCATTAAAATCCAGAGCTGCCTGTTCGAGATTGGCTCCTTCAAAGGGTTGGATGTGACGCGTAATTCCTTCGTCTTCTACCCAATCACCGTCATCATTTACAGTAAGTAATACAGCTGCTACTTCCAACAAAGCATCTGTTTGCGCATTAAAGCCTGCGGTTTCTACGTCCACAACCACCGGTAAATAGCCACGAAATCGTTTAGCAATAGGCTCATTGAACGTCACGCTGACATGCTCTTCCAATGACAGGTCTCTCCGGCCATAAAGGGGATAATCTTAGTGTCGGCGAATGGCAGGCTCGCTGGTATGGTCCAGTCTGTTTTCTCCAGCATCATTCGCTTTGAGTTTCTTTCCATACCGTAAAAATCAGCGCCATTATGGCTGGCAAACGCCTCAAGCTGATCTAATTTGCCAAGATCATCGAAAATACTGGCATATAATTCGATCGCGTTATGCGCCGAATAAATTCCCGCACAACCACATGAACTTTCCTTGTCACCCTGCGCATGCGGAGCGCTGTCCGTGCCAAGAAAAAACCGTTTATTGCCTTTATCAAGAACATCAAGCAAAGCTACTCTATGCAACTCTCTCTTTAATACTGGCAGGCAGTAATTGTGCGGTCGAATACCCGAGTTAAAAAGTGCATTGCGATTATATATAAGGTGTTGAGGGGTAATTGTCGCTGCCAGTTGAGGGGGCCCTTGTTCGACAAATTCTGCAGCATCCCTGGTTGTAATATGTTCAAAGACTATTTTTAAATGAGGAAAACGTTGCATCAATGGTCCGAGTACTCGTTCAATAAAGACTTTTTCTCTATCGAATATATCAATATCAATATCAGTTACTTCACCATGTACAAGTAATGGAATATTTAACTCAGACATCACTTCAAGTACTGGATATGTTTTTTCCAAATCAGTGACTCCCTGATCTGAATTGGTAGTAGCACCCGCTGGGTAATATTTAACAGCATATACATGCTCGTGCTCCGACAAAGCACTGATTTCCCCAGCAGAAGTATTATCAGTTAAGTATAAGGTCATAAGTGGCTGGAAATCTGTGTTTTCGGGAATATTCGCAAGAATACGTTGTCGATAGGCATTTGCCATCTCTACCGTCGTTACTGGCGTTTTCAGATTCGGCATTATCATCGCCCTGGCAAATTGACGGGCGCTATCCCCAACAACACTGGCCAAGCTTGCTCCGTCACGCAGATGCAAATGAAAATCGTCGGGTTGTGTAAGGCTAATGGAATTCATGATTATTACTACAAACTTAACTTGTGATGAGTATGCGCGAAAGTTACCACAAGCACTCAACTTTGTAAGCAACTTGCTTGTATATTGACTGGAAATCCAGATAGTACAAAAACTAGCTTGCAAGCGAACAAAAAGATTATGATTAGACTTCGATTTATTTAGTCAGTGAACACATGAAATATCGTCAATTAGGTCAGACCGATGTGCAGGTAAGCGTTATTTGTCTTGGCAGTATGACCTGGGGCCAGCAAAATACCGAACGAGAAGCTCATACTCAACTAGATTACGCGACTGGCGCTGGTGTTAATTTTATTGATACCGCAGAGATGTATCCAGTGCCACCGAATGCCAAAACGCAGGGTCTTACTGAGGAATACATTGGTTCCTGGTTTAAAAAAGGCAAGAAACGGCAGGATCTTATTATTGCCAGCAAAGTATCCGCCCAGGCTGATTGGCTACCTTATCTTCGAAATGGTAATGCAAGATTAGATAAGAAAAACATCGAACTAGCCCTAAACGACAGTTTAAGACGCTTACAATGTGATTATATCGACCTATACCAGTTACATTGGCCTGAGCGAGATAGTAACTACTTTGGTCAACTAAATTATTATCACGCACCTGAAAAAGATGGCGTCCCGATCGCTGAAACCCTGGGAGTTTTAGCAGATCTAAAGCAATCTGGAAAAATCAGGCATATTGGCGTTTGCAATGAGACCGCCTGGGGCGTAAGCGAATATCTGAATCTGGCGAGGAGCGGTTCAGGTCCTCGAATTGTTAGTGTTCAGAACCCATATAATCTTCTTAATCGTAGCTTTGAAATCGGTTTAGCCGAGATAGCACACCGAGAAAAAACAGGCCTGCTGGCCTATTCGCCACTTGGTTTTGGAACCCTTAGTGGCAAATATTTGGAGAATAAGACGCCAGAAAATGCACGCCTAATGGTATTTGGAGAACGATATAAACGATATAGTACTAGCCAGGGAGTCGAGGCATGCACTGAATATGTTAATCTTGCGAGAGAAAATGGATTGGAACCCGCGCAAATGGCGCTTGCCTATGTTAATTCCAGACCGTTTTTAACAAGCACCATAATCGGAGCGACAACGTTGCAACAACTGCAAAATAATATTGCCAGTGTTGATATAGACTTATCAAAAGACATGTTACGCAGTTTAGAGAATATTCATGTCTTATATCCTTACCCTTGTCCCTAATTATGGACAGTAATCGCCTGAAAAATTATGTGAGAATATGATGGAATTAAACTCGTTAACTGCCATTTCACCCATAGACGGGCGTTATGGAAATAAAACAAACATTCTAGGTGATATTTTTAGTGAATATGGGCTGATACGTTTTCGCGTATTGGTAGAAGTTCGCTGGTTACAATCAATTTCGACGAACGATAAAATTATTGAAGTGCCTCCATTAAGCGCGAAAGCAGGTGCATTTCTGGATGAGCTTGTCGAAAATTTTTCAGTGGATGACGCAGAACGCATTAAAGCGATTGAGCTTATTACTAATCACGATGTGAAAGCTGTTGAGTATTTCCTTAAAGAAAAGGTCTCCAATATTGAAGAGTTAAATGAAATTTCGGAGTTTTTCCATTTCGCGTGCACTTCTGAAGATATTAATAACATTTGTCACGCTCTAATGTTAAAAGAGGCTAGGGAGACACATTTGCAGCCTATGCACTGCGAGTTAACTGAAGTGCTTTGTCAATTAGCGGAGGAAAATGCTGATCAGCCAATGCTCGCCAGGACACATGGGCAAACAGCATCACCTACCACGCTTGGAAAAGAGCTTGCAGTATTTGTGCATAGACTGCAATTACAAAGCCAACAACTAAATTCCGTTAAAGTACTGGCGAAATTTAATGGGGCAGTAGGAAATTTCAATGCCCATCTCTCCGCATACCCTGGTCTGGACTGGATGC
>WLWI01002639.1_pt1 | contig 15463 bp, 8 predicted proteins | sample 6701501 | NCBI WGS metagenome assembly WLWI01 (sample SAMN12718690, study PRJNA515312) | sponge metagenome | isolation source: marine sponge | host: Mycale hentscheli | place: New Zealand: South Island, Marlborough, Capsize Point | collected 2014-11-01
TATATATGTATATAAAATATATAATTATTATGCATACAGAATACAGAACTTGAGGTCATACATCTCTTTATAATGCTTTCTAACCTATGATTGGATGTGCATGCTTAAGAGGGTTACAGTACTCACTTTATCTGTCAGTCTGTCATCTGAACTTTTGTTTCTACATATTTTTCCAGAAATGGCAAGTCATTTTTTAATTTATTTTTGGCTGCAAGATTATTAGCTTTTTGGTCAATTCCTCTTGTGGTCAAATTGTAATCATGTGAGCAAAACAATTCATTGCCACTGTGGGACTGCCCACCATGGGGAGAGAGAAGGGAATGCATTGATGGAGTCGAGAACATAAACATTAGCCCATGAGAACATAAACATATGTCAATAGAATTATCTTAATTAGTGTAGATTATGTACCTAATGCCATTCATTGTGTTTCACCCTCCCTGGTAGTTGGGTTATTAAAACAGTGGCCCAGCTGCAAGGATTTGATGTTGAGTTTTGTGAAAGTCCTCAAACAAGAGTTTTAAGCAAATCAGAGAAGAAGCTCGGTTGTCTCCTTAAGGCAAGACTAGGATCAGCCTATCTAGGGATTTCTGTGGGCGATTACTGAGAGCATAGCTCAACTACAACGCTGAGAAACTTCTCCCCTCAACTCCTGGTGGCAGCATGTGAACCTACCCCTACAACCTGGTGCCAGCAGTGGAGAAATCTGGACCTGACACCTGTGGGAAGACTGGTGACATTTGTATCATTTTGTGTGGCATGTTATACCTGTATTTTAATTTTAATTTTGTTATTATCTTAGTAGGCTTCTTCCAGGACAGAAAAAAGAGAACTAAGCTTGGTGCCTTGGACGGTGGACATATTGAACAGAGCTAAGGGAAAAGGGAAGTACCCAGAATCAATGAGATTGCGAGCTTCAGTGGAACAACAGGAAATGAGTGGTGCAGTAGGTGGAATGAATGTGGGAGGCAGAAGCGAGATGAATGATATTACATAGACCTTGTTGGTACACACCTAGCGAGACTAGCGAGAGGAGCTGTTTCTATGATGAATGAACCTGGGACAATAAGGGAGCGGGCACAATTGCCAACACCAGCAGCTATGTATAGACTGATGATGGAGATAGTACAACAGAACTCAGACATGCTGCACTTCATGAGGGAGGAGAGATGAGCAGATCGTAACTCTGACTGGGAGAGGCAACGAGAGAGGGATAGGCAGACAACCCTTCACCATGCTATTCAGACGTTTCCCAAGGTGTCCTCAAAAGAGTACACTCCCAACATAACTGGAGAATTTTGCGGCAATATTGGACTCCTATGGAGTACCGGATGATCAACGAACCTGTCGGCGTCCTGGAATTCTTACTGGACAGCTGGCAGTGACATTCCAGGCACTGAAGCTACCAAGCAATACCCCCTTCGAAGATGCTAAAGCTAGACTTCTTAATGAGGTAGGAGTTACTGTATCCTCAGCAGTGAAGTCATTTATGAGGCCAGACTCTAAAGTTGTGAAGAAACTTGGTCCAGTGGATTATTTGAATCAGGCAGAGAACTTGATAGTCAGTGATTTTGACAGGATCAAAAACATTGGTTGATGTTAAGACACAACTATTGAAGATGTATCTCATAAACCTTGGTAGTAAGGAGTGCTTATTTGCTCTTGTGGGTGAAGCATTCGTTCTAAGTCAGATGTTAGGCAAGCTATTATCACATGTTATGAAAATCATGGAGTGGTGATCGACGATTCAATGTTACGAAACTGTTCCTACCAAGAAGACGGAGTTCAAGCAACCACGAGGACACCGGATGTACAACACAAGGAAGTGCAGAAAAGTGGGATGTAGAACAGTAGACTGTTTCAGCAACACCAGTTGGAGAGACCAGAGGAGCATCACATGCTACAACTGTAAGCAGGCAAGGCACATCAGCCCTAATTGCCCATACCGCCAGGGAGGGGATAGCTCTGTTGAGGTGAAGAATGACAAGCCTGCGGCGACCAAGAACCAAGAGTAAAAGTCATTTAGAGTGGCGATGCCAGACAGAGAGGGTCCCAAGGAGAATGTGATTGAAGTCAGCGTATGTGAAGTCTCCATGCCAGCCATCTTAGACTCTGGAGCAGACATCTCTATTCTACCAGAGGAGGTGGTACTGACAGCAGCCAGGCTCAACGAGACTGTCAGTGTTGTGAGCTATGATGGGAGACAGAAGGTGAGGGAATCAGCTGAGGGTAATATTAGGATGGGTGAGGATGTGTTGAGAGAAAGGGTGGCTTTAGCGAGCATGGAGGAGTCCGATAATGGTACCCAGTTTATGGGGAAACTAGTTAAGGAACAGGGGGAGTTGCTGGGTATTGACTTGGTGAAAATGACCCCATACCACCCTCAGGCTAATGGAGTAGTTGAGAATGCACTCCACTCTGGAGAATATGCTTAGGGAAGCCAATGCCGAAGGGAAAAATTGGGTCACGCAGATACCATTTGCTTTGTTTGCATTGAGGCAGATGCCTAATAGATCAACAGGCCCTATGAAATAGTGTGGGGAAGAAACATGCAGAATTTCATATAGGATTTTTTTTCTGGAAGGGGGGGGGAGGAGTTTAGGAAGGAGGGGGTCGCACGTAGCAAAATATTTGCTCAACCACACCCACTTTTTTGGAAGCCACACCCATTTAATTAAAAATCATCTCAGGTCAAGAATTGTGACATCAATCTTGGAAGACTTATGCATGTTGCAAATTGAAGGACCTCAATTACAGTAGAAGACAAAAAAAAAGTTTCGAATTCCGTTCCGTAGAACGGCCGTCGCACAATTAAAAAACAGGGAAAAAACGGCCGTTAAGTTCAACCGCGTTACTGTTTTAATCTTTCTCGTTCACCGTATGTCTCGCTCAAAGAAATATAAAAAATCGTTTATCCAATAAAACATTCCGATTATTTGTTTACAGGCTCCAGAGGCAGAGCGTTTCGGGTTTAAAAAATTGAAGCCGTCCTATTCGAAGTTGTCTTGCGGAGAATTGTTAGTTCGACCACCATATAGTATTGACGTTTTCTCGAAGTTAGGGCCTTCTCGGGCTTAGATTTTTTACTACTGGAGGTTCATCAGTAGCTAACAGAAGATCTACGAAGTGCAGACCTCGTTATAGCTCTGTGCCCATCGGAATTTCGGTCTGCAGCTTAATTAAAGCAAGTTAAAATTTTGTACGAGCTTTTTTGCACTATCCCCGTAGCGTTTAATGGTCGATATAAGGCCTTAGCTTGCTGATATAGCTATAGAAGAGTTTCTAGCTAGAAAATATCCGTGAATCGACGGAAATGCTTCACCATTTTTACTGTTTTAGTAAACGGTGTCGGCCGTTTAGTCAAAACGGTACGGAACGCAATGATAAAAACTACGGTAAAAAAACTACGGTAAAAATACTACCGTTTTACGGCCGTACTACGGAACGGAATTCGAAACTTTTTTTTGTCTCCTACTGTAACTGAACATTCACCAAATGTTATTATTATACATATAACAAAATCACATAATACCATTATAAATCATAACCACTGAATACCATTAGATAGTAAATATTATTAATTTATTTCATGAAATTCTGGGGAGGGGGGACGGGGATCCCAGGGCACCTCTACCTCTGTATGAAACCCTGAACATGTGTACTCCACTTGATTGGGTTTATGCGGGTTGAAAGTGTAGGGAATTTGAAAATTTGAATGCTAGTGATTGGGTGATACATTTAGCAAAAAAAATTGGAGGTGATGAGAGACATAGCAGCTGAGAAGAGTAAGACAGAAAAAGTGAAGAGGAAAGAGTATAGCTATGGCCATATATAAAGAAATACCAATTACCACAATTTTTTTTTTAGAAATCCTATTAACCCTTTGACTGTCAGAGCTAAGAATTCTCCATTTTTTAAATTATCTAATATAATATTCCTTTTTTGTTGTTGTTATTAGGTGCTCTGATGTAGTACTTCCTGTAATAAAAAAAAGGAAAAAAGAGAACCGGTGCTTTGTTCTTAACAAATTGTTAAAATAATGCTACTGGAATGCTTACTAATGAGCTTCAGTTTGCCTGAAAATTATAGTACAAAAAACAGAGCCCAGAATTCAGCAACTAGAAGGTGAATAAGCAGTGTACTCTATCTGCCCTGCAGCAGCTCTGAGACTGTCAGAAATTGAGCTTCAGCTATTGAAAAAAGGAAGGATGGAAGGAGAGAGTCAGAGTGTGATGTAAATGACTTCCATAACTTTTCCTGTAGAGATTTCTTTATTATCCCTCAGCTTGCATGCGCGAGAGGGTTAGAGTAGTCGTCCTGTCTGTCTGTTTGTTGTCTGTCATGCTCTGATTTTGGAGATTACTGACAATTAACCGTTGATTTAGGTATGAACTTACCCAGGACAAAGAATTAAGACCTTTTATTGTGCTACTTTTTTTGGGGGGCTAATTGTTGAGAAAATGTTAAGCTTTCAGCTCTGCATAAGTACCAGCTTTCATGAGTAACGCCCCCTAGCGTAACGTCATAATCACGTGAGCAAATATTTTCTTGCAGCCAGCGGTGTAGTTTGCTTTATGCTCAGGGAAGTTAACAGAGTTGAAAGAAGGGAATTTAACAGAGTTGAAAGTAGTGAAGTTCCACGTTGAAAATGTATACAGGTGAGTTTTCTGGCTAGTTTAGTTTCTCTTATGAAGACAGCATTTCCATGTACCATTTTCATTGCTCGAGCGATATTGATGTCTCATTAAAATAGCTAACAGATGCTTGTTATTTTGGAAGTAGATTATATTGTAATCTTTGATGCTTCATTAATTAGAGCACCAAGGGTGCGAACCCTCAGAGCATTTTTACACAACTAAGATTTCGGATTACTTCAATTTCTAACTACCGATAACACACACGATTAAGAGAAACTACGTGAACTACAAGTGATCACATGACTGCTGTATGAAGTAAACCACTATACGTTAAAGGTAAGGGTCGTTGCATCCACGCTTGTGCTTGTTTGGAGCTGAATTCTCTACATTTACTCGGAAACTGGAAACTCAGCCATTCAAGAAATTGAATGCTGACAGACAGACAGACAGACAAACAGACAGACAGACAGACAAACAGACTGACAAACAGACAGACAAACAGACAGACAGACAGACAGACAGACAGACAAACACACTTATAACACTCATGCATGCGCGCTTAGGGTTAATGACAAGGACATTGATGAGTTTATGGTACCCGCAATTCAATAATTCTTGTGAATATTACAATATTTCAGGTTGTGGTGGTTGCAGTTTTAAGAAATGACAAGGGAGTGAAATATATGAGAATATATATTTTTAAAAACATAGCGCCTTAGAAAGGAAAGTTGGTACAGATACTACTAGAAGAGCCCACATAGCTCAAAATATTATAGTACTAGCATGCCCCCAACCACAAAGTGGCACTTGAAGTTTGTAATAACTCAAATGCAAATTACAGTCTATAAGGCATTATCATTATACTTTACCAACCCAAATCAGCTTTATTCATGCAAACCATACTGTCGTTGTCAATGATGATGCTTTACCAACCTGATTCAGCCTCATTCATGAATACACACCTATATCATCATCGTCAATGCTGATAACACTATACCAACCTGGCTTAGCTATTGCTTTCTCCGTCCATTCCTCTCCAATTTAACTTGCTTTTACCTACAATAGTTTAATCACCTTCGTTCCCTTAATCACCTTCTAAATACTTTACCTATTCAGTTTGGTGACACTTTACCTATTCAGTTTGGTGACACTTTACCTATTCAGTTTGGTGACACTTTACCTATTCAGTTTGGTGACACTGTACCTATTCAGTTTGGTGATACTTTACCTATTCAGTTTGGTGATACTTTACCTATTCAGTTTGGTGATACTTTACCTATTCAGTTTGGTGATACTTTACCTTTTCAATTTGGTGATACTTTACCTATTCAGTTTGCTGATACTTTCAATTCAGTTTGGTGACACTTTACCAACTGGGCTTCACCATGAATTATTCATGAATACACACACCATATTATTATATAGGCTAGCCAGTACCCCGCCACACAGTGGTGCCTGATGTACATTAAGGATGCAGTAGCAATAAATGTTTTTATCCATTTCCAAAACACGATAAGCTATTCTTTCCTTACTACAGCCCTTTCTTCTTGAGTCCCTTCTCCTCTATTGTCTATCTCCTGCTTCTCGTGTCCTTCCATAATTGGTCTCAGGCTTTGTGAAACTTTTGCCCTCCCTTTAACTTTAGCTGTCTTTCCTCGCTGATCTCACAATAGTTTGTGACAGTAAAAAAAAAAATAATAAATAAAAGTAGGCAATTCAGTATTTTCTTCTTCCTTTGTCCCCATGTAATTACAAAGACAACAAATTCTCTACTGTAGTTGCAAGCCATTCATAATTTATTTTGTCTCGGGAGTACTTGGCAGTATTATCTAAATTTGACATCTTTGTGGTTTAGGGTAAGCCTTGCATAAGCTTCTTAAATACAAAGAATGTTTTACAAAACATCAACAAAGGTAATTCCAAGTCAGACCTATCATATCGGCACCGAAAACATGTGGCTTCTAGAGCACGTGGACAAAATTACCACAATGAGGTTGGAACACAACCCCTAACAAATTCAGATGAAGTGATAAGACAAAGCTAGTTTCAAGAGTGGAAAACCCTTGCACACCACAGCAATTTGGCCAAAATAAAGGTCAATAATTGCACGATGATAGGTGGTCAGAATAGGCAAATAGCACCACTCATCTAAAATAATGTACTAAGTAGTGGTAGCTATGTTAATTCTCAAAACTTAGATTTAAAAAACAACAACACAAGATCACTTAACCCAGCTGTGCTAACATATTCAGGTAAAAATGAGTTTTAAAAATACCTGGCCACTTCAGAATTGGCTTCTATACCAACAACAACAACAACAACAACATCAGTCATTCTAAAAAAAAAAGCTGCATCTTCTGTTCTAATTGTGATTTAGATATGTGAACGGTTCAACTTTAATTGAGATCGATACATACTCAAGCAATCCCAAAACTTTTGTACAGTTTCAATATACTTTAGCAGATGTAAACTACAGCTTAATCAGTGTTGTGAAAACTCTCTCATCTGAACAACACAGTGGGAAATTCCCAAACTAGTTGACTTAGGTTTGGAACAGATACTATATTGGCCAGATGTTACAGTTTGTAAAAGCGGTCCACACATGTATTGCTCAAGGGATTAAAATAGCATGGCTTCACAAAAGTGACCTTCGAAATACTTACAAAATACGTTCATTTGTTCATTTCCTCACAATGGTTCCAGTGGTACATAGGGGTGTGTAGGTGTGTGTTACTGTTCCAGTGGTAGATAGGGGTGTGTAGGTGTGTGTTACTACAGAATTTAGAGAGAGAAAATCCTGTAGGAAGCCCCTGTATGTACTCTACAGCACCTGCAGCAATTGTGTTACCAGGTATCAGACCAGCACTGTGAATTTTAAATATGAACTATTTTCGTAATGATTAGTTAGTCATAGATGCTTTGTTTATCTATCACTAGACACATGGAAGTTAAAATGAACTCAGTGAAATGAAAGGTTTAATGAGCTTTGTTTTAATTTCCATTATTCTAAATGTAGCATGAGCTACCTAGGATAGTGTGTGGCAGGCTAAGTAGGCTGAATAGGCCACAGAGAGGGAAGGATGTGGTGTGAGTTGTGGGATGGGGGGAGGAGGAGGAGAGGAGAGGGAGGGGGGGGGGGGTATAATACTAGTATGACATAGACTAGACAGCTGCTTTTAATTTGTCCACTGTTACATTTCAGAGGTTAAGTAGTCCCAGAGGCTCTATATAGAAGGCCCTAGACCATGGAAATATTTTCCGGAAGTCAAGCTAACCAGTGATCATGAGGAAGTGACTCACGAGTAAGATGAATGGCAGAAGTGACACTGAGACAGCTCAGCCTGATTTTCAAATAAAAAAAAATAGAAGAATTGTGCTTTACATTTTTAATAATAAAAGAATAAAATAAAAGAATTTTGCTCTGGGTTACCATTAATTATAATTCAAAAATTCAGATTTCTTGGGAGGGAACTTTCTCTGGGGGGGGGAGACCCCCCTCTTACCCCCTCCCCCTCCCCCAAAAGCCCCATAGCTAGACTACTAGTGGTGTGCTTGAGCACAAATGGCGAGCGAGCCTTAAACTACACTATTGTTAAATGATTGATTTTAACAACTAACACTCAAGCTACTAAAATAAAGTTTTAAATTACGTATGCGGTAAAGGGGATTCAATGCCATAGTAACCGCTCCCCGCAACTGTTTAAATTGAAAAAGAAGCAACAAAATCCAGTCACGTTATTTAAAGTTTTCTTTGTGACATTCTTAATAGTAATTGTAACGCACAATACTTTCACACAACTGAACATACCTACGCAAGACTTACTTTCGTGGTTCGTCTAGTGGACAATGAATTTACAAGTTAATGCTGTTGAGTAGGGCTTATAACTGTGACAAATAGCAACTAACTCGAATAGAAATGGAGCTCCCATAAGTTTTTGCGTTTTAACTGCACCCGCAAAAGAATTCAAAGCGGTAAACAATTCAATTTCTAAGGTGATACGGGTAATGGTCGCTAAACCGGAGGATTCTGTTTAGTGAAGTTTGGGACGGGGTCGAACGCGGAGCGAACACAAAAATACGGAGGGTCAAAGTACAAAATGACATACATACGTATATATAAATAAACAAACATCACCGATTTTCAATTGTGTTATCCCTGTAAGTTGTGTTACCCCTGTAAGTGTACGCTCGCTCGCCAAATATGTGCATATACACTGACACTCCATTTACTACTTGTTTGTGCCACTTGTGCACACATGTAGGAATTATGCAGTAGCACTCCGGATATGGTTTCTTCAAAACAAGGTTACAGTCTGACAGAGTGAAGTACTGAGAGTAGCTATCCAAACCAAATGATCACTTGATACAATACAAGGGCTGCACACAGAAATGAATCAAGGAGGAACAAAAACCAACTGTGTTAACATGCATATCTATGTTGATTCATTTCTAATTGTGATTCTGAAGACTTTCTAGGAGGCAAGGTCTTTCCAATAGCCCCCCCCCCCACCTTCACATATACCATGTGGTTAATGTAACACTAAGAATGGGAGGCCTGGTTAACCACATAGATGTAAGAGACAGCTTCTAAAATTGGTATTTACTTGAAATTTTGGAACCAGCACAACTCAATGATGAATAGCTTTTATTGATAGACAAATGTGTTCAATAGCTGCAGAATAAGTCATACCCAAAGAGAAACACCAACCTTTTATTTTCTATGTAGCCATCAAAAACATGGTTCTTTTCAGAATTTCACTGCTTTACATAGCCTAAATTTGGTCCTTATCTCAGGAACATAACAGCATAAGTGACAAACATTGTAAAAAAGGAACAGTCCAGTGGAAAGTATAGAGCAATATCCACTGTATAAATATAGTGGTAGGCAAGTTAAGAATGAGGGGGTGGCAATATTTACTAAGGAAGAGAAGCATGATCTTCCATTTTCTGATTCTAAGCTCTATCGTCATTATTAGTATGGACTGTTTGGTTCACTGTTATTAGCTGAAGGAATTGGGGGGGGGGGGGGGGGGGTTTTTAAATTTTTTTTTTTTAAAAATTTGTTTTTTTTTTTGTGGCATGTTTTTTGTTTTTTTTTTTTTTTTTTTTTTTTTTTTTTTTTTTTTTTTTTTTTTTTTTTTTGTTTTGTTTGTTTTTTTTATTTTTTGTGTTTGGGTGTGTGGGGGGGGGGGATGGGGGGGGGGGGGGGGTGCTTATAAGCTACTCTTATATAATATTGCATACAAACTGAATTTAAAAAAGACCTGAAAATTTTACCAACATGCCACTTGCTATAACTGAACCCATAAAATTATGCAAAAAGCTATATGGATAAAGCTATTGACTAAGAACAGGAGACTAAGCTTTCATCAGAATGTTGAAGGCAAACATACCAAACACATTCAGTTTCATGAAAAATTGTATGTAGTTCTGCACCATTTGATTCAAAGAGCAGCAGCTACTGACACTTCTACTTATTATTAGCCTACCCATTAGCACACTACTAGCAGCTGCCTACTAACATTGCTAATGGAGATGAATACACCAAAGAAGCCTTTACTTTTTGTAGAAAACAAAGAAGAATGGAAAATGCTTTAAAGCTACATATTAGAGCTGTTTATCAAAGCAGCAAATTACCCTATAATGTCATCCTGCCTTTGTTTTTTGAAGACAGCTGTATTATAAATATGAATTAATTTATTTTTGTGGAATGCCACCAAGTTAGATTAAAAAAATGCTTCAGTATTTTATTTTCAGTTTCACAAAGCATGACCCTAATGTGCATTGGATGTGCAATAAAAATAGAATCAGGTGAGAAAAAGCTGACTGATGCAACAATTTCAATAAAAAAAAAAGAAAGACAATACACAGAAAGGACAGAGATACTGAGGAGCAGGAAAGGTAAGAAAGCCCTACACAAGACAAGCACTTCAGCACACATAACTTATTTAGCCAGCTATAAACTGCTTTCGAATGTCTTCATACACTCAGTTTTATCATTATTACCAACATTCATCGTCAATGTTTCATTCGGGTTTGGTTTATACCTGTAAACACAGCATTATTTTAGTTAGTTACCAATATTTCATAAAACATACATTGCTAATTCTGTACTAGTGCCACCTATTGGTACTCTCGAAACTATACTTGCTTGTGAGTAATTGTTGCACAGTAACTCAACTCTACTTTAATAGGACAGGATTCAGAACTTTTAGACAGTCCTGCAAATAATGTTCTCGACAAAATTTAGTTTTATACCTTTCAATTTCATATGCATGCCTATCTAGTTTCCTGTGATACAACTGGTTAGCAAGATTGTTGTATTAGTAGATGTCTTTTTTTTTTTAAATCTACATGTATTAGCAATTACCATTTTTTGATCCCCTCCTCACCAACTAACCAATCTACACAAAGTCAGTCTGCCTAAGAAAAATGTATTGCTACGCCTAAGGGTGCTCTCAAAAGGTAAATACATTTCTCTATGGGTAAAGACCACACCTGTAGGCACTTCCATAAAAATAGAGGTGAATAACTATTTAATGAGGTATTCCATAACAATTACCAAAACATTTGTTAATTAGCACATCGCTACTATCTTTTTCTAATGTATTAATGTGAATGGACTAGGAATGAGTTCCATCGCTGACTAAAAACCTTTTCTCACTGTCTATAAATATCAAATAGAGCGATAGACATGTTGGGTAGCTAGATTGTAAAAAAACAACAAAAAAACTAGCTAGACCACAAAAGTCGCTCTCACTCACCTTCTATGACATCTGGGTTCCTTTCCCGATGAGCCTGACCACGTCGCTTTGTTAATTCAACCATCTCAATACCGCCCTCCCCAGGAGAAGCGCTATCCATCTTCGCAAAAAAAAGTGCAAATTCTGAAAGTGAAAAGGCTCTAGAAGGCCTCCCGTCACATGACCGACGGTTTATAACGACAACTTAACTAACGCGCGAGCAAACCGCCGCGACTACCAACGCCGCGTAAATGGACTCCATGAAAAATTTGTCTATAATAGAGCTATAGTCTATCTTGTTTCTCTTTCAGTGTCAATAAGTTGAAGAGAAAGATTTATTAATTAGCAAAGAGATAAGCCCAAACTGCATTCATTTATTGTTGTCAGCATCAACATAACATTTTTGTAAACATTGCCGTTATTTACTAGCATTCCATTGTTGTTTTGCATATTATCATATAATTATAATTGTTCTTATTGTTACCATTGCCATAATAATATTATTAACAATACGTAACAAAAAAATTAAAAATAATAATAAAAATGATAACAACAATAAAATAACGATAATAGTAATAAAATGGTGGGGCACCCTGAGTTTGAGGATGTAGGCTTTATAGCTACTCGGACTGCCCTCAGAAATGCATAGCTGCCACCAGAGTCGATCTATATTATAGCTGATGCTGCACCCTCAGCAGTAAATCAAATACTCCTCCAATGCTCAGATGTATATAAAGGAGCAATTAATTAATAGCATGCATGAGATGTGTGAAGGTAACTACAACCAAAGACTTATTGGATATATGATGGGATAGTTAAATATTATATGGCCGTCCATCCACAAGTGTAACATAAAAAGAAACGAGGCACTGACTGTGCTCATTAGGTGAGAGCTCACTAGCTAAGAGAATGTTTTAGAACAGTTAGGTAAGTTACAGGTGTGATTATGCAATGTGTGATATGATAATATCTCTTTATTCTTCATCCTCTTGTGGGAAGCCCCACAATTATAGTGACAATAATTATTATTATCATGTACTGAGCTCAGGTACTTCCATAGAGATTAATACAAATCAAACTACCCCAATATCTTACCATTACATCCCCTTTGGCATTCTAAAAGTTTTATTGCATCCCCTTGAGGTTAATTCCAATTTTTCTTTTTTCATAATAAAATTTTCATGGTAAATAAAAATACATCATTTCGACATAATGTGTTATTCTTTTATCTATTAGTGAATTATCACTATTGTTATTGTGTGTCTTTAGATGCTGTGGACATTGTGAAACTTGGTATCTGTGTTGCTGTAGGGAAGCCAATATTGATTATACAACCAATGAGAGTTGGTCCAGCAAGCAGGGACTGAGTCGTCAAGTCTTGATTTGCAGTACCACTTGATGAAATATACCAGAAATTGAAGGCTCAGGCTACCTGTATGAGCTCAAGATATACAGAGCTGGAGAAAGATCCATTTTAGTGGTCAGGCCAAGAAAGGTGTGGTCATGGGTGTGGCCAGTACACAGAGATATGTAATGAATAATGTGCCACTTTTAACTGGACATGTGTTTTAATCAAATGACAAAGCATTACACTGCAAGTAACAATAACACATAATCTTTCTTATGTGATCATTGTTTGCAATGAAAGTGATTATAAACATGACTCCAAAGTCTGGTTTTTTTCCTCCATGAATATGTAATATCATCCCCAAAAAGTGGTCAGGCCATACCCTAACCAGCCTGACAATGTACTCCGGCCCCTTTGTTGTTCTAGTGAGGCCTTTATATAATCGTTGAGACTTGGCAGATTTTTATGTCCAGTTAATTGAATAATTTGAGTTTCTGGTATATTATGTTTTGTGAGACACGTCACATCGTTTTTCTTGCAGAATGGTTTGTTTTCTTCCCAGACAATCCTGCAGTTGCAGCCATCCTCTTCATTATTGTGTTACATGTCATTACCCATCATTTGCTTATTGTACCAGATGTTGTCATTTAAGTGATTATAGTTTACAGTAAGCTGAAATAATTGACAGCTATACATAGACATCCCCTATAGTGGTTCACTCACCAATTATCTTTTGCAGTGATCAAAATAATAACGTATTAGTCTATGCTGTTGACTGTTTTTATTTTATTTTTGTATTTGTTCTATTTGTATTTTAGCCTATACAGTTGTAGCATAGCTCCATACCCTACCCACAATTCTAATACAAATCATTTCCAAGTGCCTTAGATAATTTATCTGCAAGGCATAACAGAATGAGGATGTGCCATAATTACTATGTTAATGATTCAGTCATTCTCAGCTGAAATAATTATAATAATAGCAAATTTTATCGTTCTTACAACAATAATATTGTTAATTAAAACTTAACCCGATATTTTGACTTCTTGCCAAATATAGTAGGATATAGTAGACAGTAAGTGTACCCTCCAGAAATTTTGCTGTTTACATCGTGTTAGTATATCACCACAGAGAGTTTGACCACAGTTGATCCCTGAAGAAGTAGAAGATCCCGAGGCATTACAGTTTGTTGTAGTATGATCCAGTTTAAAGTGTAGTCTCAACACTGGCCTCCCTGTAATATAGCAGCTCTGGTAACCCTCTGCCTGGAGCATTCCAATGACCAATACCTTGACTAAGTTGTTGCAACACTGTTCAAAAGTATTACAATAGGTACAGGGGCGGATTGGGGGGGGGGGGCTCGACTGGTGTCATACGGGGACCACCCACACATTTCCAGAATGAGCCCTCATTTTTATTATTGCATTTCTTACCAGTAACTGGAAATAAAAATATAATAGCAATCATTTTTTGTTAGTCGTTGTTATTCCTTGTACTTTCATTTTATCTCATGAATTGGTTTAATTATTTCCCCATGATTAAGTATACCTTTTCACTAAGGGTTGGCAAGTTGTGCTGGCATGATTTTGAGCGTGATAAGTAATTTCATAAATACTAGCATATGCTATCATGATTAGTGCAATTATGAGCATAGTGAGGTAGCTAAAATTATAATTAGTTTTTAATGTACTCTTAACAATAGCAATTGAGTTTACTAAATACCCTCTATGCTGGTAGCTAATTCTTTTTGAAGATTCCAATATCACTTTCTGTAAGAAATATAAGTACTTTCAGATTCAGCATCGAGATGCAGATCAGCAACTCCCATTGTAAACTGTGGCCATATCAGGATTTAGATTAGTCATGTGTACAAGGATTCTTGTAGCTTGTGAATGTGGTTGAGGTGACTTTTGAACTCTGTCCATACACATGTTAATTACTAAATTAATGAATGCAATGTTGGCGAATTATGCACATTTTTTTTTGCATAATTCGCCAACCCCTGCTATTCACTCCTTTTCATTATTCTAGACATAAGTACCTTTGTTTGGTATTGCTCTTAGTTTTAATTTTAACCTTCCTGATTTAGCAGTTCATTCATTCCAGTTCTGGATAGTCACACTATAATCCTAATTATCATGTGAATGAATATTAGAATATAGTCTTATAGGAAATACAATAACAGCAGGCCAGCAGCCAGGGTTTCTTTAGGGGTTACCAGTAACCCCCCATTAATAATATTCATAGCTGATAATATAAATATTTAAATGAAATATGTAGAACATATTATGTACAAAAGCATCCATGTAAACTGGAGAAAGCAAGCTTATATATTTAATTTCTAATTAACACTACCAACATGATAGCTTTCAGATGCAACTTAAATAATATACAAAAGAGATGTGGCCTTTAAGCACGTGTGGTTATGTAGCTATTAACTGGGTGTGGTATTAAGTGGGTGTAGTTATATGGCTATTAAGTGGGTGTGGTTATGTATAAAATTAGTTCAAGTAACCCCCCCCCCCCCAACCCCTTCTTAAAAATCCTGGCTACGGGCCTGATAGCCAACAATTTTCCATAAGTAGTTATAGCTATTCACCCCTTGAAAACGTGAATGGTACAATAACCATTGACTAACCCCTATACTGTTCTCCTGGCCTGTAAAAAACTAACTTCATTTATGCAAGGTTTTGTAAGATGAGAATTGTATATAAACTCCAAAGTTCGGGTTAGTA
>WLWI01002640.1_pt1 | contig 15456 bp, 9 predicted proteins | sample 6701501 | NCBI WGS metagenome assembly WLWI01 (sample SAMN12718690, study PRJNA515312) | sponge metagenome | isolation source: marine sponge | host: Mycale hentscheli | place: New Zealand: South Island, Marlborough, Capsize Point | collected 2014-11-01
TGATCACAAGCCTTGTTTGGCACTGATTGATGGCTCATCACTTAACAAAAGGCTACTGAGATTTGCGTTGTTACTTCAACAATACTCTATCATCCTAGAATATCGACCAGGGAAATGTCATGAAAATTCTGATGCCATGAGCTGTCAAGCCTGGGATTCAGACGATGGAATCCAAGAAGAAGCCGCCCAGAATGATGTTTCAGCTTCTCCTTCTAGTCGAATCTTGGTGGAGGGAGATGTGGGCGGAGAGTATAGAGTGCTGGAGACAGAGACAGAGACGAGAGAGAATGAGAAAGAGATGTCAAAGAAGAAGAACAAACAGAATAGGAATGCATGAACATTGATGTTGTGTCATTGAAAGACAGTTATGTGTGTAATTATTTATTAGCATTGTGTGTGTTTGTAATCTTTAGGCTGTTGGAGAGTTGCACATAGAGATACATGCGCAAAAGTTTGAGCAGTCATTACTGTCAGATGTCACCTATTGTTTGTGGTCTCCCCAATTAGCAAAAGGAACTGAACGAACTGCTCTATGTCAGTCTACCAGACCCTTTTCCTGCCTAGCGATTGGTAAAGAGTCTGGCTACGCGAGACTCTATTTGCAAGTTTCATTCATTTTACTAAAAAAATGTTAAATATATTAGCTACAGCATATATAGCTAATTACTAACTTTTTGACAATACAATAGAAATATGACTATAAAACCCAATAAGATACATTGTGTGGTAGACAAAAGTTTTCTAATGCAATAAAAAAAAACTACAACAAATATAATGTAAAATGGTTAATAGTGAGCTAATCAGTGCAAGTTATAAACACTTTGTAATTCTTTTTCAATGGCCTCCTTATCGATATATTTCCAGGCGATTGGATATTTTATACTTTTCAAGCAATAATATTGAAGAAGCTGAGTCTCATACTTGCAAATAAACCATTTCCAATATAGTGTGCTTTTGGTTGTTTTATCGGGAGGGATGTACCAGTCTGGATATGCATCTTGGTAATCTTTAAATCTCACATACTGTTGATCATAATGTTGATCATGTTTAAAAAAGTGACCATCACTGACAACTAACATGTTGCAAACATTTCGATATATGACTTGGGTCCGTTTATCCATCCTTTCACCAATTATATGTTGTTGATGTACTTCAACATAGTGTATAGTTTCATCTGGTATACGATTTATTCGATCACATTGCTCTCCACAAAATGGACTCTGTGCTGTGCAGCCTATTAAATATGCAAACATATTATCTGGCTGGACATCCCAATCTTTCATCTCTGATTCAGCGCTAGCTTTTATACAATCTCTAAACGAATCAAATACTTTCTCTCTAAGGTCTTGAAAGTGATCACTTACATTTTTTTGAAAATTAAAGGCATCCAATTTTAGTGAAGGGTCATAATCACATATGAGATTTTTGGTCACAAGTTTAACCCAAATAGTGAGAGCTTAGGTTCTAGACAAATAGCAGACAACCACTCTTCTAATGTAGTGTTGTCAGGTATAGGTTTCAACACAATAGTGCTTATTGTTCCCACAATTTGGGCGGCTATTTCAAATGATGCTTCTTGCAATTCACTGTAGTGACTATTTGCATCTTTTCTATCACAAAATTCAGTAATATTATTTTAGAATGTGTTCAACCAGACATTTTTTAACATCTTTGATATAGATCATAAAGCTATCAAAATCATCTTTGCATAGTAAATCAAGTAAAACTCGTACTTTTAATGCTTTCTTGTTGCTAAAATGTACTTCTGTAGACATTTTACTTGCTATTACGCTTCCCAACATGCTTTTCACTTTATTTTTTATGTGCTCTTCAAGATAAGCACATAAAGTACTGGCTACTGCTTCTTCAGTTTCAATTTGCCGATACTGATTCTGATATTTGAAATAGAGGATGTTTTCAAATGTTTCTAAATATCGACATGGATCCCATTTATCAGCAAATGATTGGGCCAGCTTCTCAAAATAGAGAATCATGAAAGCACAAATTTTGATATATACTTCATGTTTGTATTGATTTGTGAATTGAATACCAAAATCTTGTTTTGCTATCTCAGTACTAATCGCCTCGTATAGCAGTTCATTTACTAATGCAGGTGTAAAATTAATTTTTCTTTTTAATACTTCATTACCATACTGCTTTACCAAACAAAAAATATTTTTTGTTATTTCATCTATTTTCATAAAAGATATATCTTCATGTTTAAATTTTGAAACCATCCATTTTCTGTGTAACCAGTAACTGCAAAATGAGAATCAGTGAATTCAAAGCTTAAGTCTTCCTGCTTATAATCCATAAGAGACTTCTGTAACAACATGTCCTTTAGTTTAGTATCTCCTCCTTGAGGACCAACATGTTTAAGTAATGCAGTCTCCACTTCAGCTTCTATTTGATGTAGTGATATACATTCAAATTTTGGTACTTTTTCCATAAATCCTTTCCAAATAACTTCAAATTCTTCCTCTAATTCTTCCTTCGATTTGGACTGTGATAACTGCTTCAATATTTCATTAACTTCATCTAAAGAAAGGCGAAAACACAAAATATGTGATAATGCACTATCTGGTATATCACCCTTGTTTTGTTTCTTTATTTCCTCGATTTCTTTAAGAACCTCTTTTGATACTCCTAATTTAAAAAAAAGTTTTCCTTAATTACAGCTTCCCATAACTCTGACCTCTAACAGAGAAAACAGTAAAAACCAGTAGGCAATTAATCATGTGTGAAATTGTCAAAAGAATCAATAAAATGCATTTTTAAACTTTGAGCATCATTACTATATCCAGGATTAACTGGAGCCATAGGTGGATCTCCTTTCCATAAAGCTGGAAAATAGTGGGCATCAGATGAGTCATTATATTTGATAACGTCATTGAAGCATTTATATTTATCTTCACAATTCTCTTCTATAGAAGCATTATTGGTAAATTTATTCAATTTTTCAGTAAATTTTGTTCTTCCTATTTCATTCTTAGTATATTTGGACTAGCATTTTGATAAGTGAAAACTAGAGTCAACATTTATTTCATTCATTCTCAAGAATGCATGAACTGATGTTTGCAGAATATCATCTAATTCACCAGGTGCTTCTCCATATATATTAATAATGGTCAGGTTTGCAAGACCTATAACAAATGTAGCAAGTTTATTGTCATGTTCTTGCCTTTCAGTTTCAGTCATGTCTTGGTCTATAGCTCTTAAGCTTTCAGTGTCGACAATAAGAACATAGCTACATCCAATAGAAGTCTGCAATTCTGCATCAAAAGGAAGAAATTGCATTAATGCGCCTCGTGTGCATCTTCCTGCACTCACATTAAATTGAACCCCAAAAGTAGTGTTAAGCATAGTGGACTTCCCTGTACTTTGAAGGCCAAGCACTGATACAACTGATTAGACGTGCTCGGAGTGAACAATAATTGAGAGATTAGGTACAGGAAAATGCACTGTGAAGTCAACCCAACCTAGCTAAGTGCTCAACTACAGTCACCCACTAAACAAAAGGAATTATGTTTAAGCACTATAATTAAAGATATGTAAGTAGTAGCAAGTAGAACAGCAATAGGGACAACAACTGAACTGAGGCCCCTAACTGACCCTTTTATAGGCCATGCTATGGGCCCAGGTGTGAATAAGTGTTTAGTCTGATAGTCAATGAGTGTGAAGTGATATAATAAAGGGGTGACGAAAACAAAGGGAGGGGCAGACAAATAAGAATAGTCATAACCAGACAGTCATCATTCAGGGTGTGGCCTGAACAACAGACATAAACTTTGTGGTCATTCCCTATTATTGGCACATGAGCAGCATCTCCATCCATCAATTCTATAGGATAGCCATCAACAAGAAGTTGAGCACCTGCCATAGATAGTTGAGAACAATAATCATAGTGGTCACCAGTGCTTGAATATGCTTCATATATTTGACCTATCTCCCTTATAAGATGCTCTATCCTAAAGGAATACTCAAGTATATGTTTCTCTATAATTGTTTTGGGTTTTGAATAAGAATTATTCATGGATTCCTTTATTGAAAAATCATATTCAATTTCTTTTAATTCAAATTTTTGAGTAAAAATTTGTTTAAATCTAAAGTTATATTTTGTAGAAAGTACGATCTTTGCAAGTAATTCTATGCACCCACTGCAGAGACAAGTGAGTGTATAAAGCATTTCATAGCTGGAGACATTTCTTCAATTAGACTTCTTTGTTTACTTCTGATAATCTCTAAATCATGATCCATTTTGTGGGCATATTCATCAATAGTGTAGGTACCTTTATATCTGTGGCGATGCGGTTCCTTCTTTAATTTAGCCCATGACTTCCACAGGTCTCCTTGCAAAGGCAAAATATCTTCTTTAGTGGCAGTTTTATGAGCATTAATATTTTGTTATAATATCTGTGGCATGCATTAAACTGTCTCGGTGTATTGTTTCTCTCTCATCTATGGAAAAAATACTGTCACTTGTCTGTTCAACTAAATTCACGACACTATCAGTACTTTCTAGGTAAACACCTAGAACATTGGATTTTATATGTTTTCACATCTTAGAATAAATTTCATCCACTGTCTTGGATGAAACCTTTATAATTTTTTAATATGAAAACATAGCAGTCATACTCTTTTTTGAGGCATTCGGGTTCAGAGGAGAATCATTTCAAATCTTTGATTTTTGATTTGCAAATATTTTGATCACCAATCATAACAAAAATACAGAAGAAATTTGACTAAAAAAATGAGCCTGTTTTGGGAATTCATAGGCATCACCATGAAGGTTGAGAAAAGTAATAGGATTTTCATAAGAATTGTGATTAGAAGGGAGGTACCAACTCATGTCTTTTTCAAATGGATCTGGCAATACTAATGGAATTTGAATTTGGCACTTGCTAGCCTAGTGAATATCTCACGGCGAAGAAGATTGGTTTGGATTAAAAAAAACTTCATCAGATTCCTCTGATGAATAACTATCTGATTCTTCTGATAAATCACTCTCCGATTCATTCAACCCCACCTCTTGAGTCTTTGGTCTCATAATATTGGATCGACAGCAAATATTATCATAAGACATTATTTTGTGTAGAATAAGATAAGGAAGCTTTTTAGGGTCAGTACAATATCCTTTCAAAGACATCTTTACTATATGCGGTCTAATACATTGAGCATCTTTCAAATGAAACTTGTTAGTATATTTATTGACGAGATCAAGAACTTCAAAGATCGTGAATGCTTTCTCATTTCTACTCTGATCAGCAGTCAAAGGAATGCTAGCCATAGTTCTGCACAAATGAAATATGTTTGTGTGTGCAAATAAAACTAATGAACTAATGGTGTTTAAAATATCAAATGATGTGCTTGAGCACAAATGATAGCAAGCCTTTGCAGAATAAACAAAACACTTCAAAAAAGAATTTATTAGTCCATTTCTAAAAGTAAAGTACGTAGAGGCTGTGACCATGCTTTAGCTAACAAATATGGAACTACTTTCTTACCTCATTTCTGTAGTCTATAATATAGCATTCTGACTATCTGAATTACCAGTACTTTTTGACGACAAGCACTGACAGCTGCTATAAATGGCCGGGTTTTTGAAATTATATCTGGTAAAAGATCTAAACACCATAGTAACCTTTCGCCATAACATTTTGCGACTTGAAAAACAAGAAGTTCTAAAGAATTACTGCACACTGTTGAGTCTAACAGTAAGTTTTAAGACTTAATTGCATTTAAACTTGATACAAGGGGGTAAACAAATTTCCCTCAATGATAAGGAATCGCTAAACCAAAAGATTATGTTTTGTGGAGGTGGTATGGGAAGGGGTAGACCACAAAGTAAACACAAGAACATGAGGGTCACAGTACAAAATGACATACATACATCCACATATCTATATCTGAATCTATAACCTGCAAAAAATCAACAAATATTGCTAATATGTACATGTATTAACTAGCAAGTATCCAGCCACAGTGCACTAACTTTTGCAAATTAGGAGTGCAGTCGCATAAGGTATTATATACATGGCTTCCCTCTCCTCCTCTCCTTCATACAGAGCCATCTCAATATTTCTTGTCTCTCACATATTCCTTTTCTCTTTTGTCTCTCCTGTTCCTCAGTATCTCTGTCCTTTCTGTATATCTTCTTTCACTTATATTAATCAGTTACATTAAACAGCCTTTTATCACCTGTTGTTTTCTTGACCTTTGCATTCTCCTACATTCTGCCTTTCTTCACCATGATTTGTGGTGGATTCTGATTAGCTGCTATAGGGAATGGTAGATGAGCACGGCTGTTGTACATGGAAGAATTTTTTCTAGTCTTTTTTTCTTTCAGAGATGCATAGCTTGAGTAAATTTCATTCTAGTAGCGACAATGTTTTACCAACTTGTGCTCTATGGATTAATCATGAATACACAAATCAATCGTCTGACAAACAAGCGTATTGGCTGTTATAGTGTACTCAATTCTCACAAATCAGCAATTTCTTCTTTAAAAATGCATTAAGCCAGCTCCAACTGGATTCTATACAATTTGTATCATGCATATTCTACAGTGGGTGTGCCACTTCACCAAGACATGGATTGATTAACTATTACTATGTATATTCATGTTCCAATCTTTTCTCTACTGATCTATGAGCTCACTTGCATAAAAAAAGGCTTGACTTTTATAACTGACTTATCTTCACATTTGAAGCCAGAAATATTTCTGGCAATAAACATAAATTCAAAGGACAATCATAATAAAAAATAAATGATTATATAGGAATAGATAAAAGAGTTTCTGTATTATTACTGTAGCACTATACATTTTTACCCTAATTTCCACTATAAAACAAGCAATCTCAAATAATAGTTTATTAGCCTATGAAGGGTGGTCAATATTCCTTCAGTTTTTAAATATGGCCTAATAATTTGAATTACATAATATTATTATGTAAGAATATGGTGACAGAATGAAGTCACAACTATAACCTACTACCCTTTGTAGCTAACTATATGTGTATAATATACACATGATGAAATTGCACTGTCACCCCTCCCCCTTTCACACACACCCTCATCCCTTATGGTCCCTTGTTTAAATTAAACAAGGGACTACTTTGTTGCTATGAACTACTGATTGGGTAACTCATTTTTAATTTTTTCTTCTTAATTCAATTTTATGGACTTACACTATCAAAATGAAGGGTAATATCATAAAATGAAGTCTTCAATGCAAGTGATACTAGTGTTTGTATTTTATTTGCATTATGTCTGTCCTTACTAATTTGTAATGATCTAGTCCTGTTCTATTTATAATTTTATGGAACAAGTCGCGATCACCACATAAGTACACTGGGTACAGTTTAATTCCACTGACAAAAAAAATAAATGCATAAATAGAATGTTGATGATGATAGTTATAATAATAATGATAATGATAATAATAACAATAACAACAATAACAAAAATATTTGATAAATTCTCTCTTTTACAGGCTTTTTTATAGTAATACAGAATTAATATAATTTGACTATCACCGGAGATTGAACCCAGTACCACCAGCTTTACATACAAGTGGTCTGCTAAGTTACAACAACCAACAGGCAATCAAACATTTCAATTCTGTATTGTACTGTTTATGGGTACTGCTTTGATATAGTCATGCTCTCAACAGACCAGCAGAGTAATTTCAGAATAATTTATTTAAATGTTTTAATCCATGGAATTATTTTATTCTGCTAATATATTTTACTTCACAATTAGTGTACTGTTTCCCATTTCATTTTTTCATGTGACAACAGTTCTACAAAATTAAATTTGAAACATTTTGATGGTGCCTACTGTAGCATATTGTAACACATTTTTTACCCTAGTATCCACTATAACAAGCAATCTAACTCATTAGTTTATTGCTATGAAAGGTGGTCAGTAATTATTCTGTGTTCATAATACACAGTCTTAGTTTGAACTATCATATTATGTATGAGGTGGTAGAAGAAAACCATAAATATAGCCTACTGCTCTGTGAGCAGAGTAATCATTTACAAATTTGTTACATTGCATTGATTTGTTCAAACTCTAATCTGACATGCCATGTACTATTTCAGTGCATAAGATTAATGGTAATACCTATCATAGGTGGTTTGTGAAGTATAAGATTTTGTAACATCTTCTCTTATTCGTTATTGAGTTTCTCTATTATTCTCAGTAAGTTACGAGGTAGTCAGTCTGTATCCCCACATTCTGTGTTAGTATAGGTCTGCAATGTACGTGCTCGACATTACAATTTGTAGTAACAGTATAATTAATGTTAAGGTTGCTGTGACATAGTAACGCAGTGCACCTCGAATACTGGACTTCTCGCAATGGTAGAAAGACTGCTAACTTGACTTACATTGGTTAATTCAAAGGCTTCCTGCTGCCCACAGTTGGTAAACCAACAATCATGTGGTCCCATGCCCATTGGAGCCACAGACAGCCACTAACCTAATTAGGCTTGAATCCTACTCGCACTTCATTCACTCTTGAACTCTGCATATACTTCAATTAACTCTTTCTTTCACAACTATTATCACTCTACTCACTCAGTTGGCTATGCTCTCTGGCATATAGTCTGGAACTCTCTCACACTCTCAGTCTATTCATAGTTATTGCAACTTCTTTATAATAATTTTAAAAAAATTCCATGACTTACATAAACAAAATATAATAATTACAGCAACAGTTTTTTTCAAATAATTTGTAATGGGAAAGAAGTTGGTATTGTGCCGACATGAGCACAGTGTTGATGTATTCTCAGAGTTGTCCGCAGAATCTTCTGTGTTCCTTGACACGTGAATAATTTCATATCTTATAGATATCTTCATCTTTTTCTTGTATACGCATGTCTAAATGAACATCTGCATCTCTTCTGTGCAGTCTTACTGCAGCTACTAGACTCTCTACAGTAGCAGTGTCTTCATGGAATACTAACTCATGCAAATGATATCCAGGAGACTTTCTAGCATACTCATCATTTCCTACTGGAGGCCACTCTTCATCTTGTAGTACAAGTGTGTTCACAGAGTATAAATCTAAAAGTGTTTTCTTTGCTACAGGATGGAGGACAGTCAGTGTCACTTTGTTACTGACTATTTCTCTCTCCTGACTTCTCACACAACATGTGTTCTCACCTCCCAGTCCCTGGTGGGCGTAGTTCATAGTTAGTATGTCATCATGGATACCAGAAATGTCAGCCAATGGCTGGTTATCTTTGTTCCACTGGTGAGACACATTCTCTTTTTGACTAGCCTGAACAAGAAGTAGGATGGACTCACCGTCTTCTACTTCTACTTTGCGAGGGCTCTGATGAGTTATTGTGAAATCTAGTTTTGATTCATCAGGTTTACTGCTGCCAGGAATGCTCTGCGATTCCAATATTGAAGTGAATTTTTTTTCAATTTCTTGAGCTACTCTTCCATGTCCCACAAGTTCACTCCTCAGTGCCTGTGTGAGTGTGCTAACAGTGGCACAACCTCCAGACAGCCATACTAACAATACTTTTCTGAGGCTCTTAACATTGTTGTCTCCTTCACTATTTTTAATTTGGTAAGGTTTCAAATCTAATGCAGTGCCTATCATTTCCCAGTCAGGACTGACCATGACTAGGGTCTCTAATATCCATCGGAGGTCCTCAGAGCATAAAGTGTCAATAATTAACAATTAATTAGTCAGAGTTCAGTGTCACTAACAATTAAGTTTGAGTGGGATTCGCTGTCGGTTTTTCATTAATCACATTATCACTGTCTGGAAGCTCTCGGGGGTTTCTCTGTTGTTGTGTACAGGTTCTGTGATGGGGAGCCATCTCTGACAGGTGGTGAATGCTGTCATTGTCAGTGTTGCAACATTTCTGATAGTACCACTCTTTACTTATGCTGCGCTGATACTGATGTTCAAAATTTTGTATACTTATTCCAGGACAAACAGCATATACAGTACACCTGAATTTCTTTCTCAGATAATATTCTTGACCTAGCTAAACGATGTATTCTTTGACCTGATGGAAATGGTGTGACTTTAAAATTCTCAATATACTGGAGAAAGTGGCTTTGCATGGCATCCTGATGGCAAGTTTGAGTGTGGGGATCAAAGTCCATACACAGAGTTGTGACAGAAGAAGTAGCTAATAATTCACACTCATTACAGCCAATCTGTCGCTGTACATTGACATGTCTGACTATAAAGCAATTTTTTGAATTTTTAAGTATTGCAACTAGCTGCAGCTGATGGCAATGCAAATTTATAGTTTAGTGTAGGTGTACTGTCATAAATATCCTCGCATCCCTCAGGAGAGAATATTTTGGAAGTGCATACTAGTGATCTTCTGACGTGAATAATTTGAACATAATTCTTGCTTGGTGATGCCATAATTACTTCCAATACTATTATATCCTGTAATCCATTTTGAGATGGAAATTTTATTCTCTCAGCAATATTTTAGCGGCATTTATAAATCGATCATTAAGCCATTGCTCAAAAGTTTTTTCTTGCTTATCCTTTAATGTCGATTGCTTCCAAGATTTCGGTGAGGGTGATAGAGAGATTACAAGACTCGGAGTAATTGAGCATGAAGTCAGCAAAGGAGCTATTGTCTTTTATGTATACTGCTGGGTTTCTGGAGAGTACTTATCATTTGCAATAGAAGTTGATAATGTATACCTATGTTATGTACAGATGGTGTCTCTACAGCACTGATGTCTTGGTATTCATACTCGTGCATGCATGTGTTATTAGATAAGCTATCCATTGCTCGTGATCGGGCATGACATCAAGTTCAATATAAAAATAGAAAAATCAAATAATGGTAAAAAGTACAGCTAAACATTTTAACTATAGAAAAAATATATCATGATTCTACTTTCATGTCTGAGATCTTACAGAATTGACCAGTGAATTGAATTGAAAGTAAAATATTAGTACACCTAGTCACATGGAAATGTTTTATATTGTATATATACATAATTTTCAATATTTTTAGAATTTACCAGCTAATAGCAACCCACCACAACTTGCACTTTTGCAAATTATGAATGCAATAGAATAAGGTATTTTATCCATGTAATCCCCTTACCACTTAGTTTACTTGCATCAGCCCACTTTGTGTTACTTTTCTTGGTTCATGAATTGGTCAAACACACATTACCTTGTAATGATGACGCTGTACCAACCCGGCTCAGTTATACATACAATTTCCATCGTTACTTACAATGATTTACCAATCTACTCATTCATACATTATTTTTATTGCTATATTCTTCCTGACTTCTCTTGACCCATTATTTAATAAAAGCACAACACTGTTGTCAGTACTGATGGTGCTTTTTCAGCATTTTACTGGCAACACTTTACCAACCACACATAGCTAAAGAGTTATTCATGAATACACACCACTGTCATTGGTAACAATGACACTTTTTCAACCCATCACTGATGCTGACAAAAAAGTAACAAGTGGGAACAGCTAATAAATTATTCATAAATAACAGAATGTTATTGTTGTTACTGACACACATGTGAACTATCATCTATCAATATTTCCGATAATAATGCTAAGTATGCATATGTGTAAACAAATGTATAATATAATAAGGTTAAAGATAATCGAAAATGGTGAAATTAGAAAAAAAAAAACTTTAGAATTATTTTTTAATTCCGTAACTTACATAAACAAAAATAATTATTACAGCAACAGTTTTACTAGTAATGTATAATGGATGTTAAGCTCGTATCATATCGACATGAGCACAGTGTTGATTTATTGTCAGAATTATCCTCAGACTGTTCTGTGTTCCATGACACATGAATAATTGTGTGTTCTAAATGAACATCTGCATCTCTTCTGTGCAGTCTTACTGCTGCTACTAGACTCTCTACAGTAGCAGTGTCTTCATGGGATACTGTACCTACTAAATAAAACCCAGGAGTTTTATGATATTGCAAGATACAATATACATTGGAAGTATCGCAAAGTTCCACTCTTGTTAGTTGCTGGCAGTCCTTCAGAGCAGCAATCACTCGTATGGCTCCTTCAGCATCAATGTTATCTGATAGTGACAATTGTCGCAGATTTTTAAGATGGTGTAGTTCAGAGGCTAGAATGATGGCGCTGTCTGAACTGATATTGTTATTTCTCAGGTCTAAGTCCTCCAGATCTAGATGGCATGTACTAATATTTGTGGCCAATGCTTTACAGCATGTGTCATTGATTCTGTTTTTAGACAGATCTAAGGACTTCAGTCTATTCAGACAGTGTATTTTATTAATGACAGCTACTAGTCCTGAGTCTTCTGCAGAATATCTACATTGAATTGTAATTCTCTTCATATATTTATCTGTTAGAGATTGCAAGCTGCTTGTTAGTTCCTGAACTCCATTTGAAGTCAAATCTTGAAATCTAATTGATAAATTCTTCCCATTAAAATGTACTATAGCTTTGATGAACTGAGATATGCCAGTGGATAAAGTGTATTTAATAGTTAAATCTACAGAGTCATTGAGACATCTGAGTCCATCTATCAGGTACTCACTCCCTTCAGCTGTTAAGTCACACAAACAAAAATGTATCTTTTCGATTCTGGCACACGATTTTAAAATATTGAACAAATATTTTAGTGTTTTTTGGTTTGTTATTGGAGTGTCCACAACTAAATATCGCAAATTTTGAATTTTCTGCTGATGACTTTGTTGGAATACATGATCCATATCAATGGCTCGTTTAAATGAAATGATTAGGATTACAATATGTTGAGGAGATGTACAAATGGTGTAGATTAAAGCTGGAACTTCATGAGATGAAATATCATGGTGACATATACCACCATTATTATAATTCATTATCTGCTCACATACTCTAGGTTTCTGGGATTCAAAGGCAAGTTCTATTTCACTACCATTTACGAGGTGAGGAATATCTGCTGATTCAAATGTTTCTAGACCAAAGTAAAACTTCCAGAAAGTCATAAAAAGGTAGCTTGGATAGGGTGTAAGTTTTTCTATTATTTTGCATTTCTGCTCTTCTTCTATATTAGCTACATAGTAAGCTGCCAGAAATTCTTGCAGTGTCAGATGAAGGAACGCATAGGAGGTGCTGATTCCGCTAATCTGAGCTGTACGGTTACAAGAGACAAGACCTAAGGACCAGTCTCCACGAGGACTAGTACCTTTATCAGATAAGAAATCTATTTGTTTGGCATCAACAACTTGTTTTTTAGATACAATCATGTTGAAAGCAAGGGAGCATAGATTGTTGAAAATTTCTTGAATGTCTTCTGGTAATTCGTTTAAGGAGTTAATTTCTACTTCCCTGTCGTTACGTTTAAGGTAGCGTAGTATCATTGATCTAGTAAACTCTTTGTATATTTTAGTTTGTGTGTTAGGAAGCTGTCCTCTCTCTGTCATGTAAACAAAACAAATGATGGCAGCATGTATAGGTAAGTGGCACATGTGGAATACATTGGGATGCAACTCTAGATACTCCTTCAGATGTGCTGGCCCATGAGGACTGTCAGATGAAAAATTAAAAGGAAAGTTATCAATGTATTGTAAGATTTGGTGTTGAGTAAACCCAGAGACTTCTATATGCTGTGTTATGACTTGTTTCTTCAGTCTTCTTGTAGCTCCAGGACGAGAGGACACAATGATCATAGACCGAGGAAGGTACTGCTTGTGGAGCAATTTGAAGATTACTGACTTGTTCTCTTCTTTAGGGTTGTACTCATCTAACTCGTCAAACACAAAGCACACACCTTCTCCGCTAGATTTCTCTATTTCTGAAATGACAGCTCTAAGATCTTCGTCACTATTGTAAAAGTGTTTAAGAATACTAGTCAGAGTAGCTTCTTGTAGAATGTCATCACCTAACATTCGGAGTGAGACAAGAAACACTAGTTTAGTGTTAACTAAAGGCTTTCCTGTTGTCCAGTCTTTAATAATTTTATTTACAAGGGTAGTCTTCCCACTGCCAGGATGACCTTCTACCAGAATTAATGCTTCACGTTTGTATGTACCAAAAAGTTTTTCATACTCTATAAAGAAGTTTAGTTCTGGGACTTGAGGATTTTTTCTTTCACAATGATCTTGACTAGTTTTTGTGTTTTGAGTGTTAGGTTTGTTGAGAACTAAGTTTATGAAAGTGTCAGTTCCCACTGGAGGCCAATCTTCATTTTGTAATACTTGTATGTTTTTTGAATACAGGTCTAAAAGTGTTTTCTTTGCTACAGGATGGACAACAGTCAGTGTTACTGTGTTACTGACTATTTCTCTTTCCCGACTCTTCACACAACATGTGTACTCACCTCCTGTTCCCTGGTGGGCGTGGTTTATAGTTAATATGTCATCATGGATACCAGAAAACCAGGTGCTGTCAGCCAATGGCTGTCCATTTTTGTTCCACTGGTAGGACACGTTCTCTTTTTGACTAACTTGGACTCGAAGTAGAGTAGACTTACCATCTTCTACTTCTACTTTGCGAGGGCTCTGATGGGATATTGTGAAATCTAGTTTAGAATCATCAGTTCTCCTTTTGTCAGGAATTCTCTTTGGTTCCTCTAATGAAGTGAATTTTTCTTTAACCTCTTCAGCTAATCTATCTTGTCTCAAGAGTTCACTCTTCAGAGCCTTAGTGAGTGTACTAATAGATGGGGGTGTGGCACTACCTTCAGACAACCATACTGACAGCACTTCATATAGGCTAAGCACGTTGTAATATTGCTTGCAATTCTTTATCTGGTAAGGTGACAGACCTAAGGCTGTACCTAGTTTTTCCCAGTCAGAACTGATATCGACTAGTGTCTGTACTATCCATTGGAGGTCATCGAAGGTTAAAGGCACATCACTACTCCTACTTACAGTCTCAGTTGGTTTTTCTTCCTTTGAGCAACTTTTTTTCAGGTACTCACTGAGTGATTGTTCTCCCCAGCTCATTAGAAGGCTCAGAAACTTGCCCCATCCACTCCCATCTTGTTGGATTCTCTGTGCCAATAACCTGAGTAGGTATCGGAGCTGAAGTTTGTTGTCCACCTTGCTGTGGTCCAGATTTGAGAACTGGTACATCATGGAGTCTGAGATCAGACACCTCTGGAACATCTCCTCAGACAGATCCACTGGCTTAGATTTGATGACAGATAACACCCTGTCTTCATTATCCTTGAGAAACTTGGCTAGTTGAGCAGCCTGAGGCTGTGGAGCCTGAGACTGTAAACTCTGAGACTGTGGACTCTGAGACTGTGGAGTCTGAGACTGTGGAGCGTGAGACTGTGAAGCTTGAGGTTGTGGAGTCTGAGACTGTGGAGTCAGAGACTGTGGAGTCTGAGACTGTGGAGTCTGAGACTGTGGAGTCTGAGACTGTGGAGTCTGAGACTGTGGAGTCTGAGACTGTGGAGTCTGAGACTGTGGAGTCTGAGACTGTGGAGTCTGAGACTG
>WLWI01002641.1_pt1 | contig 15444 bp, 7 predicted proteins | sample 6701501 | NCBI WGS metagenome assembly WLWI01 (sample SAMN12718690, study PRJNA515312) | sponge metagenome | isolation source: marine sponge | host: Mycale hentscheli | place: New Zealand: South Island, Marlborough, Capsize Point | collected 2014-11-01
TACTACCATTTTATATTGGAATATAATAAATAGTACATTATTGAATAAATCATGAGATTTGACTGACGGTATTAGCGTATTGAAAATCAGTTCCCCTCTCATATTCCAACATGTCCAAGGCCACTTCGCAGCTCTCCCTCACCACTCTCTCTTGGTCCTCACAGAACTCCCTGAGAACCAACAAACACCGGTCGCTGGCAATGGAGCCCAGGGCCTCGGCACACTCATGCCTCACCATAGCGTTTTCACTTCTGTCTCGTAGCTTCTTCTCCAGTCCTGGGATTGCACTGGGGTCTTTCATCTGTCCCAAAACGTAAGCTAGCTCATGCTTGAAGAGGGCACTAGAATCTGAAAATCCTTCTACAATTAATTCACAGCATCACTGCCTCCCTGATTTCGTAATGCAAACAGTGCTCTGTATCTCAGAAAGAGTGACTTAGAAGTATCCAGGAGTAGTGCCCCCCCATTCCTCCAGGCTTCCATCTTGAAGTGGTGGTGCTGGGTCTATGGATTTATAAGGGTTATTATCTGAGAATTCCTCATTACTGCTGTCTAGTAGCCAATTCAGTCTACCCAAGGCAAGCTGGCATGTTTCGGCCACTTCTGGCTTCGAATCAGAGGTATACGTCTGCAATATTTCCACACTGGACCTGTCACCAATGGCCCCCATCGCTTCTCCAGCTTCATGGCGTACCATAGGGTCCTCGTTCTCGTTTTGTATCACTTGGGCCAGCTCGTCCAGCGCCAGAGGACTCTGAATCTGACCCAAGCAGTAAGCCAGCTCGTGTTTTAGGAGGCTGGAAGAGTCCGAGAAGCATTTGCAAATTTGTTGGATGGCCTCCGAAGTTCCTAGACCTCTTAGAGTGAACAAAGCCCTGAAGCGAGCGGCTAGTGGGGAATCGAAGTCGTTAAGAACCGCTCCCACCTTAGCCTCTGTGCCCGTACTCATCTTCTCGATCTATGCACGGTAAGTACCGTCACCGTGACCTTGACGAATACATTCATGGCAGATGCAAATTACTCAATTTCTGTAACACGCATGAAATATTTCTCAATTACAAAACTCTAGTGAACGAACTTCACTCTCTCTCTTTCTCTCTCTTTTTTTTTTTTAATTCAACTATTTTTGAAAACTAAAAATATTAGTGGTATACATGCTCAGTTAATTCCCATTGCCCAATATGAAGTATCAAATCCCGATTTTTAATGTAATAAGTAGAAATTCCCTTTAAGCATGTAGCTTGTTGTGGTGGTTGTAGTTGGATTGGGTTCAAGATAACGTTCATGAAAGTAAGATTAGGGAAAGTGTCCTGTAATGAAATAAAACTCATTACGTCACTGACTGTTGGTGCTAACAATGCCTCCAGTAACACCTATCTGACTCTGATATGAACTGCATTAGGTGATAGGAACGGCAAACTGGTCCAAGAAATCTTCTCGCCAGACATGGCGATATGTCTCTGGTGTCACACACCCTCGACTGGAAGGTTTTACTCTAGACCTCAATTCTGGCAGGGTCACTCTAGTGTTAGACAAACCTGTGTCGGGAGCCACTCTCAATCCTGAAGGAAGTGCCATTCTCAGTGCCAACGAGATCAATTCTACTGAGGCCATTCTCACCCAAGATCAAAATCAGAATGAGCAATCTTAATGATAGGACCATCTGGTGATAGTACAGAGCCACCAGTTAGCACCTTCTCTCCTAGTTAAACTACAGGACATTGTGGATAAATTGTGTTATGTACAAAACCGATCACAACTATTGTGATAAATGTGATTTAAAATTTATTTAACTCCTTATGAGAGGACTTTATTTGATACCTAACACGAGCACATTTGATAAGGAAGACTAAGTTGAATAAGGAAAATTGACTCTTATTAGTTTGTTAACTAGTGCCTAGAGGTCACCAAACATCATATTGGAGGCACCCCAATATCTAAACTTGGTTTGTTATACAAAATATTTAGTGAATACATGTACATCTAAAATATTTAAATGTGTACCAAATTTCATGCTTTTATCATAAAGTGACCCATTCATCATCTATATTGCACCACAATCTGTTTTCATTAACACATAAGCGCATTATCTCTGCTATTATAAGAGATTATATCTAAATGAATAAGTGTGTATTAAATTTTCAGTGTAGTACACTTAGTTGAAGAAGATTGTATGAATTAAAAATAATAAAAAAGAGATGAAAGATTAATGTATTTTTTACAGGTGTTTGTACTTCATTTTATTTTATAGCTATGAAGCTTTTTAATGAAGAAAATAGTTCACTATATGTAGCAATTGAAAACTGCATCAAGTACTAGACCTTGACCTAGAATGACACTAACCATGAATTTAGTGTAGTATAGGATACAAATAAAAAATAAAGAAGATGCAGAAAGAATAGATAAGGAGGTAGAAATAGAAGTTTAGAATCTGAAGAGGCAGGCATAAGGACAGATGAAGCAGACAGAAGGACAGAGGTGGCAGACAGAAGGACAGAGGAAGCAGACAGAAAGACAGAGGTGGCAGGTCGAAGAAGGGCAGAGGAAGCTCAAACAAGGGCACAAAAGGCAGTAAGTGACATATAAGAACAGAAGGAGAACGTCAAATAGCACAGGAATATTTCAGAAGAGCTAAGGAAGCAAATGCCAGAGCTGATCAGTTGACAAAACCCAATGATGAACAATGGGTTTTAGAATATAATTGACCTGTCCTGAAATAGGAAAAGGTGGGTGGGCAACAGTTAGGTAGGTTCTATTTCAAAGTAATTATTAATTAGTTTAATATTTTGTAATTTGATACTATTTTGTTTGATTGTTTGAGGTTTAAATAAGCAATAATCTGTCAATGTGTTTTACCCAATTGATTAAAAGCAAACAATTACAAGGAAAGAGAACTTCACATGAACATACTTGTACACTACAATGCTCAAGCTCCTTCCATGAATACGATTAAAATTTCAATGTATAAAGACAGCAACATTTAGATATGCAGTAAATAGCAATTCATACCACTGACAACCCATGAATATCTTTTTTTCAGGTCACATGAGTCGTGAATATCCTCCAATATCTGTGGTTACAATAAATATCACATTTCTCCATCACATGAGACCTCCTACTGCTCCATAATTGCCTCTCTTATTGTTTCAAGTAAGAAAACTCTGAGTATATTTGCCAAACAATCATAGTTAGCTATTAAGTTACTTCAGGCTCAACCTTGGCTTCTGTTGCTGTTAACATGGAAACAATCTCCAACCCTACGCCATCTCCTGGTACCAGAGATTCCAACACCACACCTGCTCTATTGTCAGCCTGTAAACAAGGTAATGCTGAAGTAGTTAAGATACTATTAAAGGAGAATGGGGCTCTGATAAATCAGTTGAATGATGAAGGAGAGTCAGCCTTACTTTGTGCAAGTGAGGTGGGCTATACTAAAATTGTAAAAATATTGTTACAAAATGGGGCTCAGGTAGATTTGCAGAATAAAAATAAAATTTCTGCTCTACTTGTAGCAAGTCAGAATGGCCATGCTGAAGTGGCAGAAATATTGCTAGAGAATGGGGCTCAGGTAGATTTGCAGGATAAAGATGGATGGTCTGCTCTATACATAGCAAGTCAGAATGGCCATACTGAAGTGGCAAAAATATTGCTAGAGAATGGGGCTCAGGTAGATTTGCAAGATAAAGATAGATGTTCTGCTTTACTTATAGCAAGTCAGAATGGCCATACTGAAGTGGCTAAAATATTGCTAGAGAATGGGGCTCAGGTAAATTTGCAGGATGAAGAGGGATGGTCTGCTCTATACATAGCAAGTCAGAATGGCCATACTGAAGTGGCAAAAATATTGCTAGAGAATGGGGCTCAGGTAGATTTGCAGGATGAAGAGGGATGGTCTGCTCTACTTATAGCTAGTCAGAATGGCCATACTGAAGTGGCAAAAATATTACTAGAGAATGGAGCTCAGGTAGATTTGCCGATTATAAATGGATGGTCTGCTCTGCTTATAGCTAGTCAGAATGGCCATACTGAAGTGGCAAAAATATTGCTAGAGAATGGGGCTCAGGTAGATTTGCAGAATGAAAATGAATGTTCTGCTCTATACATAGCAAGTCAGGAGGGCCATACTAAAGTAGCAAAAATATTGCTAGAGAATGGGGCTCAGGTAGATTTGCTGGATGAAGATGGATGTTCTGCTTTACTTATAGCAAGTCAGAATGGCCATACTGAAGTGGCAAAAATAATGCTAGAGAATGAGGCTCAGGTAGATTTGCAGAATAACAATGGAAGTTCTGCTCTATACATAGCAAGTCAGAATGGCCATGCTGAAGTGGCAAAAATATTGCTAGAGAATGGGGCTCAGGTAGATTTGCAGAATAAAAATGGATGGTCTGCTCTACTTAAAGCAAGTCAGAATGGCCATGCTGAAGTGGCAAAAATATTGCTAGAGAATAAGGCTCAGGTAGATTTGCAGGAAAATGATGAATGGTCTGCTTTACTTATAGCAAGTCAGAATGGCCATGCTGAAGTGGCAAAAATATTGCTAGAGAATGGGGCTCAGGTAGATTTGCAGGAAAATGATGGATGGTCTGCTTTACTTATAGCAAGTCACAATGACCATGCTGAAGTAGCAAAAATATTGCTAGAGAATGGGGCTCAGGTAGATTTGCAGAATAAAAATGGATGGTCTGCTCTACTTAAAGCAAGTCACAATGGCCATGCTGAAGTCGCAAGAATATTGCTAGAGAATGGGGCTCAGGTAAATTTTGAGAATGCAAATGGGTTGTTTCCTTTAATGTTGGCAATTCAGAGTGATCATGTTGATGTCGTCAAGTTACTGATAGACAATGGAGGTCTGAAACTTTTGAAAAACAAAGTTCATTCAGTTTACGAGGTTCAAACAGGAATGCAAAGCAAAGGTGAGTTGGTACCATTCACATACAAGTTCATTCATTGTGTGTTTTTATAGAATATTTATCTAAACAAATACATGTTTAATAAATGTTCAGTAACTTGTCAAGTTCTATAATACAAACTAAGCAATACTATCAAGAATAGGAATTTGAAGGTTTTTGGTATCTTTACAGTGATACACAATCTGCAAAATAGCCATACACACAATACTTTGACAAAAAATATAAAATAAGTTTTATTTTGTACCTATGAAGCTTTTTTTAATGATGAAAGTATGAAGCCATTCAAAACTGCATTCATTACTAAACATTGCACTAGAATGACACTGAAGCATGGATTATTTAGTGTAGAAGAGACTACATACAGAAAACACTTAAACCTTGTAGAATTTTTCTTTTCTCATCAAATCTATTGAAGTTTCTGCTGGCATTAAAGCAAATTTATGCGATTATGTAGATGCTGACAGTAAGAAGAAAGCGAAAAAATCAAAAGAAAAGGACAAAACAAAAACTAAAATAGACGAGCTGCGTGACAGTGAACGAAGAAGACAGACACAGGAGTACGAAAGAAGAGCTGAAGAGGGAGAAAGAAGAGCTGAAAGAGCAGAAAGAAGAGCTAAGGAGTTGGAAAATAGAGCTTCTGAGTCAGACAGAAAAGCTGAAGAGGCAGAAATAAGGGCAGAGGAGGCAGACAGAAGGGCCGTGGAGGCAGACAGAAGGACAGAGGAGGCAGTGAGAAGAGCTGAAGAGGGAGAAAGAAGAGCTCAGGATGAACATAGAAGAGTAGAAGAAGAACGTCAAATAGCAGAGGAAGAACGCAGGAGAGCTGATCAGCTAAAGAAGGCCAACGATGAGCAGTGGGTTGTCAGAAGGGAGGATATAGAATTGACTGGTCCTGAGATAGGGAGAGGTGGGTGGGCTACAGTTAGTGTGGCTGAGTTCAGAGGAGTACAAGTAGCAGTTAAAAGAATCCACAACCAGATAGTTAGCCGACGCAACGTGGATCTCTTTCGTAGAGAAATGCAAATGGCGGCTAAGCTGCGTCATCCTAACTTAGTCCAGTTCATTGGAGCTACAATTCGGGGAGACATGATGATCCTTATGGAATTGATGCCTACCAGTCTCAGAAGGCAAATTGAAACAGAGGAATATTTTACTCCTAAATTAGTGAAACAAGTAAGCCTTGACATAGTCAAAGCCTTAAACTACCTCCACCAGATGAAGCCATATCCTATGATCCATCGTGACATCAGCAGTGCTAATGTTCTCTTAGAACATTTACAGTCTCCTAAATATTGGAAAGCTAAAGTAACTGACTACGGCTCAGTTAATCTAGTTCGCAAGCTCCACACGGAGAATCCAGGAAGTCCTGCTTATTCAGCACCAGAGGCAGGGACTCCAAGTCAGCAGACAACTAAAATGGACATCTACAGCTTTGGTGTCTTGATGCTGGAGATGCTCACTGGTCAATTGCTAGCACCAGAAAATCGGTCAAGTTTGTTCCGCCAAGTCCATCACGAGCACCTGCTACGACTCCTTCAGAGATGCTTGTCAGAAAGGCCAGCAGACAGACCAAGTGCTGAGAATATTATGTCTGAATTATTATAAACTAGCCTATTTTCCTATTTTTTATACTGTATTTGCTAATTCTTATTCTGTGTAAATTTTCTATTTAAGTTTTGCTTTTTATATTTTGTGCTAAAAAAATATTGTTTACCAACATTATTATCTTTTTTATGATTTTTAAGATATTAACCCCATTTTTTCGCCATCTTTTTAAAATTAGTAACAAATTTTGTTTTCAACTATCTGTTGTAAAGGAGATTAGTTTGTTGATTATGAAATGTGTTCACTAATTTGTAATTTCATACACTTACCCAAGATCATTTTTTTACTGTTTACTGAATAAAACAATGATATTATTTCTTATATTTATGAGTTCATCCAATTAATGGTAAGCAGAAAAGTTAAACCATATCTTCAAATGAACTATATTTATTCAAACATTATTCAAGCTCCTTCTATGAATATCATTATAATCCCAATTGGGTAACACAAAGGAGAGCAACAAATTGGATGCTGATATTGTATAAAGTAATTAGATATGCAATTTGTAATTCTACCTCCTATACACTATAATGGTGGTCTATTCATTGTTGTTGTGTCACTTGATTGGTCATTATGTTGCATGACACAATGAGTTAATTGCCTATTTTAACAGAAGATTGCTGTGTAGAAATAATTAATCTTGAGCTGCTATATGATTCCTCATCCATATAACACAAGATTGTGGTTGCTTTTATAAATTTTCAAAGCTTTTGTCTGATTTATAGTCTCACATAGCCATAGCATTTACCTAATGCTACACTTGGAAAGTGTCTGGTGGTAATACAGAATAGTAGGAATGTAATTCGTCTTAAAAAACAACTAAAAAATACAACACACATACATTTACTAACTCACAGTATACATAGCAAATAAACTTTCACATTATACATATATGGGGGGATTTCTTAGGAATGTCCGTAACTCCCACCAGGTGAGGTGTTGGATGCCAGGTGTATTCCCAGATCCAGGTAACACTGCCACCCGAGTGAGACTACCCTTGTAGCTGTGATCTAAACTATCCTGTTCTCACTTCCAAGCTCACTTCTTCACCCTTAACTAGCCCTGAAGTCGCTCAAGGAAGTTTTGAGGTAATTAATAAAGCTATGGAGTATGTGACAGGTAAGAATGATACAAACCCCAAAGATTAACTGGCTTGGGGGAGGTCCTCAAAATTTATAGGCCTGCCACCCACCAGTGAAAAATACAAAGAAAATACACAACTGCTCATGCTCAGTCACAAACACATGTTTGACTAAAGAATATTCTAGAAGTCCTAAATGAAGGGATGTGAGTCAGTTAATGGTATCTTGAGTTATGCCTGCTATATAGGGAAGATGGCAAGCTGCATCAGTTCATATCAGACCTCCACTTGGTGAAACTTCATAGAGACTTCCACAATCCTCCAGTGAGTTTGCGGGCGTGGATGTTGCGGAATAGGATGTTAAAAAGTGTTAATGAAGGTTCTTGTAGACAATTCTGTTTTTGTTTAATGTTTGCTTGTATAATTGTTTTAGTTTTTAGATTATTCTTGGTTCATGATTGAATAAGTGTGAACTTTTTGTCTGGCACAAATTTCAGTTTATTTCTCATGAATATCCTCTTTCTCTCCTGTATTCTTCTTCAGACATGCCTGTCTCCTTCAATCCCTCCTCTCTTGTGTATACTTTCTAGATCCTTTCTTGTTGGTTGATTATATTTTTGTTTTGTTTTGTGATTGTTGTTGTTTAGCCGCAAACCCAGCGACAAACTCGGACTCCAGAGCATGACAACAGCAACAGCATGTACAGAAGAGAGATGTTCCTCAGGACCCCCCAGAGAGCACCTTCAAGAAAAGCCGAGAGACAAGATTTAGTTTTTATCATTTCTTCTTGCTGTAATTTCTCACAGAAATTTTAAACATTTTTTATTTGATTGTCCTACATCTGATGGCAGAGTGATTTGTTTACTTGTATTTATTTTATCCTCCAAAGACTGAGGAATATAACAAAATAATAAGATGTCAATTATTAGTAGTATTAAATTGTTTAAATCAGTGTGTGTATATTTTGTGTATATTTTGCAAGCATTCAAGAGGGAACTATATTTGTTATTTATGTTATGAAACATGTTTTCTTCTTAATCTTAATAGCTAGCAGTCATTCACTAGATTAAATTAATTCATTATGAATTCAGTGGAGGACTCGTCTTAATTAGATGGGGCATGAAGTCAAAGAGTTCAAAATATGAAGAAGTGATTAACCAAGACTTCATCTTTTGAAAGAGATTTTGTAGTACTTAGAAAATTCCCATGCAGGTATACCAGTGGAAACTCTGATAGCCAAGTGAATTTTATAATGAGCAAAATGCCTCCCATTAGTGAACTTTCTGCTTGCCCCTTCCAATAAAATATGTTTTGCTTATCACCTCTTAAAGTGAACAACCTCTGATTTGTGAACTGAAAATCCCCTGGTTCCAACACTCTAAATGCACACCTAGTGTTGCACAGACTGTAAAATACTACAGTACTAACACTGTGGCCTATATATCTTGAATTGCAATCATGAACTTTTCCAACTTTAATTTGCACCTGCAGTAGCATTTTACAATAGAACCTTTGAAAACAGTTAGGTTTGGGACTAGGCTTTCAGTTCACAAATCAGAGGTTGTTTGCTTTAAGAGGTGATTAGCAATATATTTTCTAGTGGAGGGAGTAAGTAGAACGCTTACTAAATAGAAGTGATTAATACAGAGTTCACTATCAGAGGTTCCGTGAACACAAAAAAAGTTATTGTAATGGATAAGTCTGTCTCTAGTCTGTACAGCGTTCCCTTATACTTTAATTATCGCTTTTCCTTGCACTGCATGTTTTGGCAGCTGTTAACTACTGGAAGGAAGTGTATTTGAAAGATTTTCATTGTTTAATAACTATCACCGACAAGTGGATAATTTAATATTTATTTATGTTGCTCTTGAAGCTATATGCTTTAGTCCAACCTCATCAAGCTCTTTTGATTGAGTAAATAAAATATTTAAGTTACCAATAAACAGCAATGATATGATAATATTTGTCATCTTTGGATTTTGGGAAGGCAAGCGATGATTGCAGTTTCTTGTGGACATAGTCAGGTGATGCTGCCAAGTGTTAGTTTATGACAATTTCAAGCATTACTGGATAATTGTAAAAAAATTAATCCATAGCTACTCATCTTTAAGGGATTTGTCACTGATATAGCTATAGCTACATGCATGAAACTAAAGGAGCAATGAAGATAATATGTACGTGGATGTGTGCCTATATTTTCATCTCAGAGAGGTGACAGAAAGTGGTCGGGACTGTGAGTAGCTACATGAATGAAAGCACACATTGCTGCACGGACACCAGAGCATTGAGACTTTTGTTGCCTTTTTTTTTTTTTTTAAAGCACTTTGTGAAGAATGTAGTTAGCTAATTGCAGGGTTTTTTTGTTTTTTGTTTTTATAATAATTTGTGCATAGTTTAATTCAATTGATAGCAAATACTGTGAGGTGCTGAGAAAAATGTAGCTAAGCATTATTCAGATATTATGTGAGGCCTTGTATCAAACTGGGAGTTGAGCAATGGCAGTTGCTACTATAAAATATTAATTTACATCCATTATGATATGAATTCAAACCACAAAAGCAAGCTATTTACTCAATTTTGTCTTCAAACTCGAGCCTTGCTAACAGGTTTAGTCTTATTATTGTGTCAAGTGACATTAATTTTTGCATGAAATGCAGAACCACAAAAATTTATGTATTTACAACTATTACAAATTGGTTGATGAATTTGGTGACAGAGGTCTACAAAGCTTGTCATCCACACTCAATCCATGTCAATTCTACAAGGATAGTCAACTATTCAGTGAATGTTGTGCTACTACCATTTTATATTGGAATATAATAAATAGTACATTATTAAATAAATCATGAGATTTGACTGACAGTATTAGCGTATTGAAAATCAGTTTCCCTCTCATATTCCAACATGTCCAAGGCCACTTCACAGCTCTCCCTCACCACTCTCTCTTGGTCTTTACAGAACTCCCTGAGAACCAACAAGCACCGGTCGCTGGCAATGGAGCCCAGGTCCTCAGCACAGTAATGCCTCACCACAGCATTTTCACTTCTGTCTCGTAGCTTCTTCTCCAGTCCTGGGATTGCACTGGGGTCTTTCATCTGTCCCAAAACGTAAGCTAGCTCATGCTTGAAGAGGGTGCTAGAATCTGAAAATCCTTCTACAATGTAATTCACAGCATCACTGCCTCCCTGATTTCGTAATGCAAACAAAGCTCTGTATCTCAGAAAGAGTGACTTAGAAGTATCCAGGAGTAGTGCCCCCCATTCCTCCAGGCTTCCATCTTGAAGTGGTGGTGCTGGGTCTATGGATTTATAAGGGTTATTATCTGAGAATTCCTCATTACTGCTGTCCAGTAACCAATTCAGTCTACCCAAGGCAAGCTGGCATGTTTCTGCCACTTCTGGCTTCGAATCGGAGGTATATGTAGTCTGGCGGAGCCGACCCTTTACCTTCTTTGTTGGTGGGCGAAACAAACAAAGAAGGTAAAGGGTCGGCTCCGCCAGACTAAGGTATATGTCTGCAATATTTCCACACTGGACCTGTCACCAATGGCCCCCATCGCTTCTCCGGCTTCATGGCGTACCATAGGGTCCTCGTTCTCGTTTTGTATCACCCGGGCCAGTTCGTCCAGCGCCTGAGGACTCTGAATCTGACCCAAGCAGTAAGCCAGCTCGTGTTTTAGGAGACTGGAAGAGTCCGAGAAGCATTTACAAATTTGTTGGATGGCCTCCGAAGTTCCTAAACCTCTTGAACAAAGCCCAGAAGCGAGCGGCTAGTGGGGAATCGAAGTCGTTAAGAACGCTCCCACCTTAGCCTCTGTGCCCGTACTCATCTTCTCGATCTATACACGGTAAGTATCGTCACCGTGACCTTGACGATTACATTCATGGCAAATGCAAATTACTCAATTTTCTGTAACACGCATGAAATATTTCACATTTACAAAACTATAGTGAACGAACTTCACTCTCTCTCTCTCTCTCTCTTTTTTAAAATTCAACTATTTTTGAAAACTAAAAATATTAGTGGTATACATGCTCAGTTAATTCCCATTGCCCAATATGAAGTATCAAATCCCGATTTTTAATGTAATAAGTTGGAATTCCCTTTAAGCATGTAGCTTGTCCTGGTTGTAGTTGGATTGGGTTCAAGGTAACGTTCATGAAAGTAAGATTAAGGAACGTGTCCTGTAATGATATAAAACTCATTACGTCACTGACTATTGCTGCTAACAACGCCTCCAATAACACCTATCTGACTCTGAGATGAACTGCATTAGGTGATAGGAACGGCAACCTGGTCCAAGAAATCTTCTCGCCAGACATGGCGATATGTCTCTGGTGTCACACATCCTCGACTGGAAGGTTTTACTCCAGACCTCAATTCTGGCAGGGGCACTCTAGTGTTAGACAAACCAGGAGCCACTCTCAATCCTGAAGGAAGTGCCATTCTCAGTGCCAACGAGATCAATTCTACTGAGGCCATTCTCACCCAAGATCAAAATCAGAATGAGCAATCTTAATGATAGAACCATCTGGTGATAGTACAGAGCCACCAGTTAGCGCCTTCTCTCCTAGTTAAACTTCAGGACATCGTGGATAAATTGTGTTACGTACAAAACCGATCATAACTATTGTGATAAATGTGATTTAAATTTTATTTAACTCCTTATGAGAGGACTTTTATTTGATACCTAACACGAACACATTTGATAAGGAAGACTAAGTTGAATAAGGAAAATGACTTATTAGTTTGTTTGCTAGTACCTAGAGGTCACCAAACATCATATCGGAGGCACCCCAATATCTAAACTTGGTTTGCTATACAAAATATTAAAAAAATGCCTGTGAAAGAGAGTGAATACATCTAAAATATTTAAATGTGTACCAAATTTCATGCTTTTATCATAAAGTGACCGATTCATCATCTATATTGCACCACTAATCTGTTTTCATTAACACATAAGCGCATTATCTCTGCTATTATAATAGATTATATTTAAATGAATATGTGTGCATTAAATATTCAGTGCAGTACACTTAGTTGAAGAAGATTGTATGAATTAAACATAATAAATTTTGTAATTTGATACTATTTTGTTTGATTGTTTAAAGTTTAAATAAGCAATAATCTGTCAATGTGTTTTACCCAATTATTTAAAGTAAACAGGTCAAACAATTACAAGGAAAGAGAACTTCACATGAACATACTTGTACGCTACAATGCTCAAGCTCCTTCTATGAATACGATTAAAATTTCAATGTATTAAGACAGCAAAATTTAGATATGCAGTAAATAGCAATACATACCACTGACAACCTATGAATATCTTTTTTTCAGGTCACATGAGTCGTGAATATCCTCCAATATCTGTGGTTGCAGTGAATATCACATTTCTCCATCACGTGAGACCTCTATTAATCCACTACTACTCCATAATTGCCTTTCTTGTTGTTTCAAATAAGAAAACTGAGTATATTTGCCAAACAATCACAAGTTAGCTATTAAGTTACTTCAGTCTCAACCTTGGCTTCTGTTGCTATTATCATGGAAACAATCTCCAACCCTACGCCATCTCCTGGTACCAGAAATTCCAACACCACATCTGCTTTATTGTCAGCCTGTAAAGAAGGTAATGCTGAAGTAGTTAAGATACTATTAGAGGAGAATGGGGCTCTAATAAACCAGTTGAATGATGGAGGAGAGTCAGCCTTACTTTGTGCGAGTGCAGCGGGCTATACTGATATTGTAAAAATATTGCTACAAAATGGGGCTCAGGTAGATTTGATGAATAAAAATAAAATTTCTGCTCTACTTGTAGCAAGTCAGAATGGCCATGCTGAAGTGGCAGAAATATTGCTAGAGAATGGGGCTCAGGTAGATTTGCAGGGAAGTGATGGATTGTCTGCTCTACTTGTAGCAAGTCAGAATGGCCATGCTGAAGTGGCAAAAATATTGCTAGAGAATGGGGCTCAGGTAGATTTGCAGAATGAATATGAATGTTCTGCTCTATACATAGCAAGTCAGGAGGGCCATACTGAAGTAGCAAAAATATTGCTAGAGAATCGGGCTCAGGTAGATTTGCAGGATAAAAATGGATGGTTTGCTCTATACATAGCAAGTTGGAATGGCCATGCTGAAGTGGCAAAAATATTGCAAGAGAATGGGGCTCAGGTAGATTTGCGGGATAAAAATGGATGGTCCGCTCTACTTGTAGCAAGTCATAATGGCCATACTGAAGTGGCAAAAATATTGCTAGAACATGGGGCTCAGGTAGATTTGCGGGATAAAAAAGAATGGTCTGCTCTACTTATAGCTAGTCACAATGGCCATACTGAAGTGGCAAAAATATTGCTAGAGAATGGGGCTCAGGTAGATTTGCAGAATGAAAATGAATGTTCTGCTCTATACATAGCAAGTCAGAACGGCCATACTGAAGTAGCAAAAATATTGCTAGAGAATGGGGCTCAGGTAGATTTGCAGAATGAAGATGGATGGTCTGCTCTACTTATAGCTAGTCAGAAGGGCCATACTGAAGTGGCAAAAATATTGCTAGAGAATGGGGCTAAGGTAGATTTACAGAATAAAGATGGATGGTCTGCTCTATACATAGCAAGTCAGAAGGGCCATGCTGAAGTGGCAAAAATATTGCTAGAGAATGGGGCTCAGGTAGATTTGCAAAATAAAGATGGATGGTCTGCTCTATTTATAGCTAGTCAGAATGGAAATGTTGATGTGGTAAAAATATTGCTAGAGAATGGGACTCAGGTAAATTTTGAGACTGCAAATGGGTTGTTTCCTTTAATGTTGGCAATTCAGAGTGAGCATGTTGATGTCGTCAAGTTACTGATAGACAATGGAGCTCTGTTACTTTTGAAAAACAAAGTTCATTCAGCTTACGAGGTTCAAACAGAAAAAGGTGAGTTGGTATCATACACATGCAAGTTCATTCATTTTGCATTTTTATAGAATATTTATCTACACAAATACATGTTCAGTAAATTTTCAGTTAACTTAAGTTCTATAATATAAACTAAGCAATACAATCAGGAACTTGTAGGTTTTTGCAGTGATACACATTCTGCAAAATAACCATACACACAATACTTTAAGAATTAAGTTCTATTTTGTACCTAGAAAGTATGAAGCCATTCAAAACTGCATTAATTACTAGATACTACACTAGAATGACACAGAAGTTAGTGGTGAAGAGATTACATACAGAAAACACTTAAACCATTGGTGATCTTTTTTCAGATCTTGTTTATTAATGTATTTTTCTTTTCTAATCAAATCCATTCGAGTTTTTTCTGGCATTAAAGCAAATTTATGTGATTATGTAGATAATGAATGCAAGAAGAAAGAAATAAGATCAAAAGAAGAGGATGAAACAAAAAGTAAAATAAACGAGCTACGTGAAAATGAACGACGACGGACACAGGAGTCAGAAGAAAGAGCTGATATAGCAGAAAGAAGAGCTAAAGAGTTTGAAAATAAAGCTTCAGACTCAGACAGAAGAGCTGTAAAAGCTGAAGGAAGAGCTAAGGAGATTGAAAATAAAGCTTCAGAATCAGACAGAAGAGCTGAAGAGGCAAAAATAAGGGCAGTTGAGGCAGACAGAAGGGCAGAGGAGGCAGTGAGAAGAGCTGAATTGGGAGAAAGAAGAGCTCAGGATGAACATAGAAGAGCAGAAGAACAATGTCAAATAGCAGAGGAAGAATGCAGGAGAGCTGATGAAGCTGATACAAGAGCTGATCAGCTAAAGAAGGCCAACGATGAGCAGTGGGTTGTCAGAAGGGAGGATATAGAATTGACTGGTCCTGAGATAGGGAGAGGTGGGTGGGCTAC
>WLWI01002644.1_pt1 | contig 15434 bp, 19 predicted proteins | sample 6701501 | NCBI WGS metagenome assembly WLWI01 (sample SAMN12718690, study PRJNA515312) | sponge metagenome | isolation source: marine sponge | host: Mycale hentscheli | place: New Zealand: South Island, Marlborough, Capsize Point | collected 2014-11-01
AGGCACCCGAGTTGCTCCGGCTTGTGGAAGGTTGCGAGACATGAACAGCAGCCTTTGGCTTGCGTGCTGGATCCCTTCCCATCTCAGCTCTGTTGAGGATGTTGCTGGCAGTAGCAGTGGAGTTGGCGTGCTCAGTGAGAAATGCTAGCAAGTCTTTGACTTTACAAACAGCCTTTGTATCTCGGTGTGTAAGCTCCATCTGTCAGTTATCACCTTGGGAGCTTGGAAGTGGCGATTGAAGTGAGGATGGATTCTGCATCAAATTGTTTAGCATTCTCCAGAGCTCTGATGTTGAGAGAGAAGGTATCTATGAAGGCACAGAGCTCCTTCACAGATTGGCACTGATCAGTGCCATGACGTGATGTTGATGGATGATCCGCTTCTTATCATAGCGTTTCTGGAGAGTGTCGACCAGCTCATCATACTGACCAGGAGCAATTGTTGTAGTTGACAAGAGTTGAGAAACATCAGGATCAGTGATGGCCTGGCGTAGATATGTGAGTTTTTCATGGTTGTCAAGCTTGGGATTATCATGGATGATAGAACTGAATCTTTCCCAGAAGACGGCCCACTTCAGTATGTCTCCATTGAATGTAGGCACGGTGAGCTTTGGTAATTTGATGTGATGATGATGATGGTCACTAGTAGTAGAACTGGAGATGCTAACATCAGCAGGACTAGCCCGTGCTACAGAAGCTGACAAATCAAGCATGCGTGTGTCAAATGCTCTAACCATCTTTGATACTCTGTGATCGTGAGGTATGGTAGATTGATTGACTGTTTTCTCCATTTGAGCCAAGGTATTCTCAAGTTTCTTCAAAGCATTTGGATAACTGAGTTCTGGGTTGGTTGCGATCTTTGCTTCCAGGTTGGCTAGCTTCTCATCGAAGTTGCATGCCTCATGTGAACTGACTTCAAGTCCACCAAACGTTACAGGGCGGAGAGGGTGAGTGCAACTGACTCCTCGTGTGAATATGCAGAACGACTTTTCTTCATAGTTTCCATGATGAGTGATAGTAGAAGTGTTGGGTGAATGATAGATAGCAGTTGAGTTGAATAGAGGATGAAGAATAGGATCGACCAATAGAGTTGGGTAATTCGGCTCGAAGGATCATTCAATGTTGTGTAAATCCACTAGTGATAATGGATTGCCCTCTGTAGCTGGGTTGTAAGGCCAGCTATGCGCAAAAATAGCTCAGTCAAACTTAACTAAAACTATCTTTAGCAGAAAAAAACAGAGAGAGTGAAATGATGCAAGGTTCTAGTTTAAATAGTGGGATGAGGAAAGGTGAGCATGAGTGGAGAATATACATATATGGAAAAGAAGTGTTTGCATGAACATGTGTATATAACTGTTCCACAAATTTGCATAATGATACAGAATGAATGGAGGGTAGGGTGACTGTTAATGGATCAATGTTTATTTAGCTGCAGGAGGAGGTGACTAGTGTGGTGTGAGCAGGGAGTGAATAGGTGAGAAGTGGGTAAAGTTTGTAAAGTAATGTGAGGCTTGAACAAGGTTAGCAGTGGAAAAATAAAATAAAATAAAAAATAAAAAACATGAGAGGTCAGCACTAGGAGTGGAAGTAAAAAAAATATCTGATGATACAACAACTAATATTGACACTAACAGTTATGTAAAAGCAACGATTTCACTTTCAGACTTACATAACTGCACTTTCTTTAGCAACAGCGACAAAACACAAAGGAATAAAAGAGGACTCTTATTCAATATTAACTAAGACTTGTTGAGTGCCAGAAAAGATTATCAAAGAAAGCACTGGACATTGCTCGCTGGAAGCTCCCGCCAATGTACAAGAGAACCATGTCAGAACGGCATGAAGTTGTTCAAATATGCTGTTTACTGACAAATAAAAGGATTTTCAATAACATTGAACTGTAAGCAGAATACAATTTCATTCTAGTAACATTCAGCTCTCAGTTTCATCGTATATGCTTTTTATCGTCAACAACAACAAACACAAATTACAGCAAAATGAATAAAAGAGGACTCCCAGTATAGTAGTATTAACTCACTAAATACATTGATATTTGATTAAGAAACAACAATAACAGGTAGAGTGTTAGGTATTATAAACAAACTTGATAACAATTAGCTCTATTTATAGCTCTCTCCGGTCATTTTCCCATTACTTTTAATGGTTGCTACGATCTATATCAACCTTTTCCCTCTAATACACTTTCGTACAGCAATATCGGGGACTACATCAGATTTATAGTACTCTACAAGTGCAGTCGCTAAGGTAATGGGCTATAACTAACCTTTAAAACAGGTATGACCTGATGCAGTAGGAGAATGTAAGTCCCTTTTTCAAATTTTGTGCTAGTTTGATAGATCCCACACATGCAGTGAATTCAGTCACTACCTTTCTTTAGAGCTACAACAATTGAGGCACACCACTCAGTTATCTCTGTTACCGGAGTGATGACGTATTGGCTACTAGAAGATCTATCTCTTATTTTAAATTTTCCTTGTATGCAAAGGGGATTGTCCTCGGTATTAACTCAAAATGGCTGGGAATCATCTGTAAGTGATATTTGCAATGTCTCCCCTGGCATTGTGCATATCTGACCATCAAATACCAAGAGAAACTCTGATATGATTTCTGCCAGTAGTAGGGATTCCTGTCTCGCTAAGAAAGAGTGTTGATGGTTGCTATTGGGTTAAGATAAACCTCTGGAAGAATTCCAAACTGTTTCACTGTTACCCAAGAAATCAGGGCACCATTTATCGAGTCATAATCATGTGAACATCTTCAAGTTGCCTTCCTGCCATGCACTTGAAATGTGACTGCAGGAATCTTCTTGATGGGAGAGAGAGTGGCACTATTCACTGCTCTAGGGGCAACATCAGAGTGTGCCAAATAGTGTATGTGCTCTCCTCTACAAATTTGCTTCCTGCAGCACAGATATCAGCTCCAGAGTCGGGTAGAACGTCAACGTGTGTCTGTCTGGCACGTGGTTATATGCATTGCATTTTAATTGTTGGAGCAGGAGTGATTGACCCCTTCTTTAGATTCAATAATGTCACAAGTGGGATTGCTGTATTTACCACCATTTCTTGGGGTGTGGCCATATCTGGACACCTGAGTGCTAAGTTTTCTGTCTACATACTTATCTGAAGTGGCCATGTTCCACCACCACAGTTACAACAGACCTGATTGTAAGCTGAGCATTTTTTTCTGCCTCCATCATGAAAATGCTCATGGTAGCTGCTTCTAGATAGCCTTGGGGCTAAAAGTGTGTGTGACCTTATAGATCTCTTATGAAGTCCAGTACATCTATAGGCCTCACAACCCCACAGCTTTCTTGTTGAGTAAAGACAACCCTGGCAGAATGTGACCACTCCACAGTCTCTAAGCTTGAATTTGCTGCCTCAGAAAAAATTAGCAATTTAGCCGGGCAGTTTGAAACTGTTTTGCTTTGCTAAAGACTTGACAGGCTAGTCACAGTTCACATTATAAGGTTAACTGTGTTCAGGAATTTCAGGGAATTCACATTAATTTCTGTGTATCACCTCTAGTAGTCTCAATCCTACAATATATTCTATAGACAGATTGAATTAAGCAGTTTATTATTTCTCTATGAAAACTGCAGCACTGTAATTAAAGCATTATGAGTACTTAAAATACTGCATTACTGTCCCTTGATGTATCTTTCAGTCTCCTTGCCCTTTGTTATAATAGCCTCTAGCAGTCTCCCACAGTAGTCTCTTAAGGTCTCTACCCAATTTAGCAGTCCCTCAATGTCTATTACTGACTGTAAGAGACTGTGCAGGAAAGGGCAATGTAAGGATACCAATAACTTTATTGCAATATTCTTGCAGTCTCATCACACCACCTCTTTTTATACAGTTTTTGCAGTTTGTTTCTAGTCTTGAATGTGCACTTGCTCATCTTCCAGTCCATCATTGTTTAAAGATAGTCACCAAAAGCTATTCACACTGTGTCAGTGGTTGCTCCTTTGTAGCCTCATGATAATGTAAGGCTTCATGACCTTTCTCCAACTAATGTAGTCTCTTAGAATATCATAAGTTTTAGTAGTTAAATGGCTGCAGTATTTTGTTCACTTACAGTCTCATATGATTTATACTTGTTGTATCACACTCCTAGAACTCATGCTAATATACTACAGATTCATCACCCCTTCCTATACCTGTAATAGGTAGACTTCCATCCCTACTGGCTGAATTACTTTTTCTCTAAAATGGCTAAAATTGCCATTCTCCAAAAGCTCAATAGCTTCAAAAGGTGTAATGAGTGTGAAAGCCACACCTATCTCTGGTGGCCATGGCTTAGAATGTCTTATTTTATACATCTGATAAAATTTAGTGATGCTTAAAAAAAAAAGGCAACCCTATACCATCCTCCCTATGCTACCTCATTCACACTCACCTTGTGAGAAGCAGTCCTCCAAGAGGGAGATGCCTGGGGTGACTCTCTGTCTCCTGCTTTGTTAAGGCTCCTCTTCATCCATCTTTCTTGGAAGGTAGACTTCTTCCCATGTCCACTGGGATGAACTGGAGTGGCAGTCTCTGCTGGGAGCAGGTCGTCTTCATCCACACTGGACGTCACCTCCACGGCAATGCCCAGGATGGTCTGGATGTTTCTCAGGCATTGAGTGACTTCTTTCAAGGAGCTGATGAAAGCCGCCTCCACTTCAGGATTATCTGGGTTGCCTTTTAGCTTCTTCGATAAGGAAGTAACCCTTGGAATAGCTGGAGGAGAAGGAGATGAAGGATAAATGTTGTTGTTGTTGTTGTTATTGTTGTTTGCATGTCTTGCCAGTAATAGCACATACCTTTGTCGAGTTGATCTAGTGCCTGTGAAAGGGAGTGTTTGTAGGTATGGTCTGTTGCCTTGGCGAGAGCATTTTCTCCCACCTCATGGGCTCGGCGAGCTTTGGAAGTTATCCTGGTCACAAGCTCATTCAAGACCTCCCAGTTCCTGTGCTTGACAGCACCACGACACCGATCTATGTCCTGCTGAATAGTGGCCTCTGGAGAAATGGCAGAGAATTTGTAATTAATCATGCAAGTTATCTATTAATAGCTAACTAAAATATCATCTTTTTTTTTTTGCAAACCTTTACGGTCTTATCAGTAGCCAGAAATATAGTATATTATTCAGCAATTGAATGCAGTAAGAATAATAATATAATTCACGATGCTTCGGTCCTTAGACCTTCTTCAGCTGTACTGAAACTGGCAAGAGAGGGTACAGCTGAAGAAGGTCTAAGGAAAACGTCCTGAATTATATTATTATTCTTGTTGCGTTCAATTGCTGAATAATATTACTATATTTCTAATATCCAACCTAGTAATGAGCCTTTACTCTATAAAACTATATTAGTAATGCTAACAATGAATGTAAATTTAGCCTTTCTTGCTAAAGTTTTCTCTGCTTTAGCAGCCAATAATTATATGTATTGACTGTTAAATCAGAGAAAATTAATGAAAGCTGTGTTTAATCAAATACTTCATAAAATATTTAATATTTCTGATCTAACACCATTAAATTACTAGGCAACTACACACTAGTCAACTATTTTTCAATACCTGAGAGGGAGATGAAGTCCTCAGGATCGATGATGTCATCAATAACTCGTTTAAGTTTGTGGACATTGGAGGACCACTCCTGCCTCAGTGAGTCCAGTTCTTCTCTGTTCCTTTGCCCAGGATTGGAGCTCACCTCATGAGCCTTGTCTGCTACTCTGGTGGTTAGCTTATCTACCTTGCCTGCCAGTTCTTGTATCTGCTTTATATCTGGAGAGAGCATAGGAAAAGGGTGGTTAGGGTTATGAATACTATTAAAAACCCAAAGCTGTTCAGTGCCACTTGTATAAATTATAAACTAAGCATCTCCCATGAGGAGTAGATCCTTCCTTTTTTATAAAGGTTCAAGTGGATGTGATGAGTGGTGATTCAGTGATCCTTGCTGACATGTGCTGCCCCACAATGTTACGACATTAGCACATGACCACCTGATCCACTTCAGCAAGGCACTGAAGTGACTAGTGAGAGAGTTTCAATAGAAAGTAGCACTTGTTTTGTGCTGTGGGAACTTATAAAGATCCATCTTTGAAGAAAAAGAAGAGAATTTCAGATGTATTGTTAAAAAAAGCCTGTGAAAGAGACAGAATACATCTAATGAGTAAAAGATGGCTGAGAAAGAAATTACGAAGATCTATCAAGTATAAAAGAGGAAGGATCTAGTTGCTTTAGAAGATATATTAGTGTGTGAAACTTTAACAAGTGGCATAGAACAAAAGAAAGGGCGGAGAGGGAAAAGAGTTGCCTAACTTTTCTCATCCCGCTGCATGATACTAAGAACATAAGTCTATTTCCTACAATCAATATGACACTCACGCCTGGTGTCCTTCGACCTCTGCGCTGCATATGAAGCCACCTCGCCAAGCCTCTGGGAGTGTCTCCGGAACACTTGTACCTGCTTTTTCAGTCCGTCCTCCTCATTTCCTCCACCAGGTCCATTTACTTCTGTGGGTGGGGTCTGTGTCGTACGCTGGCGACGCCCAGATACGGGCTTATCTTCACTCATGTGGTGTTGGTCAGACCGAGTTGGGGGGTAAGTCGTTGAAGGGGTACTAATATTACTGCGAGGGGTCAGGGTTTCGCGGGGGGATGGCAGTTTCTGGCCCCTCCCATGGGCCGTCTTAACCAGGTGATTGATTGGCCCTGTCGTTTCCATGAACGCATCTGCTACTTGATGGACGACTGAGTCCTTTACCCACCATTCCAGCTCGTTCAGCTTCTCACACAGCTTCTGTGCACACCTGTCAAATGCTCGCTTCGCCCAGAGAGAGGATGGTTCAGATGCAACAGCATCAGTATGGCTGCCTAGCTCACTTCGCAACTCAAGCACCTTATAAACAAAAGATAAATAAACTTGGAATGGAATAACATCAGAACCACTTTTGCTTGCAGATTAACCTCTTTTACAATCTGTATAGTTACTATCAGTTAAGTAAGTGTAATACAGACACATAACAGATCACAATCTACCCCAAATAAGAATTTTCACAATCACAATCCAGAGTGGGTGTACCTAAATTCATATTACTCAATGTATACTGCTTTTTTGTCCTCCATGTTTTTTTTTCTGTTGAAAACTACTATGGGCATCTGTTACCATTTTGTCAGTTTTAAAACTTCCCTGCATATTCAGTAAAGCTTGACAAATTTCTTACCCGCAACAACCCAGTCATTCTTTATATCTGGACATATTTGAGCAAATTTTCTATCAGAAGTAAGTGATGCTTATTTCCAGACATTCAAGCCTCTGCGTACCTCATCACACTCTTTCAAGATGGCCTTCTTGTATTCATCGCTGCTGAAGTTGGCCACAGCCCTGGAGTTCTTTATGACGGCAGTGATGTGGCGGTCCAGGTCTGGACCCACAATATATCCCTGCTGGCTCACCCTCGACAACCTCTCCTGCACACGCTCCACATTTTTGGCCATCGTCGGGTACCCCGGGGACCACGTCTCGTCCACACATTGCAGCAGCTCTCCGAGAGCTACTGAGAGTTGCTTGTGGATGGCATCTTTAGCCTCCTACACACACACACACACACACACACTTTCATATGCAATCCTTTGTGAGTTATTTGTCATAAAAATAACTAAACAAGGTTATTATAGTATAATGAAATGTTGAGAAAAAACAACAACTTCTGAATGATGTATACATGGCAAGACTTGTTCAGCCGTGTCTACTTGTCCCTCACCATCCCTCACCTCCGTACCACCATACCTTCGAACGATCTGATTGGCTCTTGACATACGTCTGCATAGCGCTAGAAAATTTAGGGAGCAGAGCTTTCATTCTACTCAGAGATTCAAACAACAGTCTCTTCTTCTCTTGGTCCAGCAGCTCCTGCAAACCACAAACAAAATAATGACAATTAGCTACAATAGAGTCAATTGTCCAAACGTCAGTTACCCGAACACTTCAGTTAGCCAAACACCCATAATCCCAATAGTAGCACGTGCAAATATAAAAAAAAAAGAAGTGTGGCTGCACCCTCCAATTAATACTCCACAATCCGTTAGAAAATTGACTTTCTATAATATATGCATGCCACATGCTAGTGTATCGTGCTCTTACCTTCTGTCTCTGATCAATCAATGCCAACACCACTTTCATTGCATCAGCATAACCCTACAAATAACACGTAGCATTGAGATGATGTAGTCTTACAGGATAGACCATACACCTAGTAATAACAGAAGCATTAGGCACACCCACTCAAATCCAACAAAACCAATGGGTACTACTGCTGACACACAAAAATGTGTTTTGTTAGAATAAAAAAATAAGTCAATGTTTATTATTTAGATATATATATAGAAGCAACGACAAAACAAACATCTAGCTGCAACTACAGGCCACCATTTTTTCCCTTCTAATTCTGCCTACTGTTGATTGGATATCTGCTTACCCTAAAGCAGAGGACTAAACTTCTCATGGACTTAGAGCCACACATTATCTCCAGCTTGTCCAGAGACAACTGACCGGCATCAGTGATCTGCCTCACGGCTGCATCATCCCAATACGTGAACACCTAGCAAGATAACATATAGTAACAACTATTATTTCTCCACGGTGAGCTGACTCTGCCTACGAAAAACATACTAACTTATTCCTAAAGGTACACACCTCTATAAGTCCTAGCTTGATGCCCTCGGTGGACCCTCGGAGTAGAGCCAAGCCATGCAGAGAGCTGGGTGTCTTCCTGAGACTGTGCGCAGCCTCCACCAACCTGTCGCTGGAGAGAAGAGTCCTCTGGCACGCTGTACACAATTCTTCCTTCAGTTGCTGTAACAGTTGCAATGTTTCAATGGTTTAAAATTAAGCTGGCTGTGATGGTAGGAGTTTGTGAAGGAAGATAAACTTACTTCATCTTGAGTCTGCACCAGCTCTCTGTCTAACACCCTCTTCAAAGCTATTACAGCTTCTCTTACCGACGACGCAGCGCCCACCAGGTTGGGAAGTTGCGCGTTACCAGCGTTCCCGTCCGTCAGTCGTGTCAAATGATCCACCTGCGAACAGTGCTGGTAAAATACTTAGATCTTTAGCCCTTATTCCACTCACCTCCCTCACCACAGGGTCCAAAACTATCTGCAAAGAACGCGTCTTCGCCTTCATAGTCTTTATAACCGTTTGCACGGTTAGCAAAAGGTACGCCCACTTAAAACCGCCCAAACCGCAATATCAGCCCCACCCCCTCAATCATACGCACGAAAATTGATGAAAGAAAATGTGTAATCAATACAAGAAACATGCCAAACATATTGAAGTTCAATAACATCAGTGAGCCAGTCATGAAAGATATGTCCACCAGCCAGCGCCAGGGAGTGGGTAAGTTAATTAAGTGGTCATGATTCTAGGGGCAATACTCATGGAGAGCAGCTCTTGGAAAAGTAACTTGCAGGCATAAGGAATCTCAATCTGTGAAATCTAAACAAAACAAACAAAATAACACAATCAACATATGAAATCAACAAACAAACAATAACATAAAAATCAAATACTCCCCTACACATCAATTATGAGTACATCAAGGTGACATCAAAATAAACAAATAAATAAATAAATTACTATCCAGCTGGATTGCTTTATAGAAATAACGATAACAATAAAGAAAAGATGTAATTTGCACATGTTTATAAGGAACAATACAGCAGAAGTGTGTATGATAATCTGTGGCATTCGTAGGTTAGCGTAACTCTAGAGAATAAGTAGAATAAGAGAATAAACATGCAATTCACAGCAGAGACAGGAACTAGAGCTCAGGTAGCACTGGACCCACGCGCTATCCAGAGTGACAGTGATATTGTCAAGTGGGTGTAGAACAAAATGCAACAAGACGTCATTTATTTAAAACTGGTCCTTGGAGCCACACAGTGAGAGCTGTACTCTAATGGATCCATACCTGAGTCTTGTTCTTGCAGCCGCGACATTCGTAAGAGTTTCTCTGGATGTTGGCTATGACGATGAGTCCGCACAAGTCACAGACGCACACCTTGTAGGCATCCGACACATTGTAGAGACGCTCGTGCAAGAACTGGGCAGCTCCGTGGGCAATCTGACAGTCACGCTCCATCTCACCAAACCTCAGGCCACCGTCACTGCAAGCAACATATGGAGAGTGAGAGAGAAGTGAATCCAGATAAAGGGTACTTTTCGGAACAAATTTTGGGGATGTCAATTAACTTTTTTTTTCTTCTAGGAAGAGGGGCAGGGGACTGTTTTGCTCATAGAATTAGGTGTCCGTTTTGTAAAATAAAAAAGTGGGGGAGAGGGGGGGGGGGGGACCATTCAGGGGGCAAAATCCTTCCTTAAAAATCCCTGCAGATATGTCCCAGTCACATTCATGATTAAAAAAAACAAAAAAACAAACAAACAAAAACAAACAACACTGGGGTAGGGATGAGAAAAACGGCTAAAATTTCACACATTCTCACCGAGATCGTCCCTCCATAGGCTGCCTCGTAAGAATCTGCACAGGCCCGCGTGCTCGAGAGTGGATCTTATCGTCCACCATATGTTTGAGACGCTGGTAGTAGGTAGGACCGAGAAACACCTGAGTGTTGAGCTTGCGGCCGGTGAACCCGTTGTAAAGGACCTCGTTGCCTCGTTGGTGATACCCATACTCACGCAGCAGGTCAGATATCTTCTGCACATTGACGGCATCATTAAAGGGCGTGGCATCTCCAATCTCACCCTTATTAGCAGACACCTAAGAGTAACACAATACAAAACAATTTATCAGTAAACTACAAATAGTGTAAAAATAGTAACACTAAAAATAACAGCTTACAAAATTATTAACCAAACAAACATTAGCATTCAAATTGTAGTACATCTTAAAACATATATATATATACAAACAACAACAACAACAATAACAACAACAACAAATTGAATTCTATTACAAACATTAGCATTCAAATTGTAGTACATCTTAAAACATATATATATACAAACAACAACAACAACAATAACAACAACAACAAACTGAATTCTATTATCAATTTCACTCATATGTTTATGTGATAATTTGCAACGGATGGTATAGTTACAGCAACAGTTACAAGCCTCCATGCTAACTAGAGTCACCTTGACAACAGAGCTGTGCACATGCAGGCTACAATAACACAGAGAAAGTTACCTTTCCTTGAAGACATTCGATTAAATGTCCGATAGTCATTCTAGAAGGAATGGCGTGTGGGTTGATGATGACATCCGGACTGATACCTTCACATGTGAATGGCATGTCCTACCACACAACACAAAATAAATCACCATGGATACATAAACAAGTGGTCATTGTCACATGCAGAGTACATGCACATGTATCCCAACAGCACGGGTGTAGTAAATAATGTACTGCTGCATAATCACATGCACCATCACATGGTCAGGTCATATAAGACATCATGTTGCCAGCAGTAACCTGTGGCTGCGGGCACCAGTTAAGGTTACAGACACGCACAGTAGCATGCAGTCTCCACCACAGCACCGTCCTTCACTCACCTCCTGTCTGTATGTGATGCCACACGTTCCTTTCTGTCCGTGCCGACTGGCAAACTTGTCTCCTATCTGCGGTGTCCTCACCGAACGCACCTTGATCTTGCAGAACTTGTAGCCATCTTGATTGATAGACAGCATGACCTGGTCGATAATCCCAGTCTCGCTGGACCGTAGGAACGTACTGGCGTCTCGCTTAGTGAACCTACGTGGGGCGCCCTCCAGCTAGAGAAACCATACAAAACAGAGGACACACCCACACGTATGTACGCAATGAAAATGAGTCCAGAGTACAAGAAGGAGGGGAAGGTGGTAATTACCTCGTCATCATTTTCCGGCAGAGTGATTGTTTTGCCAATGATGACATCAGAGCCGCTGACACGTATCCCGGGAGAGATGATGCCGTCGTCGTCCAACTTGTCGTAGAGTGCATTGCGCATGCCCTGCACAGTCTCCCGGGACGGCTTCTCAAAGTGCTCCTCCTCGTCAAAACCCGACTTTGACTCTTCGTCCTTGTAGGAGCGATAGAAGACGGACCGGAAGAGCCCTCTGTTGATGGCGAACGTGTTCATGATGACAGAGTCCTCCTGGTTGTAGCCAGTGTAAGACAAGATGGCCACTATAGCGTTGATACCTACACATGCACACACACACACACACACACGAAATATCCATCGTCACTAGGTAATGTAGTACAGATCCAGCATTAGAGACAACAAATTCACTTATTCAACAATGGTTGCCTATGTCTAATCTATTGTATCTATTTTTGCTACTCTACGGCTAACAAGTGAGAATGCAAACAGACACATGTCGTACACATACCAACAACTCTTGACAATTGGATGACCACCCTTTACCTGCTGGAAGCTCTCTGAACCGGAGGTACTCCATAGACCTGGTGGTCACCAGAGGTTTCTGAGGGTACCACAAGACATGGGCCAGCGTGTCCATGCGCACATGGAAGTTGGTGATGTACACGCCCATGGCCTGCTTGCCCATAGCAGACTGGTATGTGTTACGAGGAGATTGATTATGATCGGGGAAAGGAATAATGGACGCACATACACCTGGAGACAACAAGAGTGGGGGGATGAAGAGAGCAATGGAAAGAATAGGGAAACCAATTCAGTGAGGTATTTAGGGTAATAATAATAATAATAATAATAAAATAATAATAATAATAATAAAATAATAAAATAATAATAAAATAATAATAATAATAATAAAATAATAATAATAATAATAATAATAATAATAATAATAATAATAATAATAAAATAATAATAATAATAATAAAATAATAAAATAATAATAATAATAATAATAATAAAATAATAAATAATAATAAATAATAATAATAAATAAATGAAGTGATTTCACAAACTAGTTCTGTCCAATGCTTTCACTTCTATTAAGTAAAAATTCCTGACTCAATTTGAAACTGTTACCAGCAAATATTCTGTAGAGTGGGTATAGGCAGAGCTAACGAGCAAGTCCATACCTAGGATCATGGCGGGATGTATTTCACAGTGAGTGTAAGTGGAGCAGTAGCATCCTTCTCCTTCCTGGAGGTCCTCAGGAGTCATGGCCAACATCACAGTCTCCTCCTCTAGCGTGTCAATGTACTCCACCACGCCCCCAGCCACCAGGTCCTGCCAACTATGAGCACACACACACACACACACACACACGCGCGCACACACACGCACACACACACACACACACACACATTAAACCTGTATAAGCTCATACTTGTACATCGCTCTATATTATCTAGTCGAAATATTTCTGGGTCTCCTCAGTATCTAACTAAATGGCATCCTCATGCAAGGAGATGTGGTGCCGGTGAAGGAGTACCAAACATTGTGTACAAACTCCTGGTCTTGGGGACGTATAGCCAAAAATTTCTACAAGGATGAAGGGGAAGTGCATGTAGTCGATGTTTGCATTGCAAAGGGAATATTATAATAACTGTTTCCATGTAAAGAATCAACGATGAAGACTTGGTAAAGTACAAACATTTGACAATATTATATAGTGATTGTAATTCTTATTGTTAGAAATATATGATACCCTGTGATTTCATTGAAGTGATTAAACTTACGCCAGCATATAGCATCCACTGCCTCACCTTGCACTGTTGTACTCTCTGTCCTTCAACATCTGAATGTGGTGCTTCTTGAGCAGGAGCTTCTGGTTCTCCACAATGAGCAGAGGACGGCAGATGCGGCCGGCGTCAGTGTAGATGCGGATCTCTCTCTCTCTAATGTCTCGTATCATGGACACTTCAGACACGATGATGTCCATCTGGCGACGCAGCCGACGCAACGTGTTCATCAGGTGCTCCGGCTCCTTGTGGATGCCCACCCAGCAACCATTCACAAAGATCTTAGTTGCACTGGAACCCACACAAATGAGAATCAATTACTTAATGCAATTCTCACCTCAGCTTTCATTTGTACAAAAATTAATTATAGAGTTCAATAGGTAACATGGGAACATGGTACTTATAAAATCAAAACATCTCAAGCAATGCTTCCTTTTCAAAATGCTATGCTGTGAATATGTAAAAGCTTACAGTACAGCAGAATTATTCCATCAGCTAGTTAGAACATGCTTGTGTCAGGCAATCTTACTTAGCGATGGCAGAGGGAGCGATTTCCTCCAAGTTCTCCATGCTCCATTCCTCCAAGAATTCCAGGATGGGACTCGGCTGACTGCCCACACTAATGTACGCCATCAAAGCCAGGTTCTTCACCAAACCCACTGCATGACCCTAGAAGATAACAACAACAACAACAACAACAACAATAATAATAATGATTCAGTCATTCTCGGCTGAAATAATTATAATAATAGGAATTTTTTCTCTTTTTAACAGCCAATATTGTTAATTATAACTTAACCCGATGTTTCGACTTCTTGACCCCTGAAGAGGACTTCGGCAAGAAGTCAAAACGTCGGGTTAAGTTTTTATTTAACAATATTGGCTGTTAAAATTTCCTATTATAATAATAATGATGATAATAATAATAATAATAATACTATGACAGCAAGACAGTGCTACAATGACACTATACAATGTGCATATGCAGAATATAGTCTCATAAATCTATTGATGCACATGAATTCCTCCTTTACCAGACTACCAAGATACAAGGCATCTTTCTCATCTAACAAGCTAAAAACCCAAGAAATAACTTAGTAACATGGAGTTGTAGGCATTTAAAAAACTTGGGGAAATAGCAGGACTTCTTCTAATGCCCAACTAGACTTGATACGTATCCTATAAATTGACCCAGTACATTTACTCCGCCATGACATGTACTCACTTCAGGTGTCTCTGCCGGGCATATCATGCCCCAGTGTGTGTTGTGAAGCTGACGAGGTCTGGCCAACTTCCCGTCACGTCCGATGGGAGAATTGAGGCGGCGAAGGTGAGAGAGAGTGGAGGCAAATGTGAGTCTGTTCAGCACTTGAGAGACGCCAGCACGAGACGTGTGGGCCTTGCGCTGGTCACCCCAGTTACCTGTGGCCAGGGAGTACTTGAGGCCGTCCGTGATGGTCCGGGTCTTGATGGCCAATTCCAAGTTGAAATCCTTTACACACACACACACACACACACACACATACATCCTGAAACATCTTCCTCCACCACTGTTGTATTGGGTAATTTTTCCTATCTAGTGGCTAAAAATTGTGAGTAACAGCTTAGGTACACATAAATGTAGTTACAAACAATATACTACACAGAATGGAAGTGCTTGATGAGCTTAGGGAACCCCAAAGCCTTCTGAATGGTTAGTTGTAATACTCAAGAGCACCACCATTGTATTCAATTGTGTAAATGTATGCAGC
>WLWI01002645.1_pt1 | contig 15434 bp, 9 predicted proteins | sample 6701501 | NCBI WGS metagenome assembly WLWI01 (sample SAMN12718690, study PRJNA515312) | sponge metagenome | isolation source: marine sponge | host: Mycale hentscheli | place: New Zealand: South Island, Marlborough, Capsize Point | collected 2014-11-01
TGCAAAGCTAAGACAATTTTACTTTTCCTCCTTACTTCCAGAGCTGGCGTGTCCTCGATTTAGAAGTGGAGGAATACGAGAACCTACAAAGCAAGTTGAAAGCACAAATTTATCCTAATTTTTTTTTGTATATTATCTGTGATGATTAAGATTGTTATTGTTTTCTGTATATGTATACTTTTTATGATTGTTTAGCTGCACTGAACCCATATTATTGAACCATCCTACAATTCATTTACACTTTCTTCATCCTCTAGGAGGTGCAAAACCACCTAGTAACTGGTCTTAAGTGGATGTGATTTTCTGGTGAGGGAAATATAATGACAAACTGAATGAGTGGGCGAAACAGTACACAGCCACCTTAAACCCATTGACTAAGGTCAATTCAAATCGGTACTTATATCTTTTCTTTAAGAAATTAGAAATATGCAGCTGGTATATGTATATGTACACTGTTACTGTTGTTGGTTCTGAATCTTAAAGTAAGGTCCATATAATACTTCATTACAAGAAATATTTCCATTCAGGATTAGGTACAGTTAACTGCTTCATGTACTAAACAATGCTATCAACATTGATGAGTGTATTTAAGCCTAAATTCGAAGTGATCTGAGTATCTCTCCAGAAGTGAAATTGGCAGGTGTTTTATTGTCTCACTTCCCAAACAAACAGGGAATCATGACATTCATGCAGCTAGAGTCCTCCAACTGACAGTGTCATAACAGAGTGTCATTGAATAGCATGCCTCGCCATGCTACAGAGCATTCTATGTTGATTGGCTCACTAAAAAGTATCAAATTATCATGATACTGAAATGTTATACCTTGGTATATCGCTGAAGTCATGGAGATTAGGCCCTGCGAGATTATTCTGGCGCTTTATCTGGAATAATAGATATGAAATTGCATAGTGGAATAATTCTAGAATAATTTAAGTATTTATACAACCCATAATTGTAAAAGAAAATCAATGGTGTTTTTGTTGTTGTTTTTTATACAATAGAAAGACATAAAAATAAAGAAATGTGGTTATAAGGTAGATTTTCATTACTGTATTAAAGCAGCTGGGTTTGTGTTTGCCACTCTATGAGTGTGAAAGGTAGTATTATAGCACTGTCTGTACAGGCTTAGTGTCAGCAAGTCATCTGGAGAATTATGCTGAATGGTTTCTTTCTAAATCAACTCAATTAGTTATCATACTGCATCAGAATTGAAAACAAATATAAATTATTACCAATCGACCTACAATTCATAAGGAGAAGGCTCATTCCCTGTTAAGCATATTAATATTCTTAAATTCACATTTTCCCCCAAACATACAGTAAAGTTTCTCATGTCTGAACGTTTTCAGCTGCTGCAGAGCATGTTTCTCCATTCATGGAAACTTTTGCACAGGCATTCAAACTAGTCAATCTAAATAATTTGAGTGCCTTAGGAAGTCTGAAGCCTCAATAGTTGAGTAGACATTGGGGTATGGTAATTTCAGACATTTCGCCCCAGATAGAGCTTTTGGCACATATCACAAGTTATTTCTTGGGGTCAAATTAGTCTAGAATAATTGAGTTATCCTCTCCAAAATTAAGTGTATACAAACATCTACTAGATCCTTTACCAAAATATGCCCTAACATGAATTCTACAATAAATACATCCAAACATTATATTTAACATTCTAACCACCTAATTAAAATGTGTGTGGACAGATATAAACCAGATTCTAGTAGCAATAGCAACAGAGTATTAAAAAAACATTACTGTATGATGGATAGGTATAATTTAGAACTTGAAAATTGAAAATTGTATTGTGAAGATGATGAATAATAGCATTCTAATAGATGGGCTGTAGATATTCACTGAAATACATTTAATTAATGTTAGAAATACATTTAATTAAATTGCACATTACATAGATGACATTGGCTGTAACATTTTCATTAACATTCAGTATGTAATTAAATTAGTTTGTTTGTTTGTTTACAGAAATGTCCCTTCTTTTCTTTTCATTTCATCTATTTCTGAATAATTCAAATCAGTGGGTGCTGAGAGTCAATATGGTAACATAAATTGATGTCATTTTCTGCAATATTTAGGAAAATCTTAGAATTTATAATGATTAAATTATATATAAAGTAGATGACTAATCTTAGTTAGAATTAGTACAGTTTCAGTTAATAGACATCATGACAATATTTTTCACTCAGTTTGTTATGGATGAAATTTCATTTGAATATACTATACTTCCTCACAAAATTGACACAACACATAAATTGCAAATCAGAAATTAAAACAGACAAGTTGGCAAGAAGCCAGTAATTTGCAGAACTCAAGCAAAATTTGTTGTTACAGAATAAAATTTCGTATGCTTTCTTCCTTCAAAACAGTTTTGAGTTGATGGTTTCAGTCAATTTATTCAACATTGTTAATATTACAAGTGAATTTTTAAATATGTAGTTATAGACCATTCTGATTGCTTTTGTGAATTCAATAATTCTGGCTGACTGTATCTAAATAGCTACTCTTGTTGTTGCAATAAATACTTATACTACATTTGAACCTCATATTAATGCATCACGACTATTGATATTAATATTACATAGGTTTCGGTGGTTAAAAACTTAATTATTCTTATATTAAATAGCTACCCAGTCAGATATATTTCTTTATTTAAAACTCATCAATTCCCAGGCAGGTTACATATGAAGGAAACATAGTACATCATTCTGGAGTAAAACAAATATTTCACACTTATCCCAAACTGAACAACCATTAGGGTTTAAATTATTTTGGTGATAGTAGGACTAGGAGTTAAAGTTATCATATTCTTATAAAAAAAATAATGACAAGCCAGCTACTATGTTTTGTCAGGCCTTGTTGAAAATAAAATGTACTCCAAAAATTTATCTCTCACTTTGAACTATAGGCACCCCTAAGGTGACCTCAAGAAGTTAGACACAATTCTTTCATATGTGGTGAGCAGCAATTAAATTTCCTATAATTCTACCAATTTCAAGATATTTTATGTGCCAATATAAACTTTTTTTTGCAAAAAGATAAAATTGAACGGGTATTATGCAGATAACGTAAACATAATGCTGCATGTACTAGTACTATTTTCTGGTCACAGACAATAAAATGTATAATGTCTTAGCGACCACTCACTGCAGCAGCCCAATTGAAAAAGACCAATCACGAAATTAATTATAGGTTTAATTAATTCTACAGGATTCATAAAATCCATCAATATCCCTTTACCAAAATTTGCATATTGCAAAAGCCTGTTTCAATTGTCTATTTGATTTTAATTATGTAAATGTTTGCCAGCTATAGTGAAAAAAAAATTTTTTACTTTTTTTTTTACGTAAACACCTTTTCAAGAAATACTGCTAAGTGTTTCTCACAATTGAATTTTTATCCAAATGAAACGCCAGAGGAGGAACCCTCAGCGCTACTAAACATGACCTAACTATTACAATATAAACTAAACGAACAAGCAATCTAATAGCTATTTTAATCAGTCATCAATATAGCTAGCTGAGCAATGAAAATGGTACAAGGAGGAAATGCTGTCTTCATAAGAGAAGAAGCTAAACTAAGCCAGAAACACCCTGACATGACGCTAGGTGCGTTACCCACAAACACTGGTACAAGTGCTGGTCGGGATAAAGACGTTCCCTTTTATAGGATTTCGAAAGTGGTGACTGGCAAAGGTGAATCAATACGGCAATTGACAACAAAACGTCATGCAGGCTCAACCATTCAAAGATTGGACCTCACCCAGAAAATTATCTGTAATAATAGAATTTGTTCGACGCATCTTATCTCAGGTAAGCCAGCAGCACTGGAATACGAAAATATCCCTGACTGGCTTCCAACTCTCCATTTGGGCCACAGTAAGGCAATGACAGCCAAAAAAGCAGAAGCTGCCCAAGGTAGCTAGATTTGTCAGGGTCAAAAGTTGAGAGTAGCTAAAAAAGACTGTGTTAGCCTGAGCAATGAAATATGTTCTGCAAGTACAGAGATGGATTCTAATGTAGCTGGTACAGGTTGTAATTATACCAGTATCATATCTACTGTTAGCTGTAGTACTAGCAACGTTTAAAATGTGGTGTGTAATGCTGCTGTTCAAACAGAAGTTACTTCAGCTATGATGGATGATGAGGAAAAGAAGCATATGGAGGATGACCTTGAAATTGAAACATTACAATCTGAGTTACAGTCCTTAGTGTACCACCATTTTCAGAAGAGGAGGTTGAACAGGATGATGATCGTGTCAAAATTTACACCGGATTTCCTAACTATAAATTATTAAAAGCTGTTTTTTATTTGGTAGTTGTACTGTCGATGATTCCTACTAAATTGTCTCCATTTCAGGAATTTATGCTCACCATTGTAAGAGGTTGAACAGTCCTTACAAAGACTTAGCATAGATTTGGCATATCTGTATCTACAGTATCACGAATATTTTCTAAATGGCTCACTTTGATGAACGCAGTGCTACAACATTTAATTATAATATTATGGCCTACATGTGAGAGCTTATTGGTAAAGATGATACAGTCATAGTAGATTGCTTTGAAGTTTTTATAGAGTGTCCTTCAAATCTTCTAGCTCGAACAGTTACTTGGTCCTCCTACAAGCACCACAATACCATTAAGATTCTGCTTGGTATAACACCACAAGGTACCGTGTCATTTTTGTCAGAAGCCTGGTGAGGCCGTGTTAGCGACAAACTCCTCACAGAGTCATGTGGAATTCTCAAACACTTACTACCTGGTGACGTAGTTCTTGCTGATCGAGGTTTTAACTTATCTAATGATGTTTGCAATGATGCAAGCCAAGTTTCACCTACCGGCATTTACAAAAGGAAAAAAAACAACTTAACGTTATGGAGGTTGAAAATACTCGCAGTATTGCCAATGTGTAGCCAGTCATTGGTGTTGTGCATCAGAAATATCGCCTACTGACTGGAACACTTCCTCTGGAATATGTTGTTTAAAAAAAAGAGGAAAAATCACCATACATTGACAAAATAATTTGCGTGTGTTGTGCTCTCTGCAATGTTTGTGACTCAGTGGTTCCATTGATTAATTGTCTAATTAAGAGAACTAAATATTTTTTGTGTAACATTTACACAGCAGTTTTGATTGCTTCATTGTGTTATAGGTACTATTTTGCTACCATTTTTAACTGTTTTATTTCACACAATTTGTGTATGAACAAAGTAATTCAAAATTAAGTTAACATGATTTTAAAGACAATTCAATATGTATGAATAGTTAGCTATAATCATATCAGTTCATTATTGTTAATCCTGTCTTGACCTTTTCCTTTTCAATTTGAACTACGGCAACGTACCGCATGTTGGACAGCACCACTTCCCTTTTGGAACAGACTAATTTTCATCACTCAATTGCACAAGTTTGATTGTCAATGCAATCATCTGCAGACCATCATCTGGTCGCTTGCAGTAGCAGTACAGAGCAGTTGAATCGAGAGATAAACCTGAGGTAGAAGGAACTGAAGGTGAAGTACTTGCATTTGTTTAGGAGGTTGTGTATACCAATAACCTATTGGATTTCAGGCAGAATACAAATTGAAAGAATTCTGAAGCTTTTTTCTCACACTCCAACCTGAAATTATCATTTGGAAAACACACTCTACATGCATTGAAGGATCTTGCTGATCATCTGGAAAGGTGCAAACTACAAAATCACAGTCACATACAAATATCTGTGTCTGCACTTTGTAATAGTAAGAATGCTTGTTGTCCAGATGCAGGTCACCATTTGATTCTATTTTTAAGCAAGAGTTCTTCCAATTATCATTGTCTGCATTAATTTCCTCACTTCGATGACAGTATGGACATTTTATTTCAACGACACCTTTGCCACAGAATGAACAAGAGACGATACCATCAAGTGATGCACCAAAATGAGGCCATTTAGGATTTATTCTAAAACCAGCGTTAGTCACTAAAAAATTGTGGTGATTATGCATATTTTTTTCATAGAAATTTCATGCCCTCTTTTCATGCTTACATTCCCGTACAGTGTATTTTGAAGTAAACCTGAAGGCTTCTGGATAAACTAGCCCGTTAATTAAACTTTGTGAATGGTTGGCTGAATCTGTGCAACATACTGACTACATTTTGGATGCAGTGACACAACCTTCTCTATAAGTAAACCAGAACTCGGAGTTTGCTCATTCTCTGGTCTCCATCTCAACAAGATCAGCCATTGCAGGTGTCACTACAATTTCAATCCTTGTACAAACTTCAAGTAATTCTGTATACTTGTAAGATTGGTACTTCATATTAAATAACTGTTGTAAGGGCTTGGAAAATGATGATCTTTTTTGTTTTAGGAATATAGGCATCTGAATATTTCTCTATAACTGAAAGAATTCCTGGTTTAGTATCACTTTCTACTAATTCAGAAAAAAAATGTTCTAGCTTGGAGCGCTTGCCTGCAGCCAAACTATATGAACATGTTCCAGGCCAACTTGACGTAGGTATTGTTTCAAAATTTACAAATGACTGCTCACTACCTATACTGCAATTGAACTCTTCCCGCCTTCTTTTCGTACATTTAAAATCAGTATCTTTGACTGGTAGATAGGGTATTTCTTTCTGGTAGCTTGGTATAACCCAGGTACACTTCTGTTGTGTGCCAGTTGAGCCTTGATTTATCCTTGAAGAAGCTTCAAGATAAAATAGAATACTACCAACATGTGTGCAAGCTTCTCCGAGCCCAGCCATACAAGTGCAATGGGCACAGCACACCTTACCACTTTCCAACAGCTCAATGGTGTATCGCTACATCGCTGCAAATGACGAACCTATGCAAACAAAACAAACAAACAATAAAAAACAAAAACACTTTAAAAAACAGGGTTAACTACCTGAAAATGGAAGTCCCCACCCATATTTCATGTAGTACTAAATTACCTTTTTACTACAATAAGATGTATTCAAAGTAGCTAATCTGCAATCAATTATGTAATCTAATGTTGTATGATATAATATTATTTTCAGAAATATGAAAACCTTTGTTTTTTGTCATTATGCTTGGGTCCTGGATGCATCAGATTTAATGTTGATGCCAGAAATTACACAATTTTTTATGCTGTATTAAAATCAAATCAACACTATGGAATTTTAAATTTAACTTCAGAAGGAACTTTAATAACCACTGTTGGCCCTCTGAGTAAGTGACATTGATAATATTTTAGTGCAACCTCATTTATTTGAAACTTAGTTTCTGTTAACATACACATTGTGCCTTTCATATGAAGTTGGTAATCTGTACTTTTATGAAACATATATAAATTCACCATCATTCAATTTTGTGTGAAGAAATACATATTTGAAACTTATTTCAAATAGGCTCATTTTTGTTTATTTAATTTTTTATTGTTTTTTGTTTTGTTTAATTTTGCCCCTCTAAATGTATGAATGCCAAATTAGGCAATTAACTGAGTCCACAAATGCTTACTAACACTGCCATTCATTCTTACTTAATGTCCTAATTATTTTCAAATATTTTATTGAATTTTATAAGTTTTGACTTAATATATATATTTCACCCAAAATATCTTCACAATGATATTTTTTGGTATGGAAGTGAAATAACTCATGATATTTCACTCTTGTTATTTCAGGCTGTATTGGCAAGCTCAGTAGTTATAGCAACCTGTCCAGTTAAACACTGTTCCTGGTTTTTACAGCTACCTTCCTCTGGCTTAACCTACCCAACCTGGTTATAGCAGCTGCTAAAATAACAGCTGGGGGTTTGGGAAACCCCTACAGCCAACTTTACACTGAGTGGAGTTAAGGTCCTAGTACAAACTATGGTAGTGAAGATATCTAGGGTAGAATAAACCACTTATTACACTGGTCAGAGTTATATGGCAGGACATTTCACTCTCAGGTTTTATTTTCACTCACCTCAGGCTCTTGAAAATAAATTAGCCTGCTCATGAAATATTTCACCATATCACACTCTGACTCATGTAAAAAGTACTATATTATATCAAATCTCATTTGAGACTCTTTAGGTGAGGGTCTCTCACTCATCCAATTAGTCAACTGCTAATAAAGTTAATACAAGTAAACACAATTAAATAGTTAAAAATTTTAGCTAAGTAAACAGTTACATATGAGAGTGAGGTTGTGACATAAGTATGGCTAGAAATGTGGTCTGTTCTAGAATGGCTCCCCGCACCTTCAGCTGATGTTTTAGCTGCTCTTCCTTGGTTGGGTAAGCTTTACTAAAGGAAGGTAGCTGTTGAAATCAAGAAAACCAGTAAGCTAGGCCAGTTGCTATAACTACTACCATCATATCAATGGGATGAGCTTGCACAATACAGTATGACATAATACCCATTATAATGTAAAATATCTCACGGGTCACGTGCCTAAAAATCATTGTGAATTTGTACAAGTAAGTGTGCATGAGTGCAGCTCTAGCCTCGTACCACTCATGCTATTAATCATGAATATCATAGTTTTCAACACTATTATACCTGCATTTACCATATACTTATTGCATTAGTCAGAGTGTGATATAGCGAAATATTTTGTGAGCATAAATAATTATTTTTCACTAGCCAGAGGTGGGTAAGAATAAAGCCTGAGAGTGAAATATTGTGCCCTGTCACTCTGACTAGTGTTATAAGTGGTTCATTCTAAGCTAGATATCTTCAGCAGCTTATATGAGGGTAATGAGTTTGCCAGTCCAGCATGAGATAACACCATGTGATAACTTGAGGTAACTCACACAGGTCACATACCTAAAAATATCATTGTGAAGATATCTAGCATGGAAAAAATATATATAGCTACATATTATATTATATATATATATATATATATATTGCAGTAATAATAGAACAATCATCTTTGGATTTTGTATTATATGTATTATATATATAATACTTATTACATGAGTCAGAATGTGATATGGTGAGATATTTCACAACCAGGCTAACTTATTTTCACGAGCCAAAGGCGAGTGAAAATAAAGCCTGAGACTGAAATATCTCGCCATAACACTCTGACAAGTGTAATAAGTGGTTTATTCCACACTAGATGTCTTCACTACCAGTATGCTATAACTACAAGAGTAATGGGCTTGTGCATGAAATAACAGCGTGAAATATCGTGAGTTATTTCACGGGGGGGGGGGGGGGGGGGGGAGGGGGTCATGTATTTTAAAAATACTAGTGGGGGGGTTGAGCACAAAAGGGAGGGAGCCTTAAGCAACACTAACAATTGATTCTAACTACTAACACTCAAGCTACTAAAATAAAGTCAAGTTTTTTAATTACATGTATAGGGTAAAGGGGTTTCAATGTCATAGTAACCGCTCCCACAACTGTTTGAATTGAAAAATAAGCAACAAATTCAAGTCATGTTATTTAAACTTTTTCTTTATGTAGTAGTTGTAACGCACAATACTTTCACACAACTGAGCATACCTACGCAAGACTTACCTTCATGGTTAGTCTAGTGGACAATGCATTTTCAAGTAAATACTGTTCTATATGGCTTATAATTATGACAAATAGCGTATTAACTTACCACCGCCACTAACTCAAATAGAAATGGAGCTCCCATACGTTTTTGAGTTTTAACTGCACCCTCAAAAGAATTCAAAGTGGTAAACAATTCAATTTCTAGGGTGATAAGGGTAATGATCCCTAAACTTACCAGAGTAGTTATAGCAAACAGGCCTGGCTACAAGGTTCTGGGTTTTTACAGCTACCTTTACTCTAGTGGAGCCTACCCAGCCACAGGTTAGAGCAGCTGCTATATCAGCTGGGGTTGTGGGGAGTCCTTAGTGAGTTTTGCCAAACGTTACACCAAGAGTTACCAAAAAACTACTTCAGTGAAGATATCTCAAGTGGAATACACCACTTATTACACTCCTTCAGAGTGATATGGCTAGATATTTCACTCTCAGGCTTTATTTTCACTCGCCTTTGGCTCATGAAAATAAATTAGCATGCTCATGAAATATTTCACCATATCACACTGACTCATGTAATAAGTACTATATATAAAAATAACACAACGCTTCAAAATTAATGTTAAAAGTTTACGGTTGCTCTAAAGAGTATGAAAACAAGAAATTTTAAAGCCAATGTGTTAATTCAAAAGATGAGTCAACCCTAAATAGAGAGTGCTCTTGCACTCTGATTATATAAAATTATGTACTAACGAGTACCGGTGCCAGGCGTATTACCTTGTGCAAAATATGAGTGCTAGCACAAGCATCCATGGTTTCCCTCTCTTTTTTTTTTTCCTCAGCCATCCCGGCCCTGTTATTCTTATTCCTCGTTTCAATGCATGGATTTTCTTCTCCTCCTCTGTCTACCTCTCCTCTTTCTGTGTATTTTCTTTCACTTTTTCATTGAAGTAGTTACATCATTCAGCTTTTTCTTACCTGCTTCTATTTTTATTTACCCTTGCATATACTGCTTCTCTGCCTCTCTCATATACTTTATAGTTAGCTACTGTAGGTGTATACTCTTTCCCAACTCAGTTCAGCAACCCAGTGTTCAGTTTTCATAGGATACAATAGGTTAATAAGGCACTTCAAGCTAGACTGATCTTATATCCCAATGGATTAATGGTTAATGTGTGAACTCTGCAATGCAGGTTCAAATCTTGAAAATGCCTTTTTTTCTCATTTTTTTCACTTGTTAAATGCTTTACCGACACACATGCAGATTATTATATAGATGAATAGTACTCTATTTATATGTGGGCAGTGCCTTTTTTATCAAAAGTATATAACATTATTTAAGAAACAAATATGGGGGAAGAAAATGGATTTGACTATAATATCATGGGTATGAGCAGCATTCATGCCGTTACTCTTAAATATCAATATAATATATACCAACTTGTACTTACAGGTACCTACGATGTTGTTAATACCACATACTGTGAATCAGTTAATAACTCAATTTGTCTTATTACTACATTTCATGATCAATCCCAGGCACAAGGAGTTTTATATATTTTATTTATGGGAGTAGATGAAGGAATTAATTTTACTAAATCATACTATTATCCAATAGATAAAGAAAGTGCAGAAATTGGTACTAAATTTTACAATTTATCGACAGGATACTACACTATATTATCATATGATATAGAATATGATAATCAGATTCAAAGGAAAGGAAATTTTGCTGATATAACACATTACTACATACCTGGAGTTCACATTGGTTAGCAATTTGAATTAGTATGACACTGAAAGTTTTTGTTTCAAAAATAATCCAATTATGAGTACATAAATGTACTCATAATTAAATAGTGACCTTACATTGCACATATTAGCTGTAATACATTCCATGATAGATACTTCATAATGCTATTTTAAGTAGGTGACCCTACACTTAGATAACTCAGGTTATCACACATCTCACTCTACACTAGTAGGTATAGCAACTGGCCTAGCTTACCAGTTTGTTTTGTTTTGTTTTTTTGTTTTGTTTTTGTTAGATTTTTTGTTAGATTAGAGCTACTTATTTTTGTAGTTTTGTTCTTTTTACAGCTACCTCCCTCTATTGAAGCCTATTCAATCAGGTTAGAGCAGCTGCTAAAATATTACCTGGGGGTGTGGGGAGCCCCCTAGAGAGTTTAGCCAACTTTACACTCAGAGTTAACAACCCTAGGCAATTGTCCTGATTTGAGTGATAGTAGTCTTAAGAAGTAAGATGAGTCAGAGTGTGTTATGGTGAAATATTTCACTAGTAAGGCTAATTTACTTTCAAGAGCAAGAGTAAAGTGAAAATACAGGCTGAGAGTGAAACATCTTGCTATCTGAAGAGTGTAATAAGTAGTATATTCTATGCTAGATATCTTCACTGCAGTAATTTATACTAGACACCAGCTAAGTATCAATTATATTTATATGTTTACTAATATATGTTAAGTTAGTGAACTATATGGGACTCATTCGGATTTTAAGCTATGTGTAATTAATTTGATGAGTGAGCCATTAGTGATGTATCTTTACCCATACCGTATTATTCAGATCCATTCAAAACATATGAAGGAGATTGTACATTTGAAACTTTTAACCTAACTGTACGGATTATCTGCTACTGCACGGTAGATAGTTATTACCAAATCGTTTTGCAAAAACATTTTAAAACTATTGATAGTCGACGAAGTATTTGTGAAGAACCTGTATTCTTTATGGTCGATAGTGATGTTACTTACAATGCAGTGATATTTTTGGAAAAAAATACTACAGCAATACTTAATGAAGAAGTATATTTACAGTTTCAATTTCACACAAACGTGACTAATTGTTCCAATGCAACATCAATAGTACCAAGTCCAGATGATTATTCTTTTAAAGCAGGTACAGCTATTAATGTTTAATTTTTCAATAGTCAACAAGTTACTAAAAGATTTCTTAAATTCACAGTCATATTCATTATTAAGTTTAGTAAGCAAGAAAACATAAAAGAGCTTGTGATGTTATGAATGTTACTATATGTATGTTCTGACACCATTTGGACTACTGTTTCCAATATGTTGTAGAGATTTATTATGAATGCTATGATGCATATTGTGAACTAAAGCATGTCAAAGAGTGTTAACTCTTTTAAAAAGGTATGCGAAAATTTAATAATTGAAGAAATTAAATCCATGGATTTGTTTTCTGATAAAGTTTAAAAAACAAATTATAGTTATCAACACTCAAATGAACTGATGTTATGGAACTCTGAGCTCAAGCGTAGCTGGCCTATGTTTATCCTTCTTCAGTCTCAAAGATTTTGATTGGCAAGCAATAATTGTCATAAATAGACGTGCCTCATCAATAGTGTAGTCCACATTATGCACATAATTCTACAAATAATTACGCATACACACATGAACACACTGCTTGAAATGATAATGGTCTCCAATAAGTTCTGAAGGCTCTATTATTCTATAGTCTCCAGGATTAGTGGGTTTTCCTAAGGGTATAATAACAGCAATATTTATGACTGCTAGAAAAAAATTTGTGATCGGTATGAATATGTTTCTATTGTTCATACAGATATTGTAACATACTGAAACCTAATAATATATTTTCCTTTTTGGTTTGTTTTGTAGATATATTAATCCAGCTTATTTCAGTGGCTATCATTATAATCACAGATATCATAGTAATGATGTCATTGGTTACAGTTTATCAACAATACAAAATGTAAGTACAACTTAAACAAAATATAATATGAGTATAATTTTTTTACAACTTATTCTGGGCTATTTCCTCCAAAAGACTTAATCAGTGGCTTTTTTTAAATGATGCATAATAAAAAAATTCTTATATACCTAGACATTGTGCAACTTTATTAATGGAATAGAATGAATAGAACAGCTGTTATCTTGGATGGCTTACTTAACTCATTTACATTCTGTGTACCAGGCAAGAAATGGGCACCTACCATATATTTATTCCGTTAATGCTAGCTTCTATCTGTAGGATTTGTACAAGTCAATTTTACATCAACATTCCTCAATCAGAAGAGAACACCATGTAATTATATGGGATAATATGACATTTAACAGTGAGAATTGTAAATTTGTAAACTTTGTAGTATGATGACACTATATCTCCCTTCTTGGGTTAGTAGTCAATATAATCCAGTGGGCCTGTAGCTGTGCTATCCTGGTTATGTGTCATTCTCAAACTTCCTTGATTAGTAACAACTTGCAAGATTGTTGTGAATTTCTGTCACTTCGTGTTGAGCTACTAACTGAAACATGTAACTGGTTTCTTCTCATCGTTCCTGTTGGTATTTCGATCATGGGGTTCCTATGGGCTGACCTTCCAGTCATCCTCTGGATGTGCCTACCAACACTGGTATTTTCCCCTGCAACTCTGGGAGTGTATGGACCCAATGACTTTTTTTTAAAGTTTTTTTCTTCTGCTTATCTTTGTATCGTTTGTCTCCCTCCCTAAACTTCTGGGGTTAATTGAAACTATATAAACTAGCCTAAGGTAACTATAACAAAAATGGGTAACTACTATAACGCACGTGCATAACAAACTGTTGAAATAATTGACATGCATTAAGTTTTCGATAAATAATGTTAGGAGAATAAAGTAAGCATCTTCTTTAATACTGCAATGGCATTACCAGCTGTTGTTGCACTCAATTTTTTTGCTTCAATAAACTAAAGCAAATAGTCAATGACTAATAGACTAGTAGATAAGTGTTCTGTTTGAATTCAAACAAGTCTGATGCTACATGTCTCTGCGGATGCTTGGGAAGTTCTATTGGGAAGAGTGGTTCTTTGTTTGGAGGAGTCGACTTTTGGGCACTCTGGGGAAGATTGTATATATACCATACATATCTCTTGAAACTCCGAACAATAAAACAGAGTTTGCAAGTCATAGAGATGACATTGGACAATACCTTAATGACTATAATGTAGCTTCTCCAGGATTGGTTGTCTGAGAATCCTTCAAACTAACCCCTAAGTGACTGTGATATCCCCTTGGAATTTTCAGAGTTTCTTAGCCGTGCTTGAAGTCTATGGTTCCAGTTTGGCAGCACTCTATATGCTTAGCACACCCCAAATCTTCTTATTGAGCTTAATGGTCATGATTTTTGCCCAGCAGGAAGTGCTGCCGCCATAACAGAGTCTACAAAATTATTCCAACTCGTTCTCAGCCTGCAGTGGTGCTCTTCAGTGGGTATCTGCTAAGTATAAAGATTTTCCAGGTGATTGGTGAATCCTATATTGGAATGTTGACGAAATTAAAGTACTCTAGTTTGTAAACTGTCAAACCTTTTACCTCAAAATTGTAACCAACAGCTTGTGGTCTATCTCCAGCTAAATCACCTTTCCCAGCACAAATTCTGAAAATTGATCACGAGACCATGTGAAAGCCAGTGCCTCCTTTTCTATCTGGGCATATCGTGACTCTGCCTTTGAGAGTGTATGCAATGCATAAACTATTGGACGACGAATGTCATCATGAAGCTGAGGTAGAACTGCGCCATGGTCATATACCACTCTATGAAGCATCGACTTGTTTGTTGACTGCATCACTGCTGTCTTATTAATTTTAAGTGTTAGTTCTTAGTTCCAACTCTTTTCTAAGCATTTCGACAATATCTAGTCCCTAATGCCGAATATTAGGTTTTCCTAATATAACCGTGGTCACCGAAATTCCCTATGACAAGGTCAAAATTTCCTCCACGCTTATGCCCATGGCATCCAGCACGTCTTCAGCCTGCTTGCCTATGTAAAGTAGAATGCTGACTTGATGGTCCACCAACTTCATGTCCAGGTGACAGGGACCGCCCCCCCCCCCCCCCCCCCCCCCCCGCCGCGGAGGCGCCGGACCTGACGAACACCCCAACAAGGGAAGGGCGAGGGAAGGCGAAAAAGAGTACGCCCGAACTGTTTTAA
>WLWI01002646.1_pt1 | contig 15433 bp, 9 predicted proteins | sample 6701501 | NCBI WGS metagenome assembly WLWI01 (sample SAMN12718690, study PRJNA515312) | sponge metagenome | isolation source: marine sponge | host: Mycale hentscheli | place: New Zealand: South Island, Marlborough, Capsize Point | collected 2014-11-01
ATTGGGGTAGTTTCATTTGTATTAATCTCTATGGGAGTACTTGAGTTCAGTACATGATAAATATACATACATAGATTGAAAATTACAACTCCAGTTGATTCAAGGACAAGTGAATTAGAAGATTTACCGACCAAAGGAGACAGTGGAGCTGATGCTAACAAACCAGATACGGAGGTTAGACAGAGGAGTGAGTTAGAAGATTCACCAACCACAGGAGACAGTGGTGCTGATGCTAACAAACCAGATACGGAGGTTAGACAGAGGAGTGAATTAGAAGATTCACCAACCACAGGAGACAGTGGTGCTGATGCTAACAAACCAGATACGGAGGTTAGACAGAGGAGTGAATTAGAAGATTCACCAACCACAGGAGACAGCGGTGCTGATACTAAGAAACCAGATACGGAGGTTAGACAGAGGAGTGAATTAGAAGATTCACCAACCACAGGAGACAGCGGTGCTGATACTAAGAAACCAGATACGGAGGTTAGACAGAGAAAAAATCGAAAAAAGTAATTTTTTGTTTTAATTTTTTTAAACTTTTTTGTTAGTTATGTTATGAGTAACCATTGTACTATTTGTATTACTATTTGTATTATTATGCACGTACTGTATTTGCAATGATCTCAGCGTAATCTAGCCTCAGTTCAGTCTTCACCCCATTCATATTGAATTTCTTATGTGACTTTATATTCACAGTTATCATATCAGATTGTTCACGGTGCTTGTAAAACAGTAGTATATGATAGAAAATGATGTAATTCTCAAGCTAATTTTATTTAATAATTATTGGATAAATTTAATATGAACAGGAGAAAAATGGCTTGTTCATATTGAATTAATTAGTTTTAGTCTAATAGTTATAATTGTGAGTAACTTATAATTAATAAAGGGATTACAGCATGTAGAATTGGCGACATCCCAAGGTTGTGGTTATACACTGGCAGTTGATACATTGACACCTTTGTGATCTAATGGTTAGCCTCAAAAATTCAAAAAAAAAAATTATTTAACAAGAGGCTACAGGACTTCTTTTTAGCTTTTTTTCTCCTCATTTAATGGACATCTAGAGATTGGAGTTAAAATATGGAGAAATTGCCACACACGGAGGACTATGTGAGGCTGTGTTGTTGTTTGTTTGTGTGTGTGTGTGTGAAAGCTTTTAGTCCAGAGTCATTTGACTTCCCAAATGTTCCAGGTAGTCTTCCTATAGACCCAGACTTTTAAAAAGTCACACTGATATAACATTGAGTATGTACAAATTTATGCCCTCCTAGGCTGGCCTCTGACCTCTCTTGGTCTGCCTTCAGGTTAGCACACCAGCTGCTACGTTGCTAAACTGAATTGTACACAGTTAATCCCAGTGGCTCCCATCCTCCTACACTAATATCATCCACTTCCCCCCTTCCCCCCCCCCCCCCCCCCATGACCCACCCCTCATGGTGGCGGCCATAGGCACCCTTCTCTCCTTACTATCCCTTATCTACTCCCTAACTACTCACTTACCTTCCTTACCCCTTGAGTCCCAACACTACTTGTTATGTACACACACACACACACACACACACACATTCAAATGCAAAAAAAAATAATGCTGATTCTCTTGCTACCACTTGGCAGAGCCAGAAATGCCTGTGTACTTAGCAAGCACTTTGAGCCCTGCAAAGCTCCTGTAGTCTGCTAATGAATTCGTAGGAGGCCTTTCCTCACACACACACATACTCACACACACGCACACACAAGACAGGATGTGACAAGTCTCGAATATGGAGATAACAAGATAACTGATCAAACTAACTACGTATGTGTAGTAGGGTTTATTCTACACTCAGTTAGGAACATTTTTAGACAGCATTTTGCACAACACTACCAATACATGTGAGCAATACACAGCTTAATGCAAGTGATTGGTCAGGAATTTTTTTTATGAGATAACGATCATGTGCACCTAGCATGTTTGGGCAAGTTAAACTGATCGGAAACAGCCAACATTTTGAAATTTATGTACGTAAAGGGAATTATTTGATATTCCCTGTACGAATAGTGTTGTTCTAAACCTAACTTATTGAGTTCTTCTTTCAGCAAAGTGGGGACGTGGGATTATGAGGGCTTTATTTTATGTGAATATTAAGTAGGTGATACACTGCACCAACAAGATAAAGGCCAAAGTTGGCGCACCCTTGGAGGGTAAATGATGTCAAACTTTTTTGTGTTATAATATAAACACAGCACAAACAGCAAGATTGTGGGCACACTTACTGTTCAATACAACCTGAAGGGTGATTTGCACACAGAATAGATAGCGAGCATCCAGGAAGCTATAAATCTTGTGTTGGTAGGTTCAGTGAACCAGTACGTTTATAAGCGTTGTGTGTTATAGCTACTTAGCTAAAGAATAGCACATAAGAAGTTAAGGTTAGGCTCAAAGTGCTGTCATTCCTTAGAAAAACTTTTTAGTTTTGTTTTGTTAGTTTTGTTTTTGTTGTTGTTGTTTTTTCAAGTCATACAGTTGAGTGGTTTACAGGGCACTAAACCCCCTTTTTTTAATTGAGTATGATACATAATGAAAAAAAAAAAAACAGGCAGCTGTTTCTGTTTAGCTGTGTGCTTACTCTCAGGAGCTACTGGTCAATTAAATAGTCAGAATTGCTTGTTTCAAGCTACTATACTTGGAGGTAAACAAGTTATTCCATAATTCAGGGTTTAAAATAATTTATGTTTTTACTTGTGCACAGTGGCTCACTCACCGTTTGTGCTGATGTACATCACTAAAATAACTAGTGATGCGCTCTAGTAGCACAAAATAGCGAAGCGAGCGATGCATGCTCCCTGTAATTGCAGCTATTTCATGCATGCTTGGTGTGGTTACAAAATACTGTCAAAGTGAGAAAACAATAGTGCTACCTGTTTCTGTTTCGTTTTAGCTCTCCTCCTTGCCCTGTCTTTTTCATTTCTTATCTCTCTCTGTACTAATTTTTCTTCTGGAGTTTCTAACGCCCTCAAAGCTCTTGACCGAGCGTTTCTAACATTTTGTCTCTCTTTCGCAGAATTTGTTTCACTGGGCATCGCTACTTCGTACGGCGGGTAAACAAAACAAAATGTTGCTAAGAAGGTTACCCGGCCCGCACAAGTGCGTAGGAGAAAATGTGCACACGTACGCCCACGCAAGAGCAAAAACAATTCCTAGACCAAAATATAAACATATATCGCGGACTCATTAATAAGTCAGCTCCGCTCGCTTCGCTGAAAATAATAGTAATAATAATAATAATAATAATAGAAGGAACAAATGAAAAGACCAACATTGATGTAGCTATAAGGCAAGAAGAGTGAGCATTGAAAGTGAATTACATGTTGTGATCATATCTTGGAATGAGGAAGCTTGATTTACAAAAAAAAAACACAAAGTCAACACAAGAAGCTGGATAATGAGGTTGTACACATGTATACTGTGCGCAGAACCATCCCACCCAGCCAGTTCATGGAAATGGTTTACTTAGTCTATACCACTAATACCATAATCATAACCATAGTCAGTAACCACAATGTGTTTAAATCACATTCACGAGTATTTAGGTGGGGGAGGGGATGGTATGGTATGGTATGGTATGAATACCATTACCTGATGTTTGTGCGTATGGAACAAGTGTACATAAAGACAATATTAAAAGCTGCATATGACTGTTTCACAAGCTTGCTAAACTCCATTATATTGTTCTTTCTAGTCCAAAAAGTGTAATGATTGCGCAAGTTTCATTTGAATAGAGTATACTAACATTATGTAAGCCTTTGTTGTACAGTTTATACATCATGTACATGACTGTAATAATAATAAAATACATGGTATAAGGAGATACAATAGCATCGAAAATTGTGGTATTTGGTATTAATAGCACGAGTGGAGTGAGAAAAATTCACAAGGCGAAGCCAAGTGAATTTCTCGCCGCAAGAGTGCTATTTATCCAAGTATTGCAGTCATAGCCAATGGTAACAGTTCATTTCTGCAGCTAAGAAATCCCATATTTTTCATTCCGCTCCTGCTTTTGTTTATACTTTTCTTACCATTGTTGCCGAGGAATTTCACCGTGGAACTGCCTAGCTGATAAAAGAGCAGAGAGATCGGTGTGACTAATTAGATCATTTTTTCAGTTTTCCACAGCTGCGGTATTTCAAAATAATATCACACTTTTTTTTGATTAAAAAAAAAAGACTCGGCTATGGTATTATAATAATTATACAACATTTACATATCTAGCAGCAGCCAGATGCTATAGCAACATCTGTAGTTTAATAATAACAAAATATCTTAACTGAATATCTGCCATACAAATAATATGTACGTGTTTTTGATGGGACAGTTTCAGTATCCCACATGTGGCCGATTTAGTCACACAGTTTTTTTTGTTTTTAAGCAAAAGTTTACCATACCAAGTCCATATTAAAATACATCAATATATTATCTATCAGTTTCTGATGCTCCTTTTTGTCAATTTATCAATTCTTAATGAAGTTTGTTGTAAGCTAAGAGCATACTGATAGAATGCTAGTAGTTAAAAGAGCATTTGAATTTCTGGTAGGTCTTATGCAGCTACTGCCTACTCGAATACAACAGTTAAAGCCATTGCTGTACTTCAGTGTGAGAGTAAGAACATAATTTATAGATACACGTCCTCACCTAACGTGAAACTGATGACACACGTAACTTGATGGCAAGTCCAAGTATTGAGCACTGCTCTGACCATAAGCAATTTAGTGTCATTAAATTATTTCAATAGCAAATATTTTCTTTGTGGACTAAAGCAACAATTTGTGTGAATTTTTTTTTGTCAAGAGTGAACATACAACAACAATAACAAACCAAGAATTAACAATATATATCTTTCAAGCTCAGTGTATTTTTAAATAAAGTCTTGCATGAAGTGACGTACTTTACTCTTCAATGCACAACAACCGTAAACACGTACATACACATGTATACTATTACAGCCTATGTATATTAAATAAGAACCAAACACTCACTTTTATCGTGGCTATTAGTGATATATTTAATTTTTTTGTTAATGACCCGTATTATGAACATCGTGTTGTTTTTAATGATATGAAAGCAAGGTCAATAGGTCATGAAGAATCTAATATTATAGACTCAAACATTAATAGGAAATTTTTCTCTTTACCCCTGAAGAGGACTTCGGCAAGAAGTCGAAACGTCGGGTTAAGTTATAATTAAAAATATTGGCTGTTAAACAGAAAAATTTCCTATTATTATAATTATTTCAGCCGAGAATGACTGAATCATGACTCAAACATTTTTTGCGCTCTGGCCACGTTATCCTTAATTTCGACCTTTCACCACGATTGCAATGTGTACTGCTTGCTGTAGTCTGAAACTCATCAGACCATCAAATGCTGCCCCTCACCTGGTCACGGTCAGCTCACTCTATTTTAAGGAAAGGTCACAAAAAGGATTCCAAGAATTCTATAAATGTCAGTTACATCTGGATTAATCTTTAATCATATTCATGAGTTTGTGATATGCAGCTATTTTCCCCACGCATGCTCATATGATTTATTTAAATGTCATGCGCACAACATGAGTGAATGTGTCTTCACTAATTTGACTAGTGTGAGTTAATTAGGAATATCAGTGTTGCTATGGCCGTAACTCCTTTATCAACACAAGTATTGTAGAGACTAGTACACTAACACAGTTGGGATTGGACGAATAATTGGAGTTCATTCACGGTACTGTTACACTGATTGTGACGGTCAGATATAGTCAGAAGCATTGGCACAATAATTTGTGAACATGCTCTTTTTTTTGTATGTATTCATTAACATTGCCCTCAGGCATTTTATCTTTGTCTTATACAGCTTGCTACAAATTGAAATAAAAATTGGCTGTCGTTGGTTACAAACTCAGGACGACTTGCTTGTGAGTTAAGCTAGTAATCCTGGGTTTGATCCCGTATGACAGAGTTTCCGTGTTGTTTTTCAAAAACCTGTGCAAGAAAGATTAAAAAATAAAATCCAATGTAGGTTTACTCTGGATATTAATATTTTAAATGTAGTAACTTGAATAGTAAGGGACTGCCCTGCTATACACACTAAACTTGATTTCGTGTCTATATTTTTGTAATTCTTGCCAGTTCTGCCATTTAGTGCAGGAAATCTCTACGATAAATAACTAATACTTATCCATGTGAAGTAGTCATCATGTAGACGGATGCTTCGCTTGCAAATTGAGTCCAAAGTTTAAATTACTGGAAGTGATGAATTTGTCTCCCATGGCATCACTACAAGTGTGGGACTTTTAACTTAAGGTTAAATGACGAGAAAAACATGATCTAAACACCTTATATGTGAATGTTTGTGTTTACCTGCTATTGTTGTTGTTTGTTTGTCACGTTCTGTTGCCGTTTGGGATCTTATTTTCAAACGAACTCAGAGATGATGTGATAAAACTAATTTCTAAAACTTTCAGTGCTGCAGAGACTACATTTGGCTGTTTAAAAAAAAAACACTTAATAAAAAAAAATGCTGTACGATGAGGGTAAGGAAAAATGCACAAAAAAATGTCTAGGGTGAGGTACATGAGTGTGTTACATGTAGGACAAGCTGAGGTGCACTTACCTGCAAAGTTGGAGAACAAGGTCATCACATGTTCAGCTAAGGAGAGCTGTTCTGATTAATGTGGACAATCAGGATCTTCTTCAGTTTGACTATAGCTAAAGAAATGACTGTCACACAGTAGCTAAATTAAACTCGGCTAAATTTATTTTACTCTTCAAACACTGAGTCTGCTAATTTGGACATCCCTTATATGAGCACCAGCTTCGTTTCTGACTACCGGAAGACTAGTGAAACCCCCCCACCACCAATAAATATGATCTAGTTACCACCAATCAAGTAATGAACACAGCTCTTGGAATATAGTATCCTTACAAGACTCTTAGTTCTTATTGCAACATTCCAATTCTTTACCCTACCCAATACGAAATGGCTGCCTTCACCAATGCTGGTAAAAAACAACAACAACAACAATGGATTACAACAATAATACTGATGCATCTGATAGTGTCATGAACTCTGGTCTTTTACAACCTGATTATACATGGTCATCACAGCTGCAAAATTTAGTGCTCTCAGCAAAACAGTGTCTTGGTCATCAAAATTTCAGGCTTCCAATGCAATTACAGTGACTAGTTCACATCCTGTCTGTATATTTGTGCTGAATAGAACATCAGTGTGAGGGACACACCTCTTATTGCTTTGTCATCACTCCCATAAAAATAATGAGGCAAGAATAGTACCATATAAATTTAGAGGTGCAATGTCAAGGACTCGTAAGCAAAAAAAATGTCTAAATAACTAGCGTGAAATATATACGTAATATTAACTTCATTCTGTTGTATATTATTGTTGTAGTGGTGGTGGCGGATTTTTGCCGGGACAGGAATTTTACGATTCTAGAACATGTGTAATGTATGTGTTTGTGCACGTCAGTGTGTATGTATGGGTATGTATGTTTCTGCATGTGCGTGACTATAATTAATTGTACCTATGTAAGTGCAAAAAGACACAGTTTGCAATTGAGGACCAGACATGAGTGGACATGAGAAAGGTAGGATGGTTCGGGTCTTGTAACAAGGTACACAGGATTCAATGGTTGACAGCTTCTCAACAGAATGAGCTATTATTGTTTGAAATAGTGTGAGTGGGTGTGAAGTTACAGGGCCCATAGTATATTGCATATATATCATGGCCTCAGTGCAAACTCAATTTAGACTGCCTCCTTAGGACAAATTACCCATGTCCATAAATGTATTCTAGCGCATCATCTTACACGTATGATGATGGGTAAACATTTTCAATGTGTTTTTACAGACCCACAGTGGTTAACGTGCACATACACACACACATACACACACATGTGTGCAGGGGTAGATCCCAGGGAATCCACATTCTTAACTATTTAACGTTACCTATTTTAATAAATTATCCCTTGTACAGTTGTCATTATAAAGTTTAGCAGATGATCCAACACATTCCAGTGTGTGTATGTGTGTGTGTGTGTGTGTGTGGTTGTATGTGCTTGTACAATGTGTGTGTATTGTGGTGGCTGTGTGGTGTAGTGGTTGTGTCCTTGGCTCAGGGCCTGAGGTCCTAGAGTTCAAGCCCAACTCTGGCAATTTTTCCATCCGATTTTCCATCTGCCTCCCACCAGCCCCACCAGTCCACCCAGGGTACCTGGCATTTGCTGCGGTGCAAATTCAAGGCCTTTTCTCATGAAACAGCAATGGTCCAGGTGGGACTTCGGGTGCCCACACCACTTGCTGTGAGGAAAGGCCTGTTCTCCTGCGAGTTCCTAGCCTGGCTCCAGGAGCTTTGCTTGCACGGCTCACAGTGCCTTCTTAGTGCACAGGCATCCTGGCTCTGCCAGGTGCGCGGAAGAGATTTTTCTGTTGACTTAAAATTATTAGACACATTGCCCTTGAGATTGTAGCCACAAACACTGACAAATGTATGCATACTTGATATGAGTCATGGTATATATAACTAATCACCACTATTATTTTTATATAATGATATATATATGCAACATTCTGATAGTTCCAGAGAATCACTATCAATTAAAAATTAAAAATCACTCTACACACATGCACGCACACATGCAAGCACACATTTATATGTGAAGTCGAGTTCCTTTGTGGGCTTCACTATTTGAAGTCTTCACTTCTTTCAGTGACTTGATTCAAAACATCAACAACAAAAAACCCAATGATGAATGAATAATTGTTTATTCATAGCAACGTCACAAGCTACATATTATTGTGTGTGGACTTCTTTTGTGTGTGCTTAAAACATAAGCATGTATTCTATAATTGTAAGAGTGAAACTTTTTAAAATTTATTTTTGGTGTGTGTGTGTGTGTGTGTGTGTATGCGTGTGTGTAAACATGCAAGAAGAGAGAGTGGATGATGATGTGCTGTATTTTGTAACTTGTATCATGTTATGATCGATTATTTTAATCAGGTTTCTGTATCATATACATATATGTGCATACACATCATGTTTGTATATCCTTTTGATTGACTGATGCTGTATGAACTCACAGTCATGAACTTAATTAATGTTTAGAAATATACTTGTGTGTTCGAATCGTCCAATCAGATTGTTAAAATCAGATGGTTTAAATAAGTGAAGCGTCCACAATAATTAGTTTTTATATGTTTCCTTAGCCTAAAACAACTGTACAAATTGGCTGCACTACTTTGTTTGGTCAATAGTCCACCTTCAGACTTAAGTGTAAATCTAGTTCCTACCTCCATGTTTTTATGTATCTAGTCTCTGTGTGTGTGTGTGTGTGTGTGTATGTGTGTGTGTGTGAGCATCTATGTACCACAATCTATACTATAAAAAAAAATACTACAGAAATCCAAGAGGTGCCATATGAAATGACATGTTTCTTTAAGTTAGTTCCTGTTCCCAGTATTGATTTCAATCAATACTGCCAGACACTGGAACCCTCACTGATAGCCAGTCACTGGAACCCTCACTGATAGTCTCTTGCAGATCATTTATACCACAAGTAGATTTAGTTTCAATTGTCTAAAGTTTCATATAAACGATCTATATTCACCTGTAACTTCCTTTCCAGGCGCAAAAATAAGTGTGAGCAAATATATTGTGTACACCTCACACACACACCCACTCACACGCGCACACACATGCACACATATTCATCAAACCCTCGTTAGTTGTACCATATCTATAAGCAGGGCCCAGGAGTGTACATCCTCTTTCGGATCCCTATGAAAGTTTAGCGTGCAATGGTAAGGGTTGCTTCACAAAACATCACAGTGTGATTTAATAATATACAGGTAACACTAGCTGTGAAGTGCAGACGCAGAGTGTGTATAGTTGCACATGTATACACACTTAATATCGCCTACCGCACAAGTAAACAACACCATTACACACAACATGCAATCACACATTCATGCAATAGCACTAGTGCACATAGCTACTGATATTAAAGGTGTGATAATGAACATTTAAGATACTGTGGATGTGATTTCTTTATTTCTGTTAAGATATCAGTCACAATTCATGTATGCACAAGATTTGAGGTAAATTCTTTGAAAGACAAACTTCATGTACTATGTGTAAAGCCTCCGTGTTAATATTGTCTGACACAACACTAATTTAATGATGTTATGCTCAAACATACCTTTTCAAACTAACAGCATTGAAGTTTTTTAGAAATGATTTCAAAATAACTATATATTTTCCATCACTGACAAGGACCCATGACTTAATGCTGTCCATGTAATTCCAAATTAAGGTGTGTGTGTGTGTGTGTATTCCAAATTAAGGTGTGTGTGTGTGTATTCCAAATTAAGGTGTGTGTGTGTGTATTCCAAATTAAGGTGTGTGTGTGTGTGTGGTGGTGGGGGGGGGGGGGGGGGGGGGGGGGGGGGGGGGGGGGGGGGGAGAGAGGTTGCAAAGACACATTTTTCAAAAGTGTTGAGGCTAATTGTATAAGCGTCAATCAATTTGTGAATTTACAAAGTACTCGGTGATCACTTTTGAATAATAATGAAAATCTGAAATGGATTAACTATTAATAGTTTTAGCCGTGTGCTCACTAAACTATACTGATGGGACCACAGCATCAAAGAATTAGCCACTAATAATAATAATAAATCTCACCAAAAATTGCACATTATTGCTAGAATAAATTGGACGCTGTGGTAGAAAAAAAAATTTTTTTTTTAATTTAGAAAAGTTTCCAGGAGCACCTGGAATTAAAAGAAATATTTAGCGGTCTTATTGGTCAGAGTGTCCATTTTTTGTCAGCATCAAAGTGAAGTGATTTCTGCTAAGTCAGCAGTTAGTTTGGAGTGTGTTAGTTGTTTGATGTCGTGTGTTATATGTATAGTATGAGAATATAAATATATATGTGTGTGTTTGTTTTTGTGTTGCAGTATGGGTGCAGGGCCTTCATGCAGGTGTTCATTTAGGGGGGGACATGGGGCACCCCCCCCCCCCCCCACCCCCCTTGAAATATTCTTAAAATTTCATAACCAATAAGCGAAGTTAAAATGTAAATAATTCAGGTGAAGGCAAATGTTTTAATCATTAAGTTTATTGCTGCTCTAATTATTGTCTTGGTAATTGAAGCCCATCTCCTTTCTCATCTAAGTTATGAAAGTTGTGACCCCCCTCAATATAGCACAAACTCAACCTCACCCCTCTTTTTTTTTGTATGTCTTAAGAGTTTTTATATGTGTTTTAACACAGCTTCATGAATATGATTGAACTTGATATGGCATTTTGATAAGAATGTGTATTCATGAATCTAATTACTAAATCACAAGACAGTCAGGCTTTTCTACAATACAGTATGTAGTATCATTATTTCACACCACCGGCATGTAGGGATGATTCTGCACAGCACAAGGAAAGATAATAGTATATATGCAAAATATTAATAATAATGCTGATATTGTTGTGTATTCTCTTATATTAATCATTCATCTTCCACTATAACTACAATTACAATAATGCTATAATTGATCACAATAATTATTGAGATTAGTCAATACGTTTAAGCCACACCCACTTTTAATGGGTGTGTGCCTCCCCTATAGCCACACCCACTTCCTGGCTTGACCAACTAAAAGTTGCTTCCTATGGCTCTGTGTACCTGGTAACTATTCAAACAAAATTGCTATTTGTTGCAGGCCAACTAAATAGGATTTGAAGGAAGCCCTGATCCTAATTAAGGGTGCTGGGACATAGCAACGCGCGGGCGCCGATTACCCTGCAAAAACCACAAAAATGCGGTACTCATTTCCACTGCCAGCCTGGTCGCTAATAAGGACACAACAGCCGAGCTTTGGTGTGGTTAGGACACTCACAGTCATTGCATTACTAATTAGGCATGTGTAAAAAAGCTCTTTTTTGTGTGCGTGAAAACTAGAACAAGGCATTGCTAATAACAAGTTAATTTATATTTAATATCAGGTTTTCTCAATTTTAACAGCCAATGTATGTTCTATTATAATGACGTTTATTTCTTGCCGAAGTCTGGGGTCAATGAGGTTGAAATTTATATTTAGAACTCGAAAATGTCAAGTCAAGTTTTAATTATTTGCTGTTAAAACTGAGAAAACTGCTTTTTTTTTTATAATTATTTCCAGCTGAAACTGACAGATTCACTATTGCATGCGTAAAGCTACTGAACATGTATCTATTATAGACCAGAGAATTTCAGTATATAGCAATACAGTACACCCTCAGTTATCCGAACTCTCGCTAATCCGAACACCATTTTTGGGAATTATAATGATATTCATTGGAATTTTGCTGTGCATTAAATAGATAAGAGACTCCATTCAAAATGACTTATTTCGAATATCCGAACATTTCAAATATCCGAACAACCCTCGGTCCTGAGGTGTTCGGATAACTGAGGGTCTACTGTACACTACAAACTGTAAACTATTATTCATAACTGTTTATTTGAACTCATGATAGTATTAATGATGTCAAAACATTTGGTTCCATCAGTTGTGAGATGGTACAATCACAGTTTTCACAATTGTACCATCTCACGACTAATGGAAGCTTCTCGAAGCCGAAATGTCTTGTTATAATCAAACTTTATTACTACTACGATAAGCTCAAATATATGAATTATAATATTCATTGACAAGTATTAACATATTAGATAAAAATACATTTGTATCTAATATTCAATCAACATTCTACCATTCACTTTAACGTTAAATCTGTCAGTGGTACCTTTGATAAGAACTGAATATTTAACATGGCACATCTTGTATGAAACTGAAAAGATTAATCTTACATTGAATTTAACTATAATTGTGGGGAAGTCTCTGAATAAGGTGCCAATACTACTCTGAGGCATTAATCATCCCCTCCCTAGAAAGAGAAGAGAAGTTCACCACCTAGATGTTGAGGGTGAGAGGATTAAAAAAAACTAATAGAATGTACTTTCACATGAACTTAATCTAGTCCTACTCATAATATTGTAAGGGCAGTGGTCTCTTATATTGGGGTGACTGCTGGCATACATATTGATGCAGTGGCTTAGGAAAGGTGTTGGGGGATTTTTATAAATTTTGGGGCCCAATTTAACTAAGTGATTCCTCACATAAACACTTTTAAACTACACAAAACACATTTATTGGTTCAGTTATTCAAGTAAAATCATACTATTTTGTAGTCTACGCGTTGAATACTTACTGCTGTTAATTCCAGTCCTCCTTTGTAATGTAAGGATTCATGGCTTTCATTTGAAACCGCAAAATAACAAGCATGCACACACAAATACACACACAAACATACACATACACAAAGAAACAAACACACACAAAACACACAAACAAACAAATACACCAACAAACACACACACACACACACACAAGCAATTATTCATAAGTAGTGCCATATTTGAAGATAATGGATTATAAAAACTAACACGTATGCGCACAATGGAATGTTCAGGTTTAGAGCACTTTTAACGATAACGATATTTATCTTAGCAATTGTACTTTTCTGACCTAAATTGGTGTAGATGACAATACCATTTTGATAGGCATTATTGTCTTTACTCCATATATTGAATTATTATTACAATACTAATAATACAAAAGGTATTTCTCATATTTTGTAAACATGTTATGAGCAAACTGTTATAGCTACTGCTCCTGCCATATTTTTACTGGTACAGACAAAGAAATGTTGAATTTGACACATTATATGCTGGCTTTCTCTCTTCATTTCATTAATTACCTCACTATACGTGTGACTATACGTATCTGGAGACGACATCTGTTAAGTTTATCAGATAGCGTGTGTATTCGTGGTCCTCTCTTGTGGATTATAGCTTTATAGTGGCGGCACTATTTGTAAAAAAAAATTATTGTAGTACAATACAATAGATTAGATGCATTCTCTCTCTTTCACAGGCTTTTTTTTTTTAACAATACAGAATTAAAAAAATTCAGTCCCCACCGGGAATTGAACCCATAATTGCTTGCTTAACGCACAAGCGCTCTGCCACTGAGCTACGACAATCAGCCGGCAAACAAACACTCCAATTAGAAATACATACAAATAAATAAAAATTATAAATAAGAATGCATCTAATGAGTGAAAGAAGGCTGAGAAAGAAATTATGCATAAATAGAAAGTGCAGGGAATGATTTCTCTTTTGGTAGCCACAAACTCTCCTCGTTTCCTGCACTTCTCATGAATAACTGCTTCAAAGTCCAGTTCATAGATTGCATGAATAAAATTATGAACACTGAACGTCAAAACAAAATGTTTCACAACATTTCCATAGTTTAGTCATCGTACACTTCACCCCCAAGAACCTATACTTATAATTCCATTCTCACGATTCCATTCTCGTAATTGCATTCATAGACGTGAATGTAAACATTTTCACAAAAAAGAGTTATATACAAATATAGATTGGTTGGAGATTTGAAACCAAAGAAATTTGTGTTTAGTTTTGTTTGTTTGTGTTTCAGTTGCTAACTACATAGTAAAAGAAGTGCACTATCACATCTTGTTTTACTACTCAACTGTCTTAGTGTGTAATTTTCCAGAGTTCCAGTATGCGTGTTAAATAACCTAAGTTCCACAATATAGAATACTAACTCATAAGGCTGCATCTACAATCCAATATTGAAACTACCGGCATCTTTTTGTTGTACAACATTTGAAATATTCAAGTTAATGCAAGATGGCATTACAGCCGTCTAACTCAGCTGTTTGTCTGAAAAGCCGTTACTGGCAAAGAGTATCACAAATAATTTTTGGAAAAAAAATTTGGTAAGAGGATATTGCACATTTAAAAAAACTTGGGTATAGCTATGATGTTTGCATGTGTGCGTATGATAAATGAGCATGCATTTTTTAAATGTTAGTTTAGTTTTAAAGTATCTATGTGCATGCACGTTTGAGCATGTGTAAACACAACGTATTTGTCTACACACGCACACACACACACACAAATGGATATACAGTCCATATGCAAACAATGAATATACACATCACATCCATTTCAAGGAATCACATGATGTTGAGTTAAGACAAGCATAGGTATGCTATTATGCCTTTGCTCTTAAAATAATTGAAAGTAAGACTGAGCTAATGTACAGTATGTCAAAGATCTACATTAAGTATGTCAAAGATCTACATTAAGTATGTCAAAGATCTACATTAAGTATGTCAAAGATCTACATTAAGTATGTCAAAGATCTACAATAAGTATGTCAAAGATCTACATTAAGTATGTCAAAGATCTACATTAAGTATGTCAAAGATCTACATTAAGTATGTCAAAGATCTACATTAAGTATGTCAAAGATCTACATTAAGTATGTCAAAGATC
>WLWI01002648.1_pt1 | contig 15429 bp, 9 predicted proteins | sample 6701501 | NCBI WGS metagenome assembly WLWI01 (sample SAMN12718690, study PRJNA515312) | sponge metagenome | isolation source: marine sponge | host: Mycale hentscheli | place: New Zealand: South Island, Marlborough, Capsize Point | collected 2014-11-01
ATCTTGTGGAAAATACTATTGCAAATTGAAAAGTACAGGAGGTAAGTATCCTAATGGTGTTTAAATTACAGTTCAAAATTGTAGAAATGTTTTTATCTTTTTTATTAGAAGAACAGAAGCAGAACAACCAGAAAGAGAAAATGTTTAATAAAATCAAGAAAGAAATTATTTTTATTGAAATGTCAAAGGAACTGAAATCAGATATTGAATATTCTTCTGACCTAGCTGATAATCAGCAATGGGAGACTGAGGCAAATAGCAACAAGACTGGTGGAAAATGTGAAAACGTGCTTGATTCTATGTACGCTTTGGTACTAGCACTTACTGATGACCAGCAAAGAGAGACTGAGTGTGAGGAATCATATTAAAATGGAATAAATAGTGAAGTGTCTTAGAATAAATACAAATCACTAGCAAATAATGCACCATTTTTATTTTTTGTACCATAGCTATCTAGCTAATTAATAAATATATTTTAATTGTGATTATTTTTAAATATCTATACATAATCGCCATTATTAGCTTTACTGTTTGTTGCAAGATCCACCACTTCAGAAACCAGAACTCAGGCATAGTGATACTGTAGATTTTTGTTTTAAATATTCAGAATCTCTGATTGTTCTTCACCCAATAAAGGTTTGGACTTTGAACTATTCACAGTACTGTGTTTTTGTCTTTGTATAATCAGCCCTACTGACCTCAAAAGTTGTTATTGAAAATTACACACCACCTTTCACCCTATGCACCAATTTTTGAATGTTTGTGTGTGTTCACAAGTTCAGCTCTATTTTTTTTAAATTAAATTTAAAGAGTTAAAATGTATGAGTTCATGTATCTGTGTAGTAGCAAACTATTACATTTGGTAACTAAGATGGTATGACAGTACTTTTCTACTAATGCTAGACTATAGCTATCAGCAATATAGATATAGTATACTATATTAAGTATGTATACTGTATTTATATATTTTTTTTTTGCTGCGACTAGACTATACTGCCTGGGACATCGACAAGAGATAACTGTGAAGCGATACTTGAAGATGAGCTTGACTGCTCTTGATTTAGCTTTCTTTTTGTTAGACCTTACTGAATTGAGTGAGCAAGTGACTGAGGAATTTGCTGGTGTTGATTCATCTTTCTATATACAGTAGACCCTCTCATATCTGAACTTATATGGGACTGACCCTGGTTCGGATACATGAAATTTTCGGATATGTGAAACCACCAAAATGAGTTTTTAAAATGATTTTTTTATGATTTTTTTTATGATTTATGTGAATGAAAGAGTTAATTATGAATGATTTTAAAGTCATTTGCTTTAAACTTGCATTTCTCTTGATGACAGCTAAATCTCTTATCTGCTTCAACAGTAGCGCTGATGTGGGAGCACTCTCCTGCTATCACTTGTACCACAGCAAGCATTTGTCAAGCAAATTATAATATATAATAGCCTATAAGTTGCTGCTCAGGTCTGTACTAGAGCTAAGCTCAGACAATTGTAACCACAGATCAGCTGTAATGAAGTTTACTATAGCTAACCAGTATAACTTACCACCCACATAGCAGCCTCAGAAGTTATGGACCTAGATTGGGAGATGAAGACAGCAGTTGGACTGCTACAATTCAAAAGTACATGTAATTGCCCATGAGCTTACGGATTTCTCTGGCCTAGGCCGGATAAAGCGGAGCCGGTTATGTGAGGCCCGGGTATTCAAAGTATCCTTGTCTTTAGGGATTGGCCATCTGGAGAATAGAAGAACTTGGTTGAAATATACCACCAGACATTGTTGAGACTTGACCAACTCAGTATGCTTGAACAGACAAACTGGCTGTGCTTGAGGTTAATTTTAAGCTTACAGTTCTATTGATAATGATCTAGTGCCAATAGTGGAACTACAATGCCTGGAATGTGGCTAGAATAGCCAGTGTATACTGGTGTTGCATGATGTTCATTACGAAGTGCTCATAGATAATTGATTACTTGAAATTACAGGTTAAGCAGAGCGTCAGCAAATAACTGGTATAGTCATCCAGGTAAAAAAACAATAATGAAGAAAGTGAAATTTAATTCTCCAGATGACTTGCTGACTTTGACCCTGAGCTGACAGCACTCCCAGTATTTTAAACTCTTTCCCATAGCCTTCAGCCTTTTAACATTATAGAGAAAAATTTCCCCTCATAATCGATGTGATCTGACAAACTTTAGCCCCAGGAGTTCCATGTCCAGAACTGTATTCCAGTAGGAATGCTGGACTCTTTTGTGTCATTTCTTGCTTCCTTGTTTTCATCACTAATCACTTTTCCAGCATGCAAGAAGGTTTAATTTGAAGTTTGGTAAGAATCAAAAGGCTGATGAGCATGCCTCAGAATCAGTTGATAACTAGCTTGATAACTTCTACAGCCTTGTCAACTTTTTGTCAACTCTAATTATCAGCACAGTTTACGGATTTTGTTGTTGTCAATGGACTCTTCAGGCAGTGTTGTCAGATATGATGTCTTGAGAAATGAGTCAGCTATTGCATTGCTGTGCAATGTAGCACAGCATTTATCTACTTTGATAACCAAATTAGGCAACTAGCTATATAGTGTTTTGCAAATATTTCGTTCAACTGAGTCCTGTTTACTTCAATACTAAGCTGCATTTTGTAAAGTAGACATGTTATATACCACACATAAAAAGTATATAGCTGTAAGCTAAATCTATTGCGATACAAATTGATTATTTGACAGATGTCTGTTATCACAATTCCAGTATTACTGTCTGAAACAAAAGGTTGAGTGTATAATGCACTGTGAAAATACTAACAATAACACTAAGCTAACGTGAATATTGAATAATAATTTATGCTTAACAATTCACTATAAATGAATCCTTTGATGAGTTGAGTGAAGACAGCACTAATGTCCATCACTGCTACCGTACAACCACTTCTGAGAACTGGTGTAGTCTCTTGGATATGGATTCTAAAAGTAATATAATGCTATTAAATAAGTTTTATTAAGAACAATGTGTAATAACTATGTGTGAAATAATATACTATACTACCACAAGGTAAACTTTTGTCCTTCCCATGAAGCCCTTAATCAGCCATTTTCTGGTTTATACTAGCACATAAATATATCCTCCTCTTCCTCACACTTACTTCTTCTTTTATAGATTCATAAATCTTCTCCTCTCTGTGTTGTGCATCTTCCTCGTTATCCAGGGGCATATTATATATAGTTGTTTGGGCTACTTTACTTTTATCTATGACTGTGTAGGATGGACGGTTTTTTTCCAAGTCATCCATATCATCATAAAGATGACAATCCATCTGTGTTTGTGCCTGAGAAATATGTGATCTAATGGATATATTATCATCTGGTAGGTCATACAGTCCATCTTCCTGTGTTACATCCTCTGCCGGTAGTCTGCCAAAATATTCAGTGTGTGGCATAATGTGCTGCATTTCTTGGGATCTTTGTTGTGGCTTCTCTTCTTCTCTTGATCTTATCTGCTGTGTTGCTGTTGAACTGGATTTCTTCTTAGAATAATAGAGATTGTAAATCTCTCCTACAAATGAACAACATTAGTGAATACTATGTAGCTACCACAGTATTTTAGTATTTAAATTATGTAGCTGACAAGAAACAAAGCAATTCATTTATACTATTTCATCCTATTACACTTAACAGCTTCATTCATGTAGTATAATTCAGCACTCAGCCTATTAAAACTTTTACATTCTAGGATTTAATATTATGTAAGCTACTTGTTTCAACTTTGATAACTAGGACCTGCCAGATTATGCTCATAAGCTTTAGAATTATTCTATTTTATATTCTAAAAAAAGTTCGCTATTATTCCAAAAGAACCAGGTATATTCCAAAAATACACATAGATAATATTCTAATTTGTAATATAGTGTGAGATTGGAGTTACAAATTGATGAAGGGTCATGAATTCAGTGATTGAGTTAATTCTCACAGTCACTATCATTGTATTGAATCATTAGCTAAGGAAGATTCAATGCAAGATTCTTGAAAAGAAGTTTGTGTCTTAGTAAAAATGTTTCATAGAATGGAAAAACATGTTCCCTGCAGCAATGGTACAATTAGCAAACTTTTGATCAATGTGATATCTTTCATGCCCTTTCCTGGTTGGTTTTGTGTGGGAGAAATATCTTCAGTTGCAGTTAAATACTTGGTAGCTAGTTCAACTTTCAATTGGTTGATATTATGAGAATTCAGTAACTAAAATTTAGTTACTGAATTCTCACAATATCAATATTTTATTTTATAAAAATAAGGAGGTTATTAGATCACATGTTTGCCTGCAGTTCCATTGCTTTTGTGGGATAGAATTACTATTGTGTGTACTTAAGGCTGAAACTGCTACCATTAATCCTCACTGCTGGCTTCAAACTTGCCTTGACATAGTTTGAAGCTAAGTTGATTATTTTGGTAAGGGATACTAAACCTCTCGGTTGTAATTATCAAGTTTTGCCCTTATTGTTCCATCAAATGCCTATATTATTCCAGAATTACTCTACTGTGCTGATATCATGCCTAATGCTAGCATAACTGGTAGGGCCTATGCATAGTATTATAAAATGTTCGACTTGTAAAGCACATTTAATTTTGTTTCTGTTAAAGATTTTGTACAAATAAACACTCAAAGAATATTAAACAAAAGCCATTCACAGTATAGTCTTTTCTATGAGTTAGTTCAGATTTATTTTTAAATTTACTGGAATGTAGCCGTTTCAGTTTACCTTTATATTTAATATATAACAGCACCGACAAGAGTACTGTCATTACAAGTATCAGGTACAGGGTCAGCACAAATATTGATGTTATCATAATATTTCGAAGGGATATCCATTCTGAATCACAGAGGTCTGCAGAATACAATAAACAAATTAATGAAATATTATTCCCTTTGTGATCTGTTTACCTTCTTCTGATTGTGTTGAGACAATAACTCCAACAAAAATAAGCATTGCAATTACGACTGCCATGAGCACGCTCTGTTTAACTATGATAGCCCGGGTGATCGCCAGTGCCATCTGAGTTACTTTACAATACAAAATAGTAGTACAATTATTGACAATAATCATAATAGTAGTTCAATATGGGTAGAGTTTTATGGCAATAATTCTCATCTAGATATTAATGCATGCTTGCATAAATTTAGACTTGCTAAAACTTTAAGCCATTCCTGTCTAAAATAATGTATGTAAATAAATAATATGATTTAAAGATATTCCCAAACATTTTTACCTTCATAAACATCTTATTCAATCCTTGATATATACTCAATGTTTACCCACAGTAGTAATCAAAGTTTAACATTAAAAGAGACATTTTGTTGGGTAGTTGTAACAATATATCTTATTCACTAGCTACCTGTCATTTTTAGCCATTGGGTTAAGTTTTCTTAATAAGTACATTCTATAAGTCTATGTTGCGGTGTGATGTGGTGTGTATTCAAGCCATTAAGGATTAATTCAACTCAGTAACACTTAGACTTTTTTACATTACGATAACTTTTTTCTATACAGAATGTTAAAACTGAGTAAGGTTATAGGTATTAATGTAAGATCAAGGTAAGTTTGAGTTCACCATTACTTGTTGATGTTAATTCGTGCAAACAGTATAAATCAAACAAATATGTGTGCTGGAAAATTAGAAAAGGAACACATTTATTATCACCACTAGCTATCATTATTAGATTCTTGTGATCAAAAGAGGGCAGTCAATAATAATGATGATTAATGCCAATTGGATGATAGGAAATCAAAAATATTTTAATATTGCATAACATTTTCATCAATTTTTGAAGACATTTCAAACCTCGAAAACTCTTCACAAATGTTTAAATAATTAAGAGCTCCGAGGTTGAAACATCTTTGTATTTTAATGGTTGTACTACGAAAAAGTTAAAAATTAATGATTATTATTCTTAATAACATGGTATATAATATGTCTTTTATAAACATACTTATTAGCTGTTAATACCTGTGTAGTGAATACTCTTTATCAAGAATCCATTCACTAATAATAATAGAAAACCAATGAAGAAAAGGATCACTTCTACCGCAAGGAGAACTTCATTTGCTGATGTAAGGCTTGCTAAAGCTGCATTACACATTATTATGATATTGATGTACAATGTTTTTATCACAATATTGCATTACATCATGTGACACTGCTACTTCTTATAACAATGGTTAACTTTCATTTTTAAGCATTACCGACTTACATGGATGGGAATTGAATTCTCCAAAGACCTTAAAGGAGATAATAACATTTTCTGTTTCAGCAATCAGCATGAATTCATAGTGAGTAAACATCTTCACTTCTGCCATAGTAACAGTTTTATTAATTGGAATGTCTTCTGTTGCAAATTCTTCATCTGAATTTCTAGTCCTGTACTGGAAGGTGCAGTTTCTGATATCTTCAATGAAAGAAAAGCACGAGACAGAAACAGGGGAACAGTTCTTTGCCGGAGTCTCAATATTGTAGTTGATGACTCGACTGACGAGATAAGGAGCTTTATAAAATAAATGTATAGTATGACAAAATGGTATTATGCTGGTAAAATGTTGTTAAGGTTACATCAGCAATAAAATCATTATGAATATCAATAACATATCACTATCAAAAGTAATTATTACAATTATAGTTAAGGGTCCTCAAATAATAATATTGATTACTAAAACACTATCAGATTGATTGTGATGCATACATGGTTTGAGATGCAAGATGAATGTTTATTGCGCAGGATCATGATTAAATGTTGCAGAATTGGCTTCAAGTAACACATCTTAAGAGTAATAGGTGATTGCCACATTCATTAATATTAATTACAATTACAGACTGATTTGTTTTTCATTTTAGAATGCAATTACAGGATTATGTAATCATTTTTAATTAATTACAATTACCAATTGCAATTACAACAGCACCAGTATAATATTATCCAGATAGGCTTGTAATGAATGTTGAAATTAAATATTGGCTGATATATTTTGGACATAATGTGATTATAAGACACAAATAGGTGAAATGATTCCTATTTGATTTTTGATGAAGGTACATAATGAACAATATTGACAAATTGGAGTCATGAGGATATCAGCATCAACTTAATGCCTGCAAATTTATAGTGCAAGCTAATTAAACTACTTACCTGCTCCAGAGAATGTTACTATAGTGGAATTATATCGTAAACTAGAGTCAGTAGAAAGAACTTTAACTCGTAACACAGTAGAAGAATCTAATACTGTGTCTATAGTGAAGGATGTGTTGCATTCAATACCATTGCAGTGGTTATAGGGTATTATGTGATAGTCCAATAGACCACCGGAGTTAGAGATCTCGTAATAGAGTTCCACAACATACACATCTGAGCAGGTGATATTCTGAGAAACATTTAACTATAAAAAAAAACATAATGTAGCATTCAAGTAGATATGATAACATACATTCATTTGCTGCCAGTGTGCTCCTATAGAATGTAGGGTTTCATTTGCGTAAGTTGTAGTAAGACCCTTTACCAATGGAGTAATTGGATCTGCTACAGAGTCATGTATTTGATGAATATAGAAGTATAAAAAATACATTTTAAGTAATCAAGTAATCTCACATAACTCACTCTGAATTTTGTATTGTATATCAATTCTTTCACTTTTAATAAAATGGGTCCCACAGGTGAATCCCAAGTATTCTTGGCTTCTGTACAATGAAGTATTTATATATAGAGTGGAGTTATAAGAATATGAATTTGATGAAAATCTTCGAAATCCAGTCAGGTAGACTTCCACCCCTGCTATAGCATTAGATTCTATAGCATTAATCTTATGTGGTAAAGAAGGAGCATTGTCTGGTGAGTACGCAGTGAGATCTTTATAACTATTGTTACTTTCTGTTAAATTACTATAAAACCATCTGACAATATCTCCTGAGACATGCGTGGCTTCACAAAACAATTGAATTGACACATCGGGACAAAAAATTCTTCCTTCTAAATTACTTGAATCTGATGTCAATGAATAGCATGAATTGTTAGCAGCTACATCAAACACAGAACGGAAAGACATAGTAAGGCAATATAAAATACATGAGGGTCAAAGTACCAAATGATATACGCATGTCAACATAAATAAACATACATTTAATTGTGTTACCCCTGTAAGTGTCTTGCTTGTCTATTATACTAGTGGTGTGCTTGAGCACAAATATCGAGCAAGCCTGCCTAGTTCAGTTACACAAAACTATTTACCACTGGTGTCACCTGGTTCTGCCTCCCTTGTTGTGGGGAATGCTCTGTAAGATTCTTTCAAACTTAAATATTCTTTGTTGACAAGGTGTAATTAGCTAATGGGTATGATTGATTAGTATTTATCATGCTTTCATCAATTTTACATCATTTATTCACAAATATTAAGTACATTTAAACAATTTAAACCCCACCCAATAATGTAGGCATGTCAAACATGACCACTTGATTGGCCACCTTAAGCTTTCTACTCCCATGTAGCTATTGTTACATAGTATACTTCAGCTTAGTTCATGCAAAAAAGTACATAGTGATTGGCCTTTATACAGAATTACTCTCTTACCTCAATTTCAGGAATATTAATAACTTCTGTAGTATCCAATTTAAGCCATTCTAACTACCTCAATTTCCAGTAACTGGTGAACGAGCTCGCAGCTCTACCAAAAAAAAAAATAGCCAGAGTTATTTTTGTAATTTTTGCTAACAAAACATGGAACTACATACTTACCTCAGCCTCTCCCTAGTAATGGTGGCTTCCTTGGTTTTAATTTTTAGCTACTCTGGCTACCAGTGGCACTTGACAACTTGAACTAACAAGGGCAGGCCCCCCAAAAAACGACTAGGTTTTCAAATTATATTTGGTAAAGGGTTTCAATGCCATAGTAACAGTTTGCAGTAACTTTTTGAGACTTGAAAAACAAGCGTTTGGAAGAAATTATCTCACAATTTGGTGCCTAAGTTTCAAGGTCGGAGTCAGGCCTAAAAAGCCATGCTTTTTGGGAGTAAAAACTGCACCGCGCGTTTAAAGGGCATAGCTATGTATCATCCACATTCATAATACCCGATTTTACATTATCCACCCCTAATAGTATCTCACTCGCTTCTCTCGATCGATAATAAGCTCACATTAACTCACTCTGAATTTTGAATTGTATATCAATTCTTTCACTTTTAATAAAATAGGTCCCACAGGTGAATCCCAAGTATTCTTGGCTTCTGTACAATGAAGTATTTATATATAGAGTTGAGTTATAAGAATATGAATTTGATGAATCTCTTCGAAATCCAGTCAGGTAGACTTCCACACCTGCTATAGCATTAGATTCTATAGCATTAATCTTATGTGGTAAAGGAGGAGCGTTCTCTGCTGAGTACGCAGTGAGATCTTTATAACTATTGCTACTTTCTGTTAAATTACTATAAAACCATCTGACAATATCTCCTGAGACATTTCTGGCTTCACAAGACAATTGAATTGACACATCAGGACAAAAAATTCCTCCTTCTAAATTACTTGAATCTGATGTCAATGAATAGCAATTGTTAGCAGCTACATCAAACACAGAACAGAAAGACATAGTAAGGCAATATTCTGGAATCTCCCGCTTACATTAATAAGCTCACTCAGTTATTCATGTTCCTAATTAATCTGGAAATATGCTTTCAAGTAGTATCGTCTTGCATTTTATAGCTATATATTTTTTATATAAACTTACTAGACTCCAGTGTAGGCAATATTACTAGAGAACTGATGACTAACAAGTAGACTTTAAGAGATGTTCTGAATCTCATGATTTTTTATTTACTTTTTACTCAAGTAAGCCACGAACAAAATATAGCCATCTAAGTTTATGTTACTAACATTTTCCCAAAGATAAAATATAACAATTTTGGGACTAGCTAATTCTTTTCAGAGAATCAAAGTTTGACTGGAAATCAGAGAGACTCTAAGAAACTAGTGCAGACCTCTTAAGCCTGGTCACTGAATACACTCATGAAAATGTCTAGTTATATCTAGCCATAACAATGTGGTTAACATTATCATGTGACCTGGTGGAGTACTACACTGTAAACCACAAGGTGTGTAGTTCACACCAAATTAAGTGTGAATCACTTGTAACAATAGTCTCACCAAAATATGGTATGATGTGCACATCTCATCATTTTTATGTAAAGTACACACCAAATTCAGTGTAAATTCCCACTAACGATGTGAACTCATACTTACATTAATGCTGAATTATTTTACGTTGGATTGATTCTAATATTTTATAGCTATCAACATTATTTTTCAAAAAGAGATTGGTGTATGTTCCGTGCCTGAATCCCATATCTCATTAATCAGCGGACCAAAAACCTTTGTCAACTCTCTTAGTTAGCACAAAAGTGTACAACACATTTACAAAGTAGATTATAATATGATAGCATTAGTTTATGTCTGCACATGAATATGATTAATGTTCGGTAAAGTGTCCATGCTATTCCCTTGAGTGTGAATTTCACACTATGTGTGCATTCACACTAAGCAGAAAGTGAGAAGGACATGCTGTGCATTGATGGTGGGCATTCACACCACCAGTTTGGTTTGAATTTGGTGGGTTTTCACGCTATATTTTTTACTGTGTATCATTGATATTTTAATTTGCCTAATAATTCATTTGAAATGATTAATATCAATATGATGATATGAACATTTCATTCTAATATCTTCTGAGATATAGCTAATGGTCAATAATGTACTTATCAAAATATGTACGAATTCTAAAGGCAGGCTTATGATCTAATGCTAAAAGAAAAAGATCATCCAAAAAGAGCAAAAGTTTCATTGGTTGCATGAAGACTATGTTATGTTCAGAAGTTATCTCCATGTTATAATTGTTTATTTGGTGTTAATTATAACAAATTCGGAGTTAATAAACTTTGTATCATTTTGACAAACTATGATTCTAAAATTAAAGCATTCTACTTACTTTAAACAAAGACTAAGTATTCCCAAATGGCTGATGTAGTTATATAACAAGAACCATTTTCAGTTTCTGAGAAAAAGTTGTAGGTAGGGATATGTACTCCTTATTTAAGATTGCCTCCAGATAGCTGTTTTGTACAGATGAAAACGTAATGTTGAAGTCAAGGTTAAACCAACGCAAGATAGATCACAGTATCAGTGCCAGTTTTGCAGTTGATATATTAACAGTATTGTTTATGATTGTGAATTAGATAAAGGGCATAAAAATGACACTTAATAAGGATAGCTATAATCATTTCTTCTAGATTATATCCACAAACTATTATAAATTGTAAGACTTGTAGTGTCCTAACTAGTGTTGTTTTAGTGAACTAAAACTAAAACCAAAACCCCTTACTTTTGGGTATATTATTTTATTCTCTCATAAAGACAGAGCATTTCCATGTACCAATTTTATTGCTCGAGCTATATTGATGCCTGATTAAATAGATTGCTTGTTCTTTTGGTCTGAGATGATACTGTAATGGCTAGGTAGAGTTTAGGAGTGCTGAGGGTTCACACCATTTGTGCTTTATTATTATTGTTTAATAAAAAAAATCCTCAAATTGCCATTCAATTAAAGACAGTTCCTTTAAAGATGGACCCGATATTCACAATCACTGAGTGTTATTATATCTACACATGTGTTGAATATGAATCTAGGTTGGGAAAATGTTGTTTATAAGACATCTTAAAAGCTGAATTAAAAAAATAACAAACATATTAATCAACCCAAATTCTGATCACACAAAGTCCGAAAAAATGTTATTCTCTAAAAACTGGTTGAGGACAGAATGATAAAACATTCATTTTCATATGCAATACAAAAAACAACCCAATTTTATTAGATCCCAGAAAAGTTTCCAGACTGTTACGGAGGTCTATTGAGCGTGATGGGATAGAATGTGAGTGTGAAGCTTGAAGCACAAGGAAATAACATTATAAAGAAGGTTCACACGAGTAGAAGCGTACACTGGAAAACTCCTCATCAAAGCTATACAACTAAGCATGTACAGTATTCTTATTAAGTTCCTTACTATTTTTTAACAGTATAAATTTGGTAGTACAAAATATTATTTCACTTGTAGAGTTTTATAGGTGCTAATTACTGTTGATGAATGGTATACAGCAATACACAATTGTATAATATACATTTTGGACTTATAGTTCTTCATAAGCTGAATTTTCTTGTATTGTATCTGTTGATAAATCTGTTGTAAGCTGATGAAGGACTTCAAGTCCAAAATATTCTCATCTGTTTCAATTTAACTACCACTTTAATAAATTGCTCAACAGCTAGTATTACTACATTTATCATTATCTCACTTGTCCACCAATTACACAATAAAGGGTTCAGATGATGAGATATGCCAGTTAGTAAAAATGGAACGTAGCTACATACCTTATTAAAAAAAATTAATTGGTATTTTTTTCAGCTATGAAGTTGTTATGGGCGATATTCAGTCAGAAGAAAGTAGAGATCTTGTTCTGGAACTTGAGCTACCACCCATGCTATATAGCAGGGCTTATAGAAATAATGCTCTGGTTAATGTTCAAGTTTCCTACTTCAATGTCATCACTTCCCAGCATGAGAATGTGGAATGCAAGCTTGTGACTAACAGAATAGGTATGTTTATACTACACTATTTCATGAGAATTGATCTCTTTGCAGTTGTGTATACATACAGCTGGTAATGGTGGTCAGGACAATAGACAGTGGGACATTCAGAAAAACAGAGAGTTTGTAACTAATGCAATTATAAGAGCAGAAGAGCTTGGAGACAGTAGTAAGTATGTATACAGAATTTATGTACATACATTCTTATTTAATGCACACACTGCATAGTGCTATCACAATTAAACTTGATTGTGTTGTAAATCTGTATAGACAAAATTGCTGAAGCTCAGAAGATATTAAAGGATGCAATAGCTTTTAACGGCCTCTTTATCCAAAGAAGAAGGTCATGTTAAAGTAAGCATACATTGCTTCTAAAAAAGTGTAATTGTATATAATAATATATATATATATTTTTTACAGCTCCTTTTGGTGGACCTTAACAAGTGTTTAAACTCCATGAATACTAATACTAGGGAATCTTTCAAATCTCACGGAAAGAACTACGTGCAGCAAGTAAGAAAGAAGTTTATGGAGGTAGTCAATACTAGAATGTGAACATGATAATCCATGTGCAGCATCGCTTGTTTGAATGAACTGGAAAATGAATGTTTGCTGCTAATAATTACAGCATTAGAGCAGTGATTTCCCCCCAAAATCAAATTTTGTGGTCTCAGTTAGCACTCTCTAAGTGTATTTATTGTGGATTGTTTTAATTCTATTAATTAGACATCAAACTCATAGTGTTCAAAGAACAAACTTTGTCTATGGAGGCAAGGGGAAAAAACTGGAGGCATTTGGATATGGAAGTCCAAATTCAAGTAACATTAAAACTGTGTGAGTATTATAGATATGTGTAGCTATATTCCTATTATTTATTTTTATATCAATTTTAATAGAGGAAGAATATGAAATTATTCTTGAATTTGTTTTTCCAGTTGTAATTATATTTCTATGAATAGCTACCAATTAAAAAATTTGTACACTAGCTGATTTTCATTGTTTTATACAGTATTTAGAAGAAATTACAAACCAGTAATCCATAATTATATGAATAATTACAATAATGTACTAGTGAACAAAATGTTTATCACAATGATGCAGAATTTTCTCTTGTCAAAAGCAAAAACATTATTTATAAAAAATGACAATAGCTACCAAGGTAAAATGGCACTGACATGAATCACATAAAATTATAAAAGGTTAAAGCTGGAATTATTCTCATGAAAATAAATCTGATAAAATGCTGTTTCATACTATTTGACAATTCTATATACAGTAATAATAATAATAATAATAATAATAATAATAATAATAATAATAATAATAATACTAATAATAATAATAATAATAATAATAATAATAATAATAATAATAATAATAATAATTATTATTATTATTATTATTATTATTATTATTATTATTATTACAATAACTCATAGACATATAAATACTATACTACTATTTGAGTTAAAAAAGTCAAATTTATTTATTTATTTATTTTTATTTATTTAATTAATTAATTAATATATTTTATTTATTTATTTATTTAATTATTCATATTATATTTATTTATTTATATATATTTATTTATTTATATATTATTTATTTATTTATATATTTTTAATTATATCCTTTATTTGTTAGTTTCTATTTGCTCTTTCATATTATGTGACAATTCTGTAATAATAATAATAATAATAATAATAAAAATTATATTATTATTATTATTATTATTATTATTATTATTATTGTTGTTACAATAACTCATTGACATATAATATTACACTACTATTTGAGTTAAAAATTCAAATTTAATTAATTAATTAATTAATTAATTTATTTATTTATTAGTTAGTTAGTTATTTATTTATTTATTTATTTATTTATTTATTTATTTATTTATTTATTTATTTATTTATTTATATATATTAATTTATAGCCTTTGTTTGTTTCAGTTTGTGTACTAGCTCCAATGATACGTTTTGGTGACGTAATAGCGCGACGTTTCGCATGACGCAATGATTTGAAGTAATTAGGGTGCCGCAGCTTCTCGGTGGCAACGGGAATGGGTGTGTGAGGTGGTCGAGTCTTGTGTTTACTGACTGTGTGCGAGTGTATTGAATGGCTAGCGTTGAGGAAAGAGAAACTTTAGCTTCTCGCTGTAGTGACGACGAGTCAAATGGGAGCGAAAATAGTGGTGTTAACATTCCTGAACCAGAGTCCGAAGTAGTAAAATCTAAGGAATCTTCTGAAGACTCTGGAGAGAAGGTGGTTACTGCAGGCACGAAGCCACAGCAGATAAGCCATCCAGAAGATACCAGTACTTCTGTCTCACTATCAGGAAATACTGAATATGCGAGCTACAAACCACGTAGCAAGCAAGAATGTTGGGCCATCACAACCATTAAAGCTCCATACTATGAACCAAGTGCACGAGCTGATGTAGATATAGTGGTAGTGATAGACAAGAGTGGCTCAATGAGTGGACAGAAGATAGCTCTGGTTAGGAAGACATTAGAGTTTGTAATAGATCAGTGTAAGTTGACAGAAATAGTATTAATTTTGTGTGTAGGAACTGTGCCTATTAAAATAGTGAACAATATTCCTTTTGATTCATCAAAATCTCTAAATATTCATCTGGCCACTACTTTTTTTCACAGTAAAAGATACAGACAGGATCTCCCTGGTTGTTTATGATACTAATGTGGAGTTGGTGTTTGGACTCATGAAGATGAATAAAGAGAACAAAGAGAGAGCTAGAACA
>WLWI01002652.1_pt1 | contig 15421 bp, 12 predicted proteins | sample 6701501 | NCBI WGS metagenome assembly WLWI01 (sample SAMN12718690, study PRJNA515312) | sponge metagenome | isolation source: marine sponge | host: Mycale hentscheli | place: New Zealand: South Island, Marlborough, Capsize Point | collected 2014-11-01
CTTGCACACGCTCTTGAGGGGACTGAGGCTTTGAGTTAAATATACTAGATCTGCCGTCCATGTCAAGGGTAGCAACTAAATCAAAGGAAGCAATAGCATCAGTAATCTCTGAAAGAGAAGATTCTGGATGAATAGATGGGCACAAATTAGCAATGCAACTTAAGCGGTAGGAAAATTCCTTTACCCAACTGATAGAACTAGCAAGTTTAGAAATATTAAACAATTATAACATAATGGCATTCAAAGTCATTGGGACCAAACCCACACAGCTGTAATAAGACCTGTTTTAGACCATCATATTTCCCACTATAGCAGTCAGCATGAGCTGAATATTGCTCCAAAGGTTTTCAGGTTTCATGACTAGTGGTACTAAAGCCTAAAATCCAACCAACTTTATTCACTTGGTCTTGAACAAGCAATAAGCCACAACTTCGGACAAAAACTCTGGCCACGAGGTTTTGTCCTTTCCTGGAAAATCTTACAACATTGTGTAATTAATAGTATAACGATCTGTACACGGAAATCACTCATAAACATTAAGCATGATTTTCTCTTAGTTTAACTTTTGTGATGGAGTTAACCACAAGGCTTTCTGAGCATCGTGGAGACACTTCAAGCTAAAGAACGAATGGTAATCGACTCTGCCCGGTTAGAACTACTTGATAACCGTGACAAATCAATTTTTGAGTTCTGTCACAATGTTAGGTTTTCTAATAGCCGGTCACATATTTCTTGAGTAAATTACACTTTCAGATTTCATGCATGAGGTTTTTCTTGGTGTCAGTCTTAGCTATGTATGTGCAGGGGATTTCATCATGTGTGAATGTTTTTGGCCGGTGTGTGGTGGTTTCTGTGTAGTGTAGTGGTTGTGTCTTAGGCACTGAGCTAACCCTTAGCAAGCCTACCCTGGCAATTTTTCATCTGGTCATTTTTCCACATGATTGAGTTTTGCTGGGGGTGCAAATTCAAGGCCTTTTCTCATGAAACAGCAATGGTCCAGATGGGACTTCAGGTGCCTGCACCACTTGCTGTGAGGAAAGGCCTATTCGAGTTCCTAACCAGGCTCCACGCCCCGAAACTTTGAGCTTGGCTTGCACGGTCATAGTGTGGTGCTCGTGACCAGCTAGCAGTAGCAAAAAAGAAATTTGCAAGTATTTTTGGGGTGCGTGTGTGTGTGTGCATGTGTGTGTGTGCATGTGTGTGTGTGTGTGTTGTATGATTCATCCATGGTGTGGGAGATATCATCTGTATGAGTCATGGAGGAGGAATAGTACTGGTATAGAGATTTCATCAGAAAGTGATTTAATTGGTTATTAGGGATTGCATCAGTGTTGAGTCATAAGCCATATTCATTATTGTTACCAGCTGCTAGATTTGATGTGCTTGACATAGATTTTATTTGAAATTTTGTTGTAAGAGAAAGGACACTACACTCAAACTCCTAGGGACCAGCTAGGGACCCGCGCTACCTGTAACTCAGAAATATCCGTATCCGAGAACAATTATATTTGCACTTGTATTTTAATATATAGGAATTGTAATAACTTACGTTTATAATTACAATTATACATACTTTGAGGAATAGCTACTTGTATCTAAGGACAGCACACACCTTTTCCGTTTAGATGGAAATGATTTGCTATTGCTTTTCTTAGTAGACCGTAGATATTTTTTGATTGGGGTAAACTGGGTGGGAGCCCAGCTGGGAAGATAATCCAGCTGCTGTAAATTAACTGTATCATTTACTCAAACCAGCAGTTGTAAGTTGATTCTACAACTCGCAGTACATACATACACTTACACTGTATGTAGAGTATTTAGCCTTGGCTAACTACCTACTATTAATTTACTAACTATCAGCGACAGAGACAAGTTTAGTTCAACTATTTCATCAGTTGACACGAGGTAAGGTGAGATGAGACAACTGAAGGTGCAGCAGAACAGTGTTGGTGTTGGTGTAGGTAAGTTATTTGTAGGGAAATCCACATATGCCGGCTTCAATCTGTCCACAGAGACGGAGTCAGTGCGACCGTTGAGGTCCAGTGTATAATTACGATCAGCTCTGGTGAGCACAGGAAATGGTAGGGTATGTTTTATTGGAGGGGATGTTGGTGTGTTTTATTGGAGCAATATGTGTAAAATATAGTTGTTGTAAGGGTTAACTGCATCATGTCGCACGAACACATGTGACGCTGAATCTAGAGCACTGGAGTTCTGCCGTGATGAATGAGATGGTTGTCTGCTGGGAGTGCAATGCAAGGTTTTCATGCAGTCCCTGAAGTGAGTTGAATAGCTTGATGGATCCATGACTGTGGACTCCTGTTCGACGAAAAACTCTCCAGGGAGGCAAAGACTAGTGCCTTAAACCAGCTCTGCAGCAGTACATTTGAGGTCTTCTTTGAATGTTGATCTGATGCCCAACAGAGCAAGGTAGAGCATGTCAGTCCAATTATCAGGACGTGGTGAGGCCTTGAGTGAAGACTTGAGCTGACGGTGAAAACGTTCGACCATACCGTTGGCAATCGGATGGTAAGAAGTAGTGCGAATGTGTGAAGTCCAGAGTAGTTGTGTGATGGACTTCCATAGAGCACACTCAAACTGTCCACCACGATCTATAGTGATGGTAGCTGGAACTCCAAATCGAGAAACCCAAATCTGGATGAAGGCTTTAGCTACCGTCAGCGCTGAACCATCACCTATAGGGACTGCCTCAGGCCATCGAGTAAACCGATCACTGCAAATGAGAAGATAAACATGACCGTTGGACGGCGGCAAGGGTCCAACTAGATCAATGTGCACATGAAGAAAACGGGCGTCGGGTGAGGCAAATGTGCCTAGAGGAGTTCAACATGACGATGAACCTTGGAGCGCTGGCACTGAAGGCAGGAACGAGCCCATTGACGAACATCTCGGTTGATACTTGGCCACACAAAGCGACTAGTCACAAGACGCTGAGTAGCACGAATACCAGGATGAGAAATGGAATTAAGTGCATCGAAAATGGGTGGTCGGAACGCTGTGGGACATACGGACGCTGTACACCAGTTGAAGTGTCACAGATGAGTGAGGTTCCTTCCGAGAGAAATGGAACACTTTGAAGTTTGAGGGAAGAATCAGATTGCAACTGGGAAAGTTCAGGATCGTCTGTTTGTGCCATAGCTAACTCGTGAAAGTCAACCACTGAAGTGCTTCCTGCGTGAGGTGGGTATGTCTGTGATATAATGCGAGGTAAAAGTTCATTAGAGTTCCGAGTGTCCACTACATGTATACTTGATGGACCAGCTGATCCTTACCACACCTATAATGCGGTATAGGGGTGCCCGGTAGAGGGGAGTGCCTGGAACTGGGGAGTCTGATGGGGAGTTTAAGTGTATTTTTAATTATTCTCACTATAAATATTACTTAATTATTATTTGTAAGATCTTACTTTAGTTCTTAATTAATTTACTTGTAAGATTTATTTTCTATCTTACATCTCCTAACATCTTATGAAATCCTTGATTGAAATTTTCATTCTTAAGATCTTCCTCTAAAATCTTAATTAAGTTACTCATACGATCATATTTCAGTCGTATTATCTTGTAGTCTTGTTAAGATTTTACATAAGAATGTTTGGTTATCTTTAAAAAAAAAAAAGTCTTACCTTCTTAATATCTTAATATAATCTTACAATTATATTCTTAATTGACCTTAATAATTAAAGTCAAGAATATAAGAATTATTAAGATCTTACAGATCTAATTATTAGATCTGTAAGATCTTAATAATTTTTATTGCTGGAAAAAAGCTGATAGTCTTATCTGTGATAAATCTCTAGCCATGATAGTAGTACCTTCTGTATCCCTTTCCCTTTCTCTTTTGCCGTCGAAAAAAGTCGGCGCAGGTAAAATTGAACACTTCAGTTGCAGAAAAATTTCTCACCATTTTTTTAATCAACACCAAGTTTTGGTTTAGCCGAACTACCCTTAGTTACGTAGCTCTGGACAATAGTAGCTAAGCTTCAACGTTCTTCGTTTAGGGGAATCAATTGTTTTCCCGCATTACGTCATCTTACTGGCACTTGTGCCGGTAAATGGGTTAAAGGATTTGAATACAGCTACATCCAGTGCTTGCAGTGTTTGGGATGCCAGCAAAATATCAAGTAATAGAATTAATGGGAGGGAATTGAGTGTATTTAAAAAAAAAAAGCTTTGAATCAACAACAATTTAACTAGCTAGCAAGCAATTTTCACTTTTCACATAATTCTGTTGATATCATCATATTTTTTTTTTTCCACTTCAAATTGAATGGGCCAGGTGGAATTGATTTGGCACGTGTTTATTTCTGTGGTCACAAGCAATTGTGCACACATTGATCAGTTGATTTATGGATCTGGTGGAACACATGTTTGCTCCTTACCTCTCTCTCTCTGCAATGATAGGTGAAATGATTTGATCATTCTAAACTATGTGATCACAATAGCTACTCTTGTTAAAAGTGTTAAATGCTCCTTCACTAGACACTAGGCTGGCTTCTCTCTAATTATCTGACCTGTGGAGACACGGGTGTGATGGTGTGATGTTTCCACCAGAGATCACGAGAACCATATTAGGATCGTGTACAAACAGGCACTTTTGTCAGATCACTTAAAAATAGCTGTCACAAACACTCTGACATCATAGTACAGGTCAGACAAAACCCACAAGAAGCCCGGTGCACCATGAGAAGCCATATATGCACGTGATGTTTTATTGTTGTTGTTTTTGTTCCAGTGTAGTAGTTTTTGTTGCTTTTTTGTTTTAGTACGGGTTTTAAGTAGAGTACGTGAGTAGCTAACTTTTAATTAAGTGCCACTAAAAGAGTGGGTTAGCTATAGTGTGTATGTGTGCGTATGCCTGCGTGAAGTTGTTTTTCCCCCCTTATTCTATTCTGAGTGTCCCTTCACGTGCATGCGCAAGAGGATTATAGTAGTTGTCCTGTCTGTTTGTCTGCCTATCTGTTTGTCTGTTACGCTCTGATTTTGGAGTTTACTGGAAATTAACCGTTTACATAGGTATGAACTTACTCAGGATGAAGATTTAGGACCTTTCATTGTGCTACTTTGTTGAATTTCGGGCTAATTAGGAAATGCAAAGCTTTCAGCTCCACGTAGGTACCAGCTTTTGTAGGTAACGCCCCCTAGCATCACGTCATAGCTAATCACGTGAGCAAATAATTTCTTGCAGGCCCGCGATGGAGTTTGCTTTATGCTCAGGGAAGTTAAATGAGTTAAAAGAAGTGAAGTTTCGTGTTGAAAACGTATACCGTGAGTTTCTTTGGCCTGTTTAGCTTCTTCTCTTATGAAGACAGCATTTCCATGTACCATTTTCATTACTCGAGCTATATTGATGCTTGATTAATATAGCTAATAGATTGCTTGTTCTTTTGGTCTGAGGTTATATTGTAATAGTTAAGTAGTGTTTTGTAATGCTGAGGGTTTGCACCTTTGGTGCTTCATTCTTTCTGCATTTTGCCCCTGGTTGTAATGATGAACTTTATTTGGTATGAGAGTCTTTTTGAGACCAAATTACATCTCCCTTACAAAATGCTGTTTGCATGTGACACGGAATACATGTGTGCAGCCAGTTCATGTGGGGCGTACAAGTTGCACTTGTTGTAGCCATAACCATGTGCACAGGATGAGTGCACACGTCAAGGCGTGCTACTGCATATGTAAATACTGCACACATGCAACACGTAATTTTGAGACATCTATAAATTCTGTACATATGCAGCACACATTCATTATGCTGCTATGTTGAGTACATCTATCTTATACGTATGTCACATAGTGACATTATGCTTATATTCCTGCTGCGAAGGTCTTGCGCATTAATACTGTAATGGTAATGAAATACAAAATATAACGAAATATTGTTCAGTTGTTATATTACTATGGCATTCAAGCTCCACAGCAAATGTTTTTCAGAATAACTATTGAACACCTAGCTGGATTCTCTCACTAGGATAAGGTATCCTGTCAGGAAAAACATGAATTGAAAGATGCTACTAATTGGTGATAGCTATTTACCTATCATGCTTTGGTATTCAAGGCATATTTTTTCAGCCATTCTCTGTTTATTGAATGGTAAATTAACTTCAATAAAAGCTATTGGTGAAAGCTCGTAGACCACTTAGTTATCATTTTGCTCTTTCATAGTTTTGTATGGAAATACTGATGTTTTTCTCTACAGCTTCATCACCCCTTCCTACTTACCATAAGCTTCCTTTGAATGGTCTGAAAAATTGGTAAAGGGTCCACTGCAAATAAGTTTGTTGCTATTTTTAACTGACTAATCGGAAAGAGCAGTCTTTTAGGCATCTTTTGATTGCACATAGCCTTAATCTTACGCTTGTGTGTCAGTAACGACGACTGCGTGTGTATTCATGAATAATTCATGAGCTTTGTATGGTTCGGTAAAGCATCGTTCATTTATGGTAGGTAAAGTATCGTTCATGGTAGGTAATGTATCGTTCATGGTAGGTAATGTAGCGCCAAAATCAGTATAACGTGCTGGTTACTTCTAAAATGCGGGTGCAATTGACGATGGTAGGCGGCGTAGGTTTCGGAAGGCGAAACCGAAGTTAAAGGCAATTGTAACTGAAAAGCGGATGGAATCGGCGAGGTAAGGGGTGTAGGTTTAAAATGGAAGGGAAGAGAAGGCAAAAAGGCGAGCGATTAATTTAACTAAAAAACGGGTGGAATCGACGAGTAAAGGCGGGGGTTAGTTTTCAAAAGAAAGGCTAAAGTACGAAATAAAAGACAAAAGTTTCTCAGGACAGAAATTCAGAAGCAGGAGAGATAAACAAAGTAAAAGGGGGCTCCATGACTCGAGAAAAAGATCTTGTGCTACTGCATTCTTACTTTGCAATACGTCAAGCGCCACTGTGTGGCGGGGTACTTGCTAGTATGTAATAGTACTTATAAAACATATTGAGGTTTGTAGCTATGTACTGATTTATAAATCCTGAGACATGACGGCGAAGCCAGTGGCGTGTGTGTTTGTGAATTGCAATACAAATCGATTTTTATTGGTTTATAACTACTTTATAGCCTGTTGATAACAAGTAGCTCTATTTGAAGCTCTCTCCGGTCGTTTTCCCATTACTTTTTAGTGGTTGCTATGAACTATATCAGTCTAATACATTTTCGTACGGGAATACCAATACTGGTAGTAGTGATCAATTTCTGTGGCTGTATTAATGCGGCCACAATGGTTATAGGGTTAACTAATTTTACAAAAGGGGCGTGTCTACTATTTTTTCTACTCTTAGCCTGATCTCGTGTCGTTGTCGAACTTGGGCGGTCGAAATCAAGTTTAAAATGACTTCTGCCAGGATTCACGAAGATTTTTAGGAAACTCCTCTCCAGCCTGGTCCTTCGTTTACTTCAAAGCGCTCTTTTGGCAAAACAAATATACAGCGTAGTTCAGAGGTCTTTCCAGCATTGTTGGTTTGCAAAATGGCCATTTTGCACTACTAGGAGTTTTCTCATTTATTTATTTGCCACACATACTGGAAAATGTTTGAAGAAAATACAGCTCTGGCTGCCACAGAAGGCAGGCATTTTGTAAGTTTTAATTATGGTGGATTCAATTTTTTTTTGAAGTTTTTTTTTGTCTTTGTGTTGCTTGCTTTAATGTCCAATTAGCAATGGTATATGATATATACACTCTACATAATAGCTATAACTATAATTTAACATTATTTATTTGACATGAACTACTGATTGTTATAAAAATCTTTTTATTTTTTTATTATTTTTTTTATTTGAATTGGTGAACGAGCGAACTATCAGTTTTGAAATTATGTCTGGTAAAGGGTCTCAGTATCATAGTAACCATTCGCCATAACATTGTGCGACTTGAAAAAAACAGTTCTAAAAAATTACTGCACAGTGTTGAGTCTAACAGTAATTTTTTACTTAAGTGCGTCTTGCAGCATTTAGAAACAACCTAATACAAAGGGGTAGACAATTTATTTTCCTTGAATGATACGGGATCGCTAAACCGAAAGATTCTTATTAGTGGAGGTATGGGAAGGTGTAGACCACTAAGTAAGCACAAAAATGTGAGGTACAATGTGACATACGTGTGTCCACACATATGTATATGTACGTAAACAAACAAATATCCCCGATTTTCAATTGTGTTACTCCCTGATAGTGTCTCACTCGCTTCACTCGCTCGCCAATGAAATGTTGCTTTTACTGAATTATTTGGTGTGATTACAGTGGCATTTGATTTATTAAACTCTTTGGTTCATTTGATAGGAAAACCACAGTATTGTCTCATTACTTGAATTAATGAGTGGGTGTGGTTATAATGGCCGCACCAATACGATCTGGCTTCCTACTCCCCTGTGCATACATGCAATCTACATCTATCCTGCGTATAATAACTGTGCTAAAGTACATTATAGTACATACATGCAATCTGTACGTGTCTTGCATACAATATTATCGCATACATGCGGAATACACTGATATTGCACATGCGCAGTTCCAGCAATGAGTGCAAAATGTATGCTGCATCTGAGCTGCTGCTAGTGATTTTTGTAAAGGCTAGCTATAAACAAACCAATGAAGTATTTCTAAAACGAAAGTTTTGGTACATCTCTTGGCAGGAGAAAATAGACAAATATGGTATGAATATTTGTGTTGCAATTGATAGTGAAGAGTATTTTTGTTTGTTTGTTTTGTGTGTGTGTGTGTGTGTGATATTGGGACAAAGTGGTTGACCAACAAGTCACTATCATAACTAGATTTCTGAGGGCTATGGACCAGTACACATACCTATATTTTTACCCAAAATAGTACGGCAACAGCATGGAAATTTCCTGTTTGTCACATTCATCACCTCCAGGTTTCCGAGCAACTCTCAGATCTCCCCTGCACAATAAATAATTATAATTATATTACAATTAAGTATTTTTAGGTAGTGGAAATTGTACAGTAGGACTTCAGTCCGCTAGAGCCTGGCTGTCCCGTTTAGGTAGCCACAGGAGGATAAACACTTACGAGCATCATCTCCAAATTTCCAATGGTACCAACAAAATTGACGATGAGGAAGGAGCAGGAGAATGACCATGTTGGAACCCGTCACAATAGCAGGAAGTGCGAGTAACTAAGCGCCATTCAATATGTAACACCACTAATGATGAAGGGGAATTGTCAAGCAATAATTTGTGTTCCAAGTGCCACATACATTTTTGGGTTTCGGTTTAACTGATATATGCGGATAATTGAAGTCCTAAAGTTTAAACTAGGGCATGCACAACTGCTAGGAGAAAGGATTTAAAAGCCAGGAGAAATCTATCTTTTTTTTTTTTTTTTTTTTTTGTTGTTGTAATTAATGATATTCATTATTTTCTACTCCACAGAGCCTTTCTCAGTGATTAATGATACTTTGATAGATATTTCTCGTGGTAGTTAGCCAATGACTATTAATAATTTATACAGTAGACTCCACAAGCCCTTTTCTGACTTAAAGAGCACTTAGCAAGACGTAGAAACATTTGGTTAATTTATACATTTACATGTATGTTGGCTGTAAAACCAGAGGATAAAACTGCTATGCAGCATTGAGGTATTGTAATGTGGTTAATAATGGGTTAAGTTCTGAGGTATGCACTACTTACTGCAACAAAGTGCGAAGTTTGGACACACACAATTTGGAATTTGGGTTTGCTCTCTCCCAAAAGTACACTTTTTTTATTTATAACATTTGAGGTGCTTAGTGGGTTAGCTATATTCACCAATATTTATTGGTGTTTTAATTTTTTTAATTTTTTTTTACTGAATCATGTATATTTGATTATGTGTGTGTATGCACATAAATATGTACATACGTCCTGCATTCTTTATGATATTGTAATTATCCCTCAGAGTGTATGCGTGAGAGGGTTACAGTAATCAGTTTGTCTGTCAGTCATTCTGTCACACGAATCTCAAAGATGGTAGCTTTTGAAAGATTGAAACAATCATCAAAATGTTGCACCGGACATTTTAAGTCCTTTTAATATGATTGAGTTTTGTTTTTTTCTTCAGGAAAAGCTTTTTTTTTTTAAAGTCATATGACCGTAAGCAATTGTTGGTACACACCCTATAGTCATGCCATACTCACGTGAGCAAATAATCTTTGCTGCCCACGGTAGTTTTGCATTACATTATTCTCAGCAGTTTACCGGAGTGCTTAGAGCTTCCCATTGACACTACAGGTGAGGTGAGTTTCCCTTGTATGTTAAGCTTAGACGGCATTAGTGTCTACAGTTTCATTGCACAAGTTGCATACAGACTTGTAGCTTTATAAATCAACTTGTGAGAAAAAGTAATTGGCTTAATAATGTAGTTCAATAAATAAACTATAATTTATAATGCCTCCCAACAGTTTCACTTTCACTGGGGTATATTCTTGGTTATCATAACTTTGTTTAGTGTGCAGTGTTTCGACAAAGTTTAGACTTCACTTATCTTGCACATGTGCTGTTTTAGATGGATAACAAGTTGCTTTGGCATGTTGTGTTTTGTCAAACTCTTTTGAACACATGCTTGCGTCCTTCCAGGTAGTGATGAGAATTGAAATTATTGCACCTTGGGGACCCATTGAATTGCGAGGAAAACAACAACAACATATTTGTACGTAAATTTCAATTTCTAGGTTCAGTTTCTTATAATTGTCTTACAATATGCTATCTCATTACTTGGAGACATTGGATGCTTACATTGTGTGCATTGTTCATATTTGATTAGATATGTAGCTCACTCTAATTAATGCTGAATCTTATCTGTAGTGCATGCAGATTGCTTTTATCATTCAACAGAAGAATTATTCTAGTGGTTTAAATACCATCAACCAGGTACATCGATATAGTAATTTATCGCACCTCAAAACTTCTAAAATCATCAAAAAAATAATGTTGTGACATTATGCAATAAAATAATACAAAAATTATTTTTCAGATGCTCTTTTCTGGTAGCCTTGGTTGCAGTGCAGGTCCATTAGTCTCTTTGGTAAACTTTTGGTTTTCCTCCATAGTAAGTTTATGAGTCAACTGACGTAGATTATCAGGTTTAGGTGGCACCATTGGTTTACTTAACTTCCTCTTGGACTTCAGAGGAAGTGGAGGGGCACTTGGCCTACGAGGCTTAGGGTGTATTTTAGGAGGCAGCTTTGGAGGTGCTCCTTCATCTTCTTGTTCTGAACCTGATACTGCATACATATGTACATGCATGCATAAATACATATATACATACATACATACACACATATACATACATACATACAATACATACACACATACTTACATACACATACATACACATACATACATCATACATACATACACACATACTTACATACACACATACTTTTATGTGACCGGTTTTGGGAAAATCGGCCTAAACGCGGCATCTTAAGTTTTCTAATTTATTCTACCAGTAGGTATGCTGCCCTCCTAATTTGGAAGCTGCAACACAAGCCGTCTTCGCCCTACTCACTACAACACTTCAGTATTTTTGCTAAACTTATTATTGCGTATTTCGAAAAAAACGCCGCGTAAAGGCGTTGCTAAGGTCAGGGGGCATGTCTTGTGTCCGTATACTATTACCGTGTGTCTCCGGGACACTATGGAATAAACCGGTTACAGGCGGATTGAAAGACGTCTAAAAGGCTTAATGGAGGGCTCCTTGAGAAACTATGATGGCGAGAATTGTGTGAGTACGGGATTATGTAGAATTTAATAGTAAGTGAATTAGTTAGCTACAGTTTTTTTTCCTGTTGTTAGTGAAAAGCCCGCCACTCCGTACACGAGTCCAACCGGCTAGTGTTTCTAGCCTCCTAGTGTGAGTTCTAGAGCACGCCAGAGCTTACAACACGTCATAAGCTAGAGCTAACTGGTGTCTATCCATTTCTGCCATAAAATTTTTTTCGAAAAAAATCGACCCATAAGGCTTTACCCGGGGATACTGAAAAAATTTGTTTGCCGCGTTTAGGCCGATTTTCCCAAAACCGGTCACATATACGTACACATATATACTTACACACACATATTTTCTGTTGGAATCGAGGAGGACATTTATACTTTGAGTATGTGTACATATTTTCTGCTGCATGAATTTATAGAAAAAATATATATTCATGAATTACCGTTGTGAGGTGTTTTTTGTCCGGACATTTTGGGAATCAACTGAAACTCCTCAATATTTGCAGGATGGAAATCACTTGCTTTTCTCATATGGATGGGATTGGTGTTTGCTGGCCCACCTGAATGAATATGCCCGGGGGATTTAAATGATTTAAAAATCATCATAGACACCTCAGACTGTGTCTCATTGAATTGGTTTCTTTGTGGTGGAAGAGGAGGTGGAGATGAGTCTGAGCAATGAGTAGCTGGTATTTTAACCGTGTTCATATCAATGGATATTGGAAGTTTTCCTATTTTTTTTTTAAATGATAAAATATATTTTATTATATTGTGAGATATTCATTGCACGTTATAGTGAATAGGTTGTATGGTATATTGTAAATCTGTTTATCAAAACACATAATAATATTGAAGTGTTTTTCAATGTGTTGTCATCATACATGTTCATGCAAATGTGTTGATGGATGCAGTGGTCTAGCTAGGATTGTCAATCCAAGTAGTACAAAAAAACTTTGTACATGTCACGTGTGCTTTATAAGGTTACACATGGATGTAGCTGTACATGGTGATGCATGCATTGGATAAAAGATTTAAAAAAAAAAGCAGCTGTTCCTATTCCAGTATAAAAGCCAGCAATGCCACTGAAAAAAGGTGACGTTGTTAGTATAGAACAAACTACGGGAAGGGGGACAATTGCTGTGCATCTATTTTATAGGAGCCATTAACTTATTAAATCATTTCATAATCTTGCTGTAGTAATCACATTAAATAGTATCTTAGGAATCCAACCAAAAACAACAACAACTGTAAATCAAGTGGCACATAATGCATTTATACAAGTATCCAATAGTGGCACATAATGCATTTATACAAGTATCCAAATGTTGGATCATGCAAACCAAAATGGTGCGACACCACTCTAGAAAGCCCAAGAGAGAACATTGGATAGATGTGTGTTCACATCAAAGTTACCTGTTTGATAAACTTGGATTATTTCATGTGCCATTGATTTGTAGCCAATAACGGTTAGAATTTCTGCCACAGCGTTCCAAGTCGGAACCCTGTCTTCAATTCTACATTTCTTTAGCCATGAGTCACAAACCTCCACCAACCTGTCGTAGGGCTCAACAACATGAACTTCTATCTCATTTATTATGGTAGGAGATATTCCAGCGACAATGCCAAATAATTTGTATTTCTCAGATATAGGACGAAGTTGGATTAGGAGAGTGTCCAGATTAAGGTTTTTATCTGTAACCAAAATTTTACTAAGTCCATAACTATTGCAATTAAGAAAATGCTGTTGTGATGCAACTTATTTTGATAATTAAAGTTATATTGCCTGTTATTATTATTATTATTATTGATTATTATTTTATTATTATATATTATTTGTCTTATTCAGAGATAGGGCTCAAACTAATCTTTTAGGTAACACACCCTTTAATTAACACAAACACTGTTTATTGACCACAACGAGAATATTTTCATAATAATGAAAATATTCTCATTGTGGTCAATTAACGTAATACATCTTTCTACCATCAAATTATATAGCTACACTGAAACTTTATGTAGTATAAATTTATAAAAGTCTCCGGGCTGCTATGGGGGTTCAGACAGAGTTTGCATCTGAATCCCCTTCTGTTGATGGATTCTGAGCGTCTAAACCCGGTAATATACAAAGCGAAAAAAATATACCCGTACACTAGTTCCGTTTTTTTTTTAATTTATAGGAAGTGTACTACACAAGAGCAATGTAAACAAAAATAAGAAATTAAATAAGCAACTTAAAAAATAAGAATTGCCGACTGAACGCAGAGTGTCATATGGCACTATTGAGGGTGAAAAAATTATAAAGTGGGACTTATTTGTTTATATTCTGGATTTCATATTAACATATACAATGTACCTGCAGAATGCGCTCTATTGTGGATATTGGAATATTTCACTTGTAAATTCTTATTGACCATTTCAGTTAGACTTCTGCTGTCAGATGAGGATATTTCCAAATAATTTAATTTATGAGGCTAAAATATTATTACAAACATAACATGTATCATTACAAGTAAGGCATACATAACATAGACCAGAATCACAAATACAAAACTATCCTTTCTCATGTCTATTTATCTACTTCACCATTAGATTAGGTTAGAAATGTTTTTAAAGTTGCAACATGTGTAAATATATGAAGTGTACCATATGGTTGTGATCCAAGCTCGCTCTGGAAGATTCACTGTGTTGTAGTGTAGGTGATGAACATCCTTTTCTATCCAAGGTTTCGTATAGAATATTGCTTTTCTATGAGATGAATATATATAATATATATATATATATATATATATAATTTATTCCACCCTAGATATCTTCACAATGATATTTTTATGTACATGACCCTTTCAGCTGTTATTTCAAGCTGTTATTTCTATACTGCACAAGCTCATTACCCCTGTAGTTATAGCAACTGGCCAAACTTTTCAATTTTCAGGTTATATCAGCTGAGGGTGTGGGTAGCCCCTACAATCAACTTTATGCTGTGAGTGAACCCTTCCTCTAGTACTAACTACAGTAGTGAAGGTATCTAGTGTGGAATAAACCACTTATTACGCTTGTCAGAGTGTTTGGCAAGATATTTCACTCTCAGGCTTTATTTTCACTGCCTCTGGCTCATGAAAATAAATTAGCCTGCTCATGAAATATATAATAGATAGACAACGAAATCGAGGGATCTACCGCCCACAGGACATTGAGGGCTGTGGGCTGTACCGTCCCGAGCGTAGCGAGGGCGATACTAGCAGCCCGAGGGGTTCGACGGGCGGTAGTTCCCGAGATTATGTTGCCTATCTGTTTTAGAACGTAGCAACTATAGCCTTAGTTACCAAATATTTTTTTCTATCCTTTGTTCTATGTTGACACTCTACGACAAAGACGGCAGAGACATTACGGAGAGGTGTCCAGTAATTGCAGCAATTCTAAGGCCACGGCGCATAGAATAATTTCATGTGTTGTGCGGTCGACTCCAGTGAACCGGCAAAAGTGATGGAATTAGAGTCAGGAGAATCAATATCACTGCATTTTCAGCGAACTTAGTCAAAAAGAACACTCCAGCCCACCCATCTACATTACCAATTTTTCGCATTTCAGCTCAATTGGTGAGATAAAATTTACAAAACGGCTTTGTCTCTCCTAAATCTTCTTTCAACCAGCTACTCTTCCACCTTCTTCAACTCAATCATCTCTCCTTTATTTAGCTCC
>WLWI01002653.1_pt1 | contig 15417 bp, 11 predicted proteins | sample 6701501 | NCBI WGS metagenome assembly WLWI01 (sample SAMN12718690, study PRJNA515312) | sponge metagenome | isolation source: marine sponge | host: Mycale hentscheli | place: New Zealand: South Island, Marlborough, Capsize Point | collected 2014-11-01
TCATTAGATTAAACGCTGTTAAATATATTACATTTACTAGTTTCATTGAAGTACTTAAAAAATAAGGACTGTTTCATACAATCCCAAATTTCCCCCCCCTAAACGCAAATCCTGTATGAAACCCTGATGTATGTATGTATGTGTGATTGTATGTGTATGCATGTAGGTGCATATGTTGTATGTAGTCCATTGGTTGGTGTAAGTTCTGCACATTGTCCATACTTCTGTGTGTACGTATGTGTGTGTGTATGCAGTGTCTGTTCTAGAGAGGTTGATAAGGCAGCTCAACACCCCCCAGGATGATGACCACCTCAGGCAGAACATGTGAGCAGAGTGTACATGCATGCACTAGCACTTTCATGTGGCGTCTTCGGGTAAACTCTGCACTTAGTTCTGAAACCACTTCATTCTGACTGACAGCATGTCTATTTAGCTGTGTATTGTTATGAACACTTTTGCTGGTTTGAAACTGAAATAAGTCTATAACCTCAACCTTGAGAAAAGGGATAATTAAAATTGGTTTAGCAATGAATTTAGATTAGCTTGGCCGGCTTGCCAGCCTCCCTGTACTGTACCAGCTTGCCAGCCTCCCTGTGCTGTACCGGCTTGCCAGCCTCCCTGTGCTGTACCACACATTAATGAATGATAGTCTTCTGAGTTCCCAGGCCAACCTTCTCTGTGATCGTAAGGCTAAGGCAGAGCTCAACTTTACCAGGCAATAAATAAATAAAGAGAGTATTGAAGGAATGTTATTGCTATAGAGTACTGCCTTAGGTTCGAAGTTGTTTCAATTGCTAATTACTTGAATTTTTCCTCTAGTTTGCCTCTTCATATATTAGTATTTTCATATTTATTCTACGTTTATTCCTGTTCACATTGTCGTGAGTACGAGTTGTTATGTGTGTATACAGTATAGACCTGGTAGGGGACACAATGCAACTGGCCAAGATGGCCAGAACCTCCATTGATAAAGTCAAAGAAAACATACGTTCTCTTTCTCCTGTAAGTATTGTTGTCGTGTTTAGTTTGTTGTTGTTTTAGTGGAATATCTCACCTAGTCATTAAAAAGATGGGATGGGCATTTTTGATGAACATGTTATATATGATATTAATTTCTGTTGCATGTCCCCAAAGTTGGTTTAGTCTCTTTATAGTGATAATACCATGATGACTATGATGATGATTATGACAATGTTAATGATGATGATTATGATGATGATGAGATGATGTGAAACACGTAATGCCTCTGTAAACTCAGCGTTGAAAATGACAAATAATTTATTTTGCCAGTTCCAATGTGAGACTCACAAATCATTTATTTGTTCAGGAAGTGTGTATTTGCATGCCATTACCTCGCATGTTTTTGCCCAATGCATTTTTCACATTTGGTTAATTTTGTTGTCACTATGCCAGTGATGTCATACACCATATTGTGTATTGTGTATTTTTGTTGAACAGCCTGAAAAAATGCAGTTTGAGAGACTTGTGTCATCATTCAAGAGCTCTGTTGGCAAGTTCCAGTCCATCCAACAGGTACGCATGCACACACACACACACACACACACACACACACACACATACACACACACACATACACACACACACACACACATACACACACACATACACACACACATACACACACACACACATACACACACACACACACACACACACACACATGCATGCGTGCTTTCATAATGTGCCTTGTATCAGTGGTGCCATGTTAGCAAGTTATTATTGCACTGTGTTAGTTTTGTTGGTAAGCTGGTAGTTAATGGTTCTTGGACATCTGGTCGGCACAGTGAAGCCGTGACTGTCATTGCTGTATATCAGTGCATATCAGTAGAGAGCAGGGCCTTTATGGTGGCTGCATGGATTGAAGAAGTACTCTATTCAAGGAAATATTGGGGGGGGGGGGGCAGTATTGTATTGTGCTTCATATTGAAGGTAGTATGTCTGCATGTGTGTGTTCTACACGAGGAATAATAGGTAGTCACCCTAGGGCTAGGGTTGGCCCTGCAGAATTGCATTCACTGTTTACAAGTGCTCTGTGTGTGTGTGTGTGTGTGTGTGTGTGTGTGTGTGTGTGTGTGTGTGTGTGTGTGTGTGTGTGTGTGTGTGATAGTCGACATCTGACTTGGAGCACAAGATGCTAACTCGGGCCAGGACAGCATCCATGAAGGTGTGTGTGTGTGAATAGCAGTAAAGTACACTGTACACTGTAGCTCGATAGTATTTCACTGGTAGATCTTAGAAATATTTTGATTAGAATTATTAGTGTATATATATATATATATGTATAATAGAGTGATGACTAATACACAATAGTAGAACATTAGTCTGTCAGTGATCTTATAAATGATGTAATCTATATTCTCTTCAAATAATGTTCCTATCAGAGAAATACTCCCAGGCTTACTCATTATCTCTGTTACTCATTGTTGTTGTTGTTGTTGTTGTTGTTGTTGTTGTATCCATGCATTCATTTTGTGTATAGCGTAGTCCGGATTCTCTACCTGAGAGTGATAGAGACAGAATGAATCATTACCAACCGTGAGTCTATGGGATGAGGGGGAGGGGCTAAAGATAGGGTGAGGGAGGGAGTCAAGGAGAGGGAGAGAGAGGGAGAGGGACGATGGAAGGACGAGGCCATGGAGTGAAGGAGGGAATGACGTAGATAAAATGGGTGTATTTATTATTGTTGTTATTGTTGTTTATTTTCATGGCTAATTTTGTGTGGTTATTTTGTTAGGGCGGATCAATCATTCAGCATGCAAAGGCAAACCCAACTTCAGGATGAGTCAGTAGCTTTGGAAAGGCGTGAGAGAGAAATGCATCAGTTAGAAGTAAGTGGAAGTGTTTGTACATTGTGCAGTACATTCCTAGTTTATAGCCAATGGTGTGTTTTTGTTTGTCTTTGACTGAGTTGTTTGTTTGTTTGTTTGTTTTCCAGCATGATATCTTGGATGTGAATGACATCTTCAGAGATTTGGGAACTATGGTGCATGAACAGGGAGACATGATTGGTGAGTGTCTGTTCTTGAAAGAAGTTTAATACTAGTGTGATTTGTATTAGCTTAAACTTGTGACGATTCTTACCCATTTTGTGTTCATTCAGATAATATTGAATCCAATGTGGAGACGACAGCTATCAGAGTGGAGGCGGGAAACCAGCAGCTGGAGAGTGCCGTCCGTGCCAAGGTTATATCACACACCACACCCGTGCCATGCCATCATGTGACCCCTAATTCATGCGCCTTGAAGTGGGCTATATTATCCATTAACTGGAGCTAGGCTGGGATCAGATGCATTAAAATAGCCACTTGTATTATGTACTTAAATATATTGACAGAAAAATTATAGACATTACAAAGCATCTAGTGTAGCACATTTTCTAGCAATGTATAGCTGTTTCACGGTTTGTTTGTTTGTTTGTTTCCCTTGCAGAAATGTTCTCGGAAATTGACTGTGGTTGTCGTTTGTGTCGTTACCGGTGTCATCATAGCTCTCATTATCATTGCCATTATTTTGGTGTGTGTACTGGGGACCACGTGTGCTAAATGACGATAACACAAACATCATTCACTTCCTGTCTTATCTGTTACATGTTGTACGTTTCCCAAGTTTCCTAGCAAGATTGCGGCAGTTCTTTTATCTCATAGTCAACACAGCTCGTTCATATTTATGTGATTATTTTGACTGCAAAATTGTTTATGTAGAAAACTCCAAGCTGAGCTGTATGAGAGTGTATGTTTAACTTGTGCAAAACTAAAGCTCTAATTATGACCTGCATCAGCTATAATATATAATCATCTCCTAAGGAGACCTTTTACCTTATTCACTTGATCAAATATTAAGCAGGTATAGGGTCGACACTGGTAGAGTGAAAAGATGGGTGGATCGGGATGCCATGAGTGAGCTCCACGAAGCTGCGTATTCTGGTAACCTAGTGGCTGTTAAGGACTGTCTAAGAAGATTTAATGTGAACGAGACAGACCCCGAATGGGGCAACCGTACACCTTTGCATATTGCTTCTTCTGAAGGCCACGCTGGTTGCGTAACTTTTCTGCTCGAGTCTGGCGCCAACGTCGACGCGGTAACGGACTCGGGATGGACACCATCTCATTTCGCCTGTGAAACTGGCCAGGTAGGAATAGATAAGTCTCCAATGAATCTGTTAAGTTATTGGGAGACTTACTAACATAATTCATTTGTAGAACGTGTCGCTCGTTTCTTTTGATACCTGCACTTAAACATTAGCTATGAATGTAATTGGTGTCTGCATTATGAATGTGTGCATGTGTTTGGCCTGTGGGTTAAATGTGCATCTCTATGGCAACAGCTGGGCAGTGAAACCCTTTACCAAACAAATACCCTCTCGCAATAAGGGTACAAATTATTGGGTCATCATCCTATTCTTTTCTTTTGATAGTGATGTGCTTCAGCACAAGCGAACCATTATGCACAGTAATTCACACAAGGCAGGACCTGATAAAAGTTTATTACAAAATCTGTATACAAAAGTAACAATAAGGCTACATTCATTTAGATTGCCTGAACTTAGAGCATGTTCACCTAGTATTAGATGGCATCATTCCTATGGCATCATTCCTATTTGGTATTAAAAGTAATTACAAGTAGCTATGTAGCCATTGACTATAGTAGTGATCGCTTCATCTAAATAATCTGTGTTCCTGACAAAAGGCACTCTAGCTACTCAAAAACGGCAGAGTTTTTAATTGACAAATGGTAAGGGGTTTCAATGCCAGAATAACCACTCCCTGCAACTATTTGGACTTGGGGAAAAAAATTAAACATGCATTTCTAAGGAATTATGGCACAGTTTATTGTCTTACCCTAAATGGTAACTTGCTTACTACAGCAGAAAAAGCTGTGTAAAGGCAGCTAATATGTTTATTTGGTAGTTGTGTTATTCTTTAGCTAAGCAGTAGCTGTAACACTCTACACTTTCACACACACTTTTCACTGGATATACCAACACAAGACTTACTTCGTGACTAGACTATTGGACAATGGATTTTCAAGTAAGAACAATACTGTTGCGTAGGGCTAAAACTATAGCAGCACATTAGCCAAGATAACTTACCACCGCCACTAATTCAAATAGAAAATGAACTCCTAAGTTTGTAAACTGTAACTGCATCAGCACAAAATAAGATATGTCAGACACAACCTAATTCAAAGGGGTAAACAATTGATGATACAGATAAAGATTGATAAACCAAAGGATTCCATTAGGTGGAGTGGGGAAGGGGTCGACCACCAAGCAAACACAAAAACACGATGACGTACGTACGTCCAAACATATATATAAACAAACAAATATCCCCGATTCTCAATTTGTTGCCCCTGTATAGTGTCTTGCTCACTTGTCAACTAGTTGTTCACACATGACATAATTTGATCTTTTCAACACACTTGAGAGTTAGATCATAGAGTTAATGTGTCAAATTTATTCCTAGCAAGATTTATACTGGCAATAGTTTGGAATAACATGTATTTTCTTCACAATTTCTTTCTCAGCCTTCTTTTACTCGTTAGAAAAAATTCAACAGATAAAAAGAATCTTTGCAAGTGGTCCTGGGTTTGATTCCCAGTGGCAACCAAATATTTTTTAATTCTGTACTGTATAAAAAAAGCCTGTGAAAGAGAGAATACATCTATTGTATTTTCTTGCTATCATGCTTTTTTGGTTAGTTATTACTATTATTTGTTGTTATTATTATTATTATTATTATTATTATTATTATTATTATTATTATTATGTGTTGTTTGTGAGCAAGTTAGATCTCAGTAACATCTCAATTTTAACGAGAATGTTTCTGATTTAACTACTGATGGGTGGAGTTTCAAGTTTTAATGAGACAAGCTCACACACTTTTTATGTACAAGATTCTTACAGCACTGTGTTGCTGTTTGTTCCTTTCCATGGAAAGTAAAATAGGGCTTGTGAGACTGGTACAGACTGGTACATGCAATGATGATTTTCATTCACTTCACTCTCGTCAATTTTTTTTCCGCATTGGTTTGCATATACTGGGAAACTTAACTGTCTATAAACATTAAGCTATGAAACAGGATAGGCAGCAATAAGCTCCACGTTTATGAGACGATGAGCTTTATTTGAGTCACTATAATGTCTGCTTATGATAATATAGTACTATTTATGGACATAAGTGGTCGTGGATCATTAGCCAGAGTCATGTAACAACACTTATTATATAGTCTGTTTGCATGGCAGGGAAGAGCTGACTTGCTTAGCGCCTTGCTGTTGTAGAAACACTTGAGTCAATCACTACATCCCAGGTTTCACACGGGAGAGATAGGCGTTAACTACAGACAAACACACGTCCTTTAACAAACACATGTCACATCCAGTCAGTTCTTAACCACTTCCAGAGGCCTGGCCATACTTGTAGGCATCAGCCACACCTCTTTCCGTAAGCCGTAATCAGGTTATTGTGTAATGGCAAGCTTTGGCTGGACTACAGTATATGCAATTACTCCATTAGTTGCTCATTACACATCTTCCATTTTGTTAATTTAGTCTTTTATGGCAACTGTTTAAGATCAAGTTGTTGTTGAAATAGTCAATTTTTGTTATTTTTCAATTTCTGTATGCATCATAATTAAGATATCTAACCACTGAAGTTTACTGCAAGCAAGCAACTTTCATTGCATAGTCATGCATGTGTGATGCACATTTGCAATTGCTGATGACTATACAACTGTGAATGGGAAACCCCGGCTGAGTATGGGATTGATTTGAGACGACATTGGATCAGATGTCATGTGCATGCTGTTTACATGTGTGCTAAAGTGCCGGCAATTGCACGTGTTTGTATGCTGGCGTGTAGGATCCTTCTGAGCACCACTCTTACATGCTCATGCCAGTTGTGCTCTTTGTCATTCTGCATCAGTCAAGAAACAACAAACTTTGTTGTGCTTGTTGTACTAGTGTTTTTAGTGTTTTCTCATCACTTGAAGACACGATTGAAGCGTTACTTTAGTGACGCTCATTTGGAACATGAAAATACTCAGTGCTAGTTTTACATGGTGATAAATTGTTGTAAGTCTTTATGGAAGACTAAACTGAATCTTACCTTTCATCGAAATGTGTTTCAGCCAATTAAAATATCAAAAGGTTTGAGCTGATGGGACAATTCCATCCTTCCTTCCCCCCTTACCCTTTCTAGCACAATGTTAGTGCCTATTATAAGCCAATTTATTTTTAAATCCTTACACTGGTCAGGATTTCATAGGATTTTTAATTTTATTATTTTTATTTGGGGGGGGGGGGGGGGCACTGGCTAGAGGTCCTAGAAAAATTGAAAGTTCTGCCGTTTTCAGTGGAAGTTTTTAAGGCAATGCAATCCAGTGATTATTCTGTCTGATTCATATAATTTTTGAGACCTTCAGTGGCAATTCTTTAGTCATGCCAAGTTATGTTCTGTTAGCTGATTTCGTAATCTAAATTAAAAAAAAAAATCCCTCTCATCTGTAGCTATATCAAATTGAAAGCAGGATATAGCTTAGTTAGATTTAGTGTGACTGCAATGGTCATTTGTTATTTAACTGGTTTTCAGCAATTAAATTGGCAATTCTTTGGGGGAGGGGGGGACTTTCACTCGGGGAAAGGGGGGGTGGGAATTCCCAGGCCCCCTCCCCCAATCTATGAAACCTTGCTGGTATGCATAAAATCACTTCTATTATCACTTGTATTGACACGTAGAGGCTTCCTGCTGTGTGGCATTCCACCTTGACTTGCGTGTTGCTTTTAAAGGTCAAGTGTTTTCTTGTGTGTGCATGCCTGCTCAAATTAAATCGACACAGGTGTAATGGGTAGATTATAGAGAGCCACACGGTTTCTCTAACAGTTGGGTTTTACAATAATAATAAGTAGTAGTAGTAGTAGTAGTAGTAATAGTAGTAGTAGTAGTTTTTCACTGGCTTTCTGGCACAGATTTCAATGAGACTGTAAGATTTAGGTTTGTCTTTAAAGATTTGTATGTGTGATCATTTACTCCATGAATCATCATTAATGATGATGATTATTAATAATAATGACAACAACAACAATAATAATAATTATAATAGTTGTCATATCGTTGTTTGTTTTTTGTTTGTTTTATTGGTGTTTTAGTCGGAATGTTTGGAGATCTTGCTGTCATTTGGAGCAGATGCGGACTGGCCAGATCATTGTGGAGATACTCCAGTACACATTGCTAAACTGTATGACCAGAAGTATTGCATAAGTATTATCAAAAACTTCAAAGCTAAACAGCTAGCAGAGGAGAAACAAGAAGACGTGAATAAATAATTCATTGTTTATGTCGCTTTTGGATTTATCTCAGGCAACTCCTCAACTTGCAGCTCATCTCTCCCTGTCACATTCATTCTCTATTTGACCTGTTAAAAATTATATTCCTCTGTACTGGTATGGAATGTCAAAAATGTTAGGAAACATTCATGAATCTGATTAGAGAGTTAACCGCCACTCTCTCTTTCCCATCTAAATCTGCCCGCCCTGTCCAGGGATTTATTCCTGGTGGTGCTAAAAAAACGCCAGTTTTGCACGCGCTGGGCGGGTGTGTAATTTGTGAACTTCCCCGTTCACGCCCTCGTAAAGATTTGTGTGTGGCGTTTTGGAACTCGTCTTTTTCTGTGTGCGTGTAAGAGTGGTGGTGTGTGAGTGTCCTGTGTTCAGCTTTGCAGGACTGTTCCCTACCTGCTCCGCAAGTCAGTAGTGTAGGAGCGCGGCCTCACTCCGGTGAGGTTTTTAAAAACAGTAGACGCTTGTGCATACGCTGACTCCTTGGAAGTGTAATTTGCTTTGACTTCTTTTGTTGAGGTGAGTGCATGAATAAATAAGTGAACCCAGTTCTAAACAGTGGGCATGCTTTAGAAGAGTATGTAGTGTGTTTGGTACTCAAGTGTGCTGCCAACAATTAAAAGAAGGAAAGCTTGATAGTGGATTCGGGTGGACAGCTTGTACGTGATCTTATCTCGTTAGCTGAGCTCAGGGTTTACCTTATTTATGGAAACAAAGCTATGTTATTATAAAGCAAGGCCCTCTGAAGGTTGGGCTGGTGCAAGCCAAGCCAGCTGGGATGAATGGTGTACAATATAATAGAAAGGAATGTTTTCCAAATGTCAGGTAGGCATTAGCCTTGAAGAATGGGCGAATATGTGGGCTTGACGAGGTGGATAAAAAGGGACCTTAAGAAGAGTTTCAAGTTGTCTGGACACTGAGGTTGTGATTAACATTGCAGAACCTTTCTTCATTCGTTACCATCCCTTTGACATATCCATTTGCCTTCCTTGTTTGCTACTGTTGTAGAGAAAGTAGAGGACACCACTATGTCTAATGAATAGTAGTTGGTTACTATCTCACCTTTGCTCTTTGTACAGGTTAAACTTCAGCTTGGGAGAGACAAGATAGAAAGGATAATTGTAGTGTGAACTGTTAACCAAACAACCCATCCACCTCTTCTTCCTGGAAAGCTGCCATTAAAAGATCACGAATAGCAACCGGTAAGGCATGGGGTGTTTGAACAGTACATCGGCTGACCAGTCAACGAAGTCTGGCATCCCTTACGTGCCTCCCGGTCCAGCGACGCAGCCCCACCAACCCCCTATCCAGCGGACGTCAGTCGTGGATGGCATGGGAGGGGGCCACAATGGAATGGGTGGCTACAACCCCAACCAGCCACCCCGGGGGCCTTCACCGGTGATGGAAGACGATGGGACTTTGTTCGTGGCTCGTTACGCCTACCAGGCTAGGACATCCGAAGATCTCAGTTTTGAAAAAGGGGAAAAATTGAAGGTAAGGTGTCAACAAACGCTATTATAAGCCATTGTGTGATTTATAGTGGGGTGTGTTTGAGTGTGTGTTTATGAAGCAATATGTAAATCTTCTCTCTTGTCTATTAGCATTCTGTTTCCTTCTGGTCTACTTCCTTTATGTGCATAAGTATTGCAGGGGAGTAGTTTTGTGCATGACAGCCAGTTGCTATGGAACACTGCCTTTGAGGAATCCCTGACTAACCATGTGTATTAAGACAAATGTTTGTGTGTTTCTCTCTCAGGGGGGCGTTGGTTGGGTTGGAATTACAGTTTGAAAGGAGCTAGAGAGAGCTGGCCTGGGAGGAAATTTCGTTAACCTTCCGTCTGAAAATGTTGATTTTAATTTTTTTAAAGGAATTGTTAACTAGTAGGGAGACTTTACTGCAATAGACTAACTAATGGACATCAGTTTCACTTGAGCTGACTGAGATTCCAGCTTGCAGTGATGTGGGAATTGTATGTTTTGTACACATACAAAATGGTCAGGTTGTTTACTTTTCATTGGAGCCCTCTCTCTTCTCCCTCCTCTCCATCTCCTTTCTCCTCCTCTTTCTCCTCTTCCACCTCGTTCTCTTTCTCCTCTACCTCCTCCATCCTTCTCCTACTATTTCTCCTTATCTTTCTCCTCCTCCATCTCTTTCTCTTTCTCCTCCTCTACCTCCTTCTCTTCCTCCTTGTGACTGGCTTACTCTTATGTGCACACATAATTCATGCATGTTATTTCCTTCGTGATGTTCTTAGCTCAGCTCCATTTCATGTTCGTTGTGATGTGGATAGAAGAAGAGATTCATGAGAATGAGCTTTTCCTCGAGTTTCCTTATAAGCTATGAAGTAATGTCATTGATTTCCTGCTCCATTGTGACAGGCAACCTCGTTCAGACTGCTGACCTTGTGTATATCTAGCTCCCGAGCACGTAATACTAATAGTGTTGTCTATATTCTACAGTTCCTTGATTACAATACAAGATTTATATAATGTGGAAGTACCCATAATGCGAGCCTGAGCACTAGCTAGTTAGCGCTTTAGCTACGTATAAATATTGTAGCGATAGGATGAAACGAATTGACAGGGAAAAGTCATTTTAGCGATCATTTTGGTCGACTGATTGGGTGGCTCCCTTATTCATGTACTAACTTGTATTTAGGTGTGGAGAAAGTAGCAATCACAAGAACTCGTATCTTACTGATCGGGGATACCGCCAAACTTGTATCTAAGAGGTAGCTTTGAAAGCTTCTCTCCACTATTTTTTGTGCTATTTCCTTCTGTCATCTTCTTCTGGAGGCTTCTAGCACCTAGCAATAAGCAGTGTGTAGACACACAAAGCAACTGTAAAGAGAATTAAACGTACTCCTTGTTTGAGTTGATGCCATATTCAGCGTGGGGGGAAGGAGGGGCTACTCCGGGGTGGGAGGAGCAGGAAGGGGTACTCCAGGGTGGGAAGAGCAGGAAGGGGTACTCCAGGGTGGGAAGAGCAGGAAGGGGTGCTTCAGGGTGAGAGGAGCAGGAAGGGGTACTCCAGGGTGGGAGGAGCAGGAAGGGGTGCTTCAGGATGGGAGGAGCAGGAAGGGGTACTCCAGGGTGGGAGGAGCAGGAAGGGGTACTCCAGGGTGGGAGGAGCAGGAAGGGGTACTCCAGGGTGGGAGGAGCAGGAAGGGGTACTCCAGGGTGGGAGGAGCAGGAAGGGGTGCTTCAGGGTGGGAGGAGCAGGAAGGGGTGCTTCAGGGTGGGAGGAGCAGGAAGGGGTGCTTCAGGGTGGTAGGACACCAAAGAATCGATTGAGACGTTTGTCTGAGAATATATTTACTTTATGCACCCAACATGTGTACACACATAATTATATTGACTGGTATACACATGTATTGACATGTAATGACTTGCACACGTTTACAGTATAGAACAGCCCAGAGAGGCATTCTTTGTTTTATATACATTCTAGGATTTCCATGTTGTTGACAAACTCTTTCCATGGTAGAGTTTGTAGCCCTTTGATGCAAATCACGATGTGTATGTATGTATGTATATATATGTGTGTATGTATGTATGTGTGTATGTATGTATGTATGTATGTATTTATGTGTGGGTGGGTGGTGTCCAGTGAGTAGATGCTCTCACACACACACACACTCTCGGATGTTGCATACACAATCATGTATAGAGTAAAAAGCACTTTCACTCAGCATGTGTGCATGCTGGTATGTGTGTTAGTATGTGAGTGTGTGCACATGCATGCATGTGGTTGTTGTTGCCATGGGATAGTCGTATGTTTCCACGGTGTAGACTCGAGTGTGGAATCTAAAATAGCCACAGAGAGAGAGTTGAGGTGTATGTGTGGGCGGGGCTTGCTAGGGATGGTGTGCTTCTTAAACTCTTTTGGGTGTAGCGTGTGGGTGGTTCGCAGATTCCCAGGAGTCATCTGTCATGTGAATTCCATTGCTGCTGTTTGTTTAGTATGTAAAGCCCTTTATTATTACAATTATTATTATTATTATTATTATTATTATTATTGCAATTATTATTTGTTTTTATTATTTGTTAGTATTATTGTTTCAGTCGTGCATACTTCGGCTGAAAAATATAGTAATGGTAGTTTTATTTATCTCCACACATGTGTTCACTTTGCACTATACATGTACATGTATCAGTGGAGATGAACTCCTGCTCAGTGTACAACCTTTGCTGTGCTTATTGTGGCATGCAGAAGGTGTGGTTTTCGGAGTTTAGCTTAAACTTTTTTTATTTCGTTCTTCTACACTGTATATTGATCCTCCTTTAATTGCATGTTCCTTATTGATTGGTGTAGCGATGACCTCTGACCTCAGCTGTGTCCTATCACCAGTGTTGCCTTGGTGAGGTGATATAATTGTTATTATTCTCCCCCCACAGATTATTGGTGGTACGGATGGGGACTGGTGGATGGCCAAGGCACTCGGGTCTGGCAATGAGGGATACATACCCAGGAACTACGTGGCGTCTGTCTCCAGCTTCGAGGCAGAGGAGTGAGTTGACCTTTCTTCTTTCCCCTCTTTGCAGTGTCTTTTCTTTTCATGAGAGCGAATGGAAGTCATTGTGTCCTGGGACAGCTTTATATGATGAATGCGTAGCAAGAATCATATATATATATATAATTATTAATTCTGTTGTATACGTGAGATTTCAACTTTCTGTTTCTTTTGGACTGACCAATGTGTTTAATTGTAGTTCTGTGATGCCTACTGTATGTGTGTGTGTGTATGTATGTGTGTATGTATGTACTTGCTAAATGTGTTGTCCAGTTGATGTTGTTTGGATTGTTTTGACCACGGCATTGATAGCCGCTGTTGTTAGTCTCTCATTAGCGCCAAGTAGGCGTTGCTTATTTCTGACATATCTCTGTAGTTTTGCTATGTAAACTTTGCATACGATCGACTAGGTGTTGTTTAGCTGCAAGAATGGGTGTGGTCTCTGTTGTACTGTGGTTAAAACAACAACTTCCCTTCCTTATTCTCCTTATGTTGAATTCCAGGATTATACCACTTCATAACATACTTCTACCAATGTACAAGTCAATATGTGTGTGCATGCGTATGTATGTGTGTGTGTGTGCTACATACAATATGTATGTATCCATGATTTATATGAAACGTTGGTACTGTATATATATATATGTGTTTGTTTTGCACAGTGTATCATAATGTACATGTTATCAAGATCTTGTGTGTTAGTATTGTGAATTCCATTGCCTCCATAAGCATTGAGTGATGGTTTATTCTGCACACGTAAACTACGATGTGTGTGTGTATGTGTTAGCTGTCTCTCTATGTTCTTGCAAGAAGTAATTTACCACGTTAGCGTGCGATTGAGTTATTTTAAAGATGGAAGAAAATGGAAGTTTAGTAATGTTGTACCATGTACGTATATGAGTGATGTGCAAAGAACGACTAGACCATCACACCGTGACGTGACAGAACTCTAAGACTCTCACTACCGGGCGCGGGCGTACACACCCACCTCCTGAATGTAGGATGTCATGTGATATGATAGTGTCAGGAGGTGGAGCCAAATTTGAGATTAACATTGTCAAATAAAGTTAACACTATTAAGGGTGGCCGCACATAGCAACGCGCACTGCCTGTAGATCCGGACATTAATTTATTCCCCGCCAATACCCCACCATTCCATAATACGCGAGCAGAAACTATCGCGCAGTAGTAGCAGAAGTATACTTTGCGAAGTTGTGGTGTTTTAGTTTAGCTTCTTGTTGTCTCATATTCGTTTACAGCAACTCGCCATACGTCGTCTGAGCTCACGCGGCAAGGTGCACCAGGCTGCTTCTCCTCCAGTAGCCGTTCTCCGGACTCTACATACCTGAACTCAAGCGGATGGATCCACCAGGCTCGATTTCTGCGGAGCGAAGACTTCTCAAGCTGCGAAGATCTAACACCTTCACCTCTGGCTATCTCCAATAAACTGTTCTCTCTTCTGACTCTCTTGTTATTGTTGTATTGATGTTTGTTTACTCTTGATATAGACGGGCTCTTTTTAGAACCAATGCAAACTAATTGAAAAAATAATTGCTCGCGTACTCGTAGTACGAGATATGGGGGAGGGGTTATTTCATATGAATTGCGAGTGGAATAGAAGTATCCAATTGTGACCGTCTACAGGAAAACCAGGCACAACGCGGCACCCTTCGAAAAAATTTTTTTTGCACTTACAGAGTTATCGGCGTCCAAATATTGAGCTCTCCAAGTTTTATCGTCGTAGCTTAAGTCGTTCCCGCTATAATAGACCTAACCGTTCCCTTCCGTCGGCTTGAAACAATACATTTTTAAGAAATCGATCGATCTTTTCTCGATGTTTACGCACGCCGCGTTGTGCCCGGTTTTCCCGTAGACGGTCACAATTTTGAATCAGTTTTTCTTGGAATCAAATAATGAGAACGACTATATTTTTTGCACACGTGTAGAACACAAAAAAAAGAAGGGCACCACAATTTGAATTTTTCAATATCTTATAAAAGGAAAAAAATGTAAATAAATCATAAAGTAATGTTGAAAAGGAAAAAAACTCATTGTCTTGCCCTAGAGTATCGTCTTGGCTAGCGGCGTGCCAAATTCTGGTTGCCGCACCGCTCCAAAAAGTTGTTTCAAAGTTTTACATCGGGGCCATGATATTTCCTTCACATTCACTCCAAAGTCGGTGTGCAGTATCTTCGGCAGGTACTTTATCCTTCTAGTATAGTAGAGTAGCCCTGCAATAAAGAAAGTAGCAGAATCGTGCTTAGCAACCAACCAGGTAAAAATTGCGTGGGCGGTGTGCGGCCACCCTTAAGGATGTGGGTTGAAAGAGAATCCTGGTGCAGGGAGAGAGAATCCTGGTGCAGGGAGAGAGAATCCTGGTGCAGGGAGAGAGAATCCTAGTGCAGGGAGAGAGAATCCTAGTGCAGGGAGAGAGAATCCTGGTGCAGGGAGAGAGAATCCTGGTGCAGGGAGAGAGAATCCTGGTGCAGGGAGAGAGAATCCTGGTGCAGGGAGAGAGAATCCTGGTGCAGGGAGAGAGAATCCTGG
>WLWI01002654.1_pt1 | contig 15415 bp, 7 predicted proteins | sample 6701501 | NCBI WGS metagenome assembly WLWI01 (sample SAMN12718690, study PRJNA515312) | sponge metagenome | isolation source: marine sponge | host: Mycale hentscheli | place: New Zealand: South Island, Marlborough, Capsize Point | collected 2014-11-01
TCCCACACATACACAAGCACACCACCATTATCCCCAGGATTGTGAAATGGAATGGGGGGAGGGGGTAAGTTTCTAATTTGGTAGTACATGAGCACCACATCTTGGTCATCAGTTAAGTTCCACAGGTTCCCACATGAGCAGAGTACATCTGCGGCACTCATGTAAATAGCTAATAAGCCAACAGACTCGTATCAGATGAATATAATAAATAATATCAGGATGGCAATCCAAAGAGAAAGCCACAAATGTTATGAGGAAGTACATAATATCATTTAATTTTTGCATAAGTTTCGATCGTTTTACCAAAGGGTCAATAGCAGTATTTATGAAGGGACATAGTGGAATGTCAGGGACTGATGTGGACCAATTGTCTACCATTACAAGGTGAGTATTTTGGATAACTGAAGTTGCATGCATTTCAGAACAAGTACTCAAAAAAATACTGCCCATCAACTGAAATCTATGTTTACTTGAGTTTTTTTTTATGTGAAAATACAAAACAAAATATATTTATCCAACACATGATAGTTTACTGATTCTGAGCTATTCATTTCATTCCTTTGCATAGGCTGGTTGGCATGAAAATGGAGTATGGAGTCGATTGTAACTAAAATTATAGTAGGCACAAGAACTAAAATGAAAGTATTATTGAACACCAGGGAAAAAGTTTAGTAAAAGGCACTTGAAAAGGACCTCAAACTCACCCAACTGACCAGTAATATTAGTATTAGCCCCACGACTAGTGGCATTTTTACAGATGTAAGAGTTGGTATAGTGAATTTAACCACAGCCTCTATCAGTGATTAGGTAAAGGGTCTTACCAGCAAAACTAAAGTCGTACAAGTTACCGTGTAATTTCTTATACATTAAGGATAAATGGGAGTACACGCACAAAATGTATTAATCTGATTAAAAATATAAAATAAAGCATCAAAACCATTCAGTATCACTACTATCACTTTCTGATTCAGTGTCACTGTTGCTATCAGAGTGGACTGTGACACTTGGAAGAGATGAACTTGTTGACGGAACATCAATTCAATTTGAAAATTTGGCAACAGCTTGACTGTGCCTTAATTTTGCTTCACAAAGCAGCTGATTGAGAATACTCTTCATTCCACGTCCGAAAATATCAATCTTTGGACCTTCGAAATTACTAAGTTCGTTTGTGATGTTCTCAGTGCGCTTCATCCAATACGGGATTGTTTCAAGCATGTCAGCTCTAAGCATATCCATTTCTTCTTTGCATTTTTTATTAAGTAAAAATGCCTGTACAATGTCCTCTTTGGTCTTCCAAGGAACTTTTGCATCAGGAATATTATCTTGTGTCGTTTTCGTCCAAAACTCTGACTGAGGCTGTAAAACATCTTGTAAAATACGTAGCCGAGCAATACTTTGTGAAGAGCTTCTTAGAGCACTTTGTTTCTTTTGCAATTGAAGTGCACAGCTTTCTAGCAATTTTTTGCCCATCTAATAGAGAATATACACATACATGTAAATACTTTACAAGTTATAAAATACTGTTTCGTACCTGCATATTTAGCTTTCATACGAAGCAGATAGTGTCGCTTGATCACGGAAGACCACAAGGCTGTACCAACCTGTAATATCTTCTCAACAGTTCAGTCCTCACTTCTTCGTACTCCTTATCATGTGGTTTCCACCTTGATAAAATATTATTTTCTTCCTCCAGTTGCTCAAGCTGGCCATTCATGCTAAATACACAACATTCGAATAGCCCCATCACATAAACACTTCTTGTAGAACCATTCACCAAACAAACCTCATAATTCTTTGTTGCAATGAAGCAGACACATCTCCATCTTCCATGAGGTTTTCTCTGTAAAATATTAGCAACTGAAGTAAATATAGGGGTGTGGTCACACACCACAGTGTGTACCTCAACTATAAATAATGAAGCACCATAGGTGCGAACTCTCAGCGCTACTATACACTACACTATAACATAATCAATTCTCGGACTGAAAAATAATTAGGCTATTCCAACAGGTATCAATATGGCTCAAGCTAATTTTTAACTACAGCTGGCAAACTTAACACTCCTATCCCTCCACTCAAACGCTCAGTTAGTAAAAATACTACATTGGCGTAAGGTGTAGTCATAATTGAATTAGTGGGCCACTAATTCAATTATGACTGCACCTTCACACCTCCCAAGTACAACTCACATGTCACAGAAATTGTCCAACACCAACTAACATTCCCAGGGGCTGTGCCCCCACCACACAACGATCTCATGTTCTGTATTAACTGTTTTAATTAAAAAAAAATTTTGGCACCCGTTCTGATACTGTTATATATGCCAAACTGAACCTGCATACCAAGTTTCATGCTTTGGTCCACTCTGTCACAATACTTTTTCTTATCTGCTGGACTAATACAAGAACATCCTGATTATCACATCATCCTTCAATTTTATTATTAATACAATAATAATAATAATAATAATAATAATAATAATAATAATAATGATGATGATGATGATGATGCTAATAACTAGTGATGTGCTACAGCACAAAAGAATTGACCACATCCTATCCATAACCTCCCCATCAGACAATCCTATGCCCTCAGTGAATAGTGGACTGTATATTGCCTGTATTAATTTTAGCTATATTTATTTCATGTATTCCACTTTATCATAATCGTTCAATACCTGGCATGGTATTATAGAATAATATTTAAATAAAATAATGATGTACCTTTCTCCATGCTTTAAATTTATGAAAAAAGAAGAAATTCATGCCTACAGGCACATCCAAACAGTGCTGTTTTGTCTAAGGCATGGCATGGTAACGTTTAGATGACCTCAAAGCATCACCAGCAAGAAAACTGTTGTACACCTATCATTTCAACAATTACATGCATAAAATAATTGTAAATATTACATCTAGCTTATCATTAGTCAGTTATAAACTTATCCTCATCTATTTGAAATATCTGGCATCACTGAAATACAAAAAACAACAACTGTAAAATACAACTGACTCTTAAAGAAAAAGTACATCATAAGGAGAAAAAAATATAACATTAAATAATATGAGGGTCATTGCATCCCTACCTTACATTAACCACTGCAAAGTAAAAGTGCCTCTTGTCTGTTTAATATTTTCTTATATTGACCTGTTGAATGCTATACTGCATGTGTGTGACAAAGCAATGGCAAATGCAATGTGTATACCAAAACAAGTTGCGTATATTTTAAACTTTCACGCTCTATTTTCTAATATGCATGGGTAAGTACTGTCACCCTTAGCTCCCAACTAAACTACAGTGTAACCTCCAAACTAAAAACAATTTGGAACTAGTCTTTCAGTTCACAAATCAGGGTTTTAGGATGTTTGCTATAAAAGGTGACAAGCAATACATTTTCTTTTGAAAGGGGAAGCAGAATGTCTGCAACATAAGGTGATTTGCTTGTTAGAGAGTTGACTATGAGAGATTCTACTATAAATGGAAAACAAGCAAAGTGAACAAGACAGTATTTATTAAAATTGGATATATAGTTTATACTTAATTATGTATAATTGGTAAGTGGTCTAAACACATGTGACTTTTAGCTCATGAAACATGTAATCTCGCTCACATGATAATAAATTAGTTCCTTCCTCACTACACTTGCATTATTTAAATTCAATATTCAAATTTTATGTATGTAGTTTGTTTAGAAGACTAACCTTCGGAATGGCTTTTCTTGGCATCTTATGCAGCAACACATTCATCAACTACTGCCTGGTCACCAAAAAATAAAGTCCCATGTAAAGGATCCCTATGGCTAATGCCTGCAGATTTCTTTCTGGGAAGACCAAAGAGTGCGTCCACAGAAATAACTAGTGATCCAGTTTCCTAGCGTGTGCACACATTGATTAATTAATTAATAATGGCCACTAAAAGTGATTAGTTGTTCATGCAGTGACACATGCATCTATGTCTTCAATATTATTTATGAAGAGCACTTTACATTAGGACAAGCTGGACATACATTGCCTTTGTCCAAACTGACACAAAAACTGGACAAATGTCTTAATTCAACCTTCATCAAACAATACTCTTCAAAGGAGTCTATCAATGTGGAGTAAAAATATTTACGCTACACATTCATACAAAATAATTTGTAAAATACAACTTAATTTAATTTTTGTAATATGTACCTTGGTTATATTATTATGGTGATATTTGAAATACACTGCCTTACAAAAATCATCCAGAGAGACTTGAGTTCTAAAAGTAGAGCCTCAGCCCAATCCAAAAGATCAAATGAAAATCCAAAGCGAGGTTGCTGAGGAGAAGATGGCCAGAGACAAGCCCTTACCATTGTGAAAACAAGTGGCTCACAAGCACATGTTGCAAACATTATGTTGTGTTCATCACTTACATATTATATTAAAGTACAGACATCTCTGTCAATATTTCTAGTTTTCTTTCACAGGTGGGATTTGTTTAGAGCTGGATCATGTTTGTGTACTAGTTGCCTAGAGACACAGGACGCATACAGCAGTAATATACAAATGAGTGGGCAGTGGCAGTGCAGTTGATCTTTTACGCCATGAGTATGTATCATACAAGTATTTGAGCGGAAGAAGAACCAATAAATGTTATCAATTGATGAATTTCCTTTGATAATTAAATACAAGACCAATGTGCTCATAATTATTCGAGTACCTTATCATGAAGTTGAGGTATTTGTACTCATACCCGCTCATGACAAATTTACCAGAAATCATAAAGCACCCAGTTTCAAAGTACTTCACCCCATGTCTGGCACAAACACCATCCAAGGGAGACGTGCAATAATATATTAAATCCCAATGTCATTGCCACTGAATGAAAAAATGACAAATGCAGTCTCATACTGTATACTCACAGTACATCGTCCTAATCCATTATGTAATCTGTACATGTTGGCAATGGGTTTTTAGATAACTGAGAAAAGTTCATGTTCTAAAATATTGGATGCTACTACAAGTCCTTTAACTTTCTGCACATTTACACAACTACCCATACATTTAAATACACACTAAAACATTTTGACGGAGAAAACAAGTTTGAAAGAGTATAATCAATGAAATTGTTGGTCAATAAAATGAGTTTCTGTGTTCAGCAAAATAATTGCCTAACTGCTCATACACAGAGTGACAGAAATTTAAGTGCCATCTGCTGTGCCAACATTTCCTTTTTATGATTCAGTATGTATGTGTGTATTAAAAAAGAAAGTATTCAACTACAAGTAACAGTAAGCACTTTCTCGATACTCTTAATTAGTTACAGTCTAGTTAGTTTTCTGCCCTGTGAAATATTTTTGTCTGGCTGTGTGACTCATCAAAGCACACTGAGCAAAAGTAACTACTTGAACTACACTGTAGACAACGTATCGTAGTCATTTCTGCACAGCACACACAGCATCACTCATTCTCCGGCAAGGCTTCCTGGGGAGCAGCCCCACCCCTCAACTAATGCTTTCTTATTCTATTCTAACTTGACCTTTCTCATGCCTGCCCTTATCTTAAACAATCCCCATTCCATTCCATTCACATATATACTTGTAACACTCTCATTCTATGCAGTTCTTTAACTCTCTCATTCTGTTCAGTTCTTTCTATTTTCCTTTACTATTTGTGCATTGTACTTTGTTCTTTAGTTCTGTATCATTTATAGTTTGAGACTGAGTTATTGATAGGGATCTTGAGCATACTGGGAATAGTGGATAAGCCTTAGTCAGTGTGTTTAAGTCTGGAGATATTTTTGTCTTTTTCCCTTTGTTTTAGTTAGTAGTCTTTGCGTGATAGTTTGGCTGAGTTTTTATAGCTTCACCCAATTGTCGCGTGCTACTACACTTCCATCTCCACAGCAACTCTTAACAGCTCAGGTCTAATCTTTCTCCATACTTTAATAGACTGCTTCTGGTTGATTTGATGGAGAGATGGTAGTAAGTCACCAGCAGCAGTAGAGTAATCCTCCTCCTCTGCCACAACTGTAAAATTGCTGGGTGAGTTATCTTGGGAATCACAGGCTGGTTCACAAGTAGTTATACCCCTAGGAACAAGGTGGCTGGTAGTTTTTGGGATCCTAATTTCATGTTCAATCGCTTCTCCATTTACTCTAAATGTATCGCTAAGAAAGGGATAATAATAATTAGAAATTATAAATAAGAAAAAGTGGGCGTAGCATGAGCACTATGGCTACCGCAAGTGGACCAAGGTGCGCGAATTTTATTACCACACTTCTGGTAGGTTACGGAAAACTAGCCGTGATAAAAGTTATACGCGCGTAAAGTTTCCGCCCCTTTTTGTATCGGGGCGTTTCCAATTTTGGTAGAGACGCTGTATCTCGGCTTAGTGTTCTGCTCTCTAGCGGAACGTGGCAGCTTGAGCGCGACCCGAGTTCTAGTTTAACAGTGAGTTAGTTGCTCTCGTGGTCTAGCTTATGTTCCTCCATTGTAGCTATTGTAGTTTAGCGGGAGTTTTCCACAATGCACTAGGACTAAGTTTGTTTTTAGCTAGATGCATAGCATTCTTGAGGAGAGTTAGACTGTAGTACCGGTTGGTTGTTGGTTGTAGCTCTGTGGTTAGAGTGCATGCCGAGAGAGAAAACTTCTATGGATGTTAATTATAGACTTTGAAAAATTAATTGATTGTCCAGTGATCTTAGACTGATACCATTTTAGGTATAGTTGTAGTCACTGCAGTTCTATAGTATCAACACGACAGGAAACATGAAATGAATGAAAAGTTATGATTTAGTTTAATACGTAAAGGGTCATTAATTTCTTGAGGAAGGACATTAATGCAGGTATTGTGGATGGAGCTATTAAATGAATTCTCTGTACTGAGTAAATTCCTACATCTTGTGTAGGGAAGATCTTGTAGTGAATTACAATAGTTGAAAACTGTAGTACTCTGCCTATTCAATCTGGTGCTAATCTACCTCTTTTGTCACAGACTGAGGCACAGGCAAGAGATTATGGTAGTTATAGACCAGCTGTCCAATAAATACTAGAAGAGAGGTTTTACCTGGTGATTCTTTATTGGAGAGCCTAGATACTAATTTATTTTGAGAAGGTTGGGCTGACAATTATGAAATTTAGTTTTATGATCATTTTCATTTAGTGCAAAGAATGCGGTTTGGCACTAATTGCATTGAAATCGGGTATGGCTTTAATTCTAGATTTAACTCCATGAAAGATATTATTATACATTCAATGTTGTGAACAACACTGTTATTATTGTTTACTTACTGAATCAAATTTCTTTACTTTCCATTGTCATGCATTCCAGAAGGATTCCCACTGTATGGATGCTGCAGATGATATGTCCCAACCAACACCAGATAAAAAATTTCGCTTGTTTACTAAAAGAGATGATATTCCAACTATTGCCACATCGCTTCCATCACTTGCTCTGGATGCTGCTCAAGAAAGAGAAGGTACTTCTGGTCGTAAGAAACCTCATGTTCCCAAAGGTTCCTCACATCAAAATGAACGAACTGCCCTAAACGAAGCTGTAAGTTTATTCAATAAAATCTTCATGTATTTAATGAAAGCTTTGTTGGTATAATATATGGGGAAGTAGACTTGAGGAGTTTATCAAGAAGTTGTGTGTTGGCTATGCTATTGACAGTTCAGTTGGTACATAGCTTGTGTAGTTTTTGTATTGTGACAGACAGACTTTAGATCAATTAGGTCCTTTGGAGGGATGCTCTGTGTAATGCCCACATTCAGGGAAGGGTTTCTATACAGTAGAATCTCATAGATCCGAACATCAGACAACCGAATTAACCGGTTAACCGAACAGCGAAGAGACATCATGATGGGTACGGGGTTGTCTTTTTTTCTTTTTTTTATTAAAAATTTTTTTAAACAATTTTTTTTATTAAAAATTTTTTTATTTTATTGGAACTGCAGCAAAATGGCAAAAGAGTTGCTATCAGAAGTAGTTTAATATGGAAGAATAATTGAACAAGGAATGTTTTTAGTTGGAGATGTTCAGGAGTTTGGCTTAGGAAAGTCCACAATTTCAGACTTCTAAAGAGACAGGAAGATTATAGAAAAGTTTTCAGCAGAATCAGCTGACCCTAGTGGCCTGAAGAAGAGGTGTATTGTCAGAAGAGATAATGATAAAGATTTTATAATGTCATGCATTCTGGTATACTCAGAAAAAAAACTCAACGGTACACCATTAAATGGTCCTTTAGTAATGGATAATTCATAGTATTTTAGTCGTTTAAATATTTTAGTACAAAGTTAAATTATGTTATGTTCAGAGTTACGTACATTTCAGAGTTACGTACACCTCATTTCCCAAGGGGTACATAACTCTGGGGTTCTACTGTATATGGAATCCCTCTAAATACCATGTTAGGAACATTTGCTATGATCCAAATTAGTTAGGCAATGCACTTCACCATTGATAACGTTGTTGGAAACAGTTACTATGTACTAAATTGGTGAAACATGTGAACCTTCGTTAACTAATTCATTTAGGATCCCACAGGCCCTACAGTAGGAGACAAAATAAAGTTCTGGATTCCGTTCCGTAGTACGGCCGTAAAACGTTAGTCTTTTTACCGTAGTTTTTACTGCTGTGTTCTGTACCGTTGTGACTGAACGGCCGACACTGTTTTCTAAAACGATAAAAACAGTTAAACTTTTCTGTTGATTCACAGATATTTTCTAGCTAGAAACTCTTCCATAGCTATACTGTATCAGCAAGCTAAGGCCTTGTACCACCCGCAAACGTTATGGGAATGGTGCAAAATGCTCGTAATTTTTTTTAACTTGCTTCTATAAAGCTGCAGACTGAAGTTACGACGGGCACAGAGCTATAAAAAAGGTCCGCACTTTGCAGGTCTTCTGTTAGCTACTTATAGACCTCCGGTAGTAAAAAATCTAAGCCCGAGAAGGCCCTAACATCGAGAAAACAACGATACTGTGTGGTGGTCGAACTAACAATTCTCCGCCAGACAACTTCAAATAGGATGGCTTCAATTTTTTTACCTGAAAAGCTCCGCCTCGGAAGAGCTTGTAAACAAAAAATCGGAATTTTTTATTGAATAAATGATTTTTTATATTTCTTTGAGCGAAGCATGCGGTGAACGAGAAAGATTAAAACGGAAACGTGGTTGAATGGAATGGCCATTTTTACCAAACAGTGTGCCGTTCCCCCCCTCCCTTTTTTGTTATCGTGCGACGGGGGACTAAACTTTATATTTTGAAGTGCAGTGCCCTTGCTGCGCTTGGAACACTACAGTATACAACCTTTGGGACCCTAAAAAATGGTAGTTTCTTCTAAGGCAGTGCCTAACCATTATAGGTGCAACACTAATGTAAATGTCAGTTGTCAGGGCTATCAGGAATTGTTGAGTATCATTCCGTGCCACCAGGGAGATGGCTCAAATCGAAGCTGAGGTTGAGAGGTGGTGAACTATAGCTATCAAATGGGCCCACGTAGGGAAACTAGTTTGGTTGAGTTTGCAGAACTTCAGCACGCACACGAAATCTCATACACACAAAAAAAAATTGATGAGCACAAAACTGAGTGAACTGAGGCTGGCCAGAGTATATATAACCATGCTTCCTCAAGTAACTCTAAAATATGATTGGCTGGTACAAGGTGATCTTATAAAAATAACCAAATATGGAAATGCCATAATAACAAACCACTTCTTGGGAGAGGCCACACAATGTGAAAGATATGAAGCCAATGGAAGGTCATTCTCCAGCAGCAAATGAAAAGGTATTGCAGTTGATATGTTAATCTCAGTAGTGCAATTGTATTGTACACAAACATCACATGCTACATGTTAAGACTTATTGAAGAAGTGGCATCACTATACTAGAATCCAATTCATGGTTCAATTACATTCATTGTTACTCAATTATCCCAAAATCAATGCCTTATTGATTGTATTTGAATGAACAAAATTGGTTACTAAGTGTAAAGGAAATGCATTAATTTTAGGTCTAGGTAAATTATTTTTCTATATAAATAAGTAGGTCTTTAGTTCTTTCAGAGATGATATTTCCTGAAGTAAACAACCTTTCAAACTTGAAGGTCCAAATTTTTCATTCTGTTTGCCAAGATTAGTGGTGTATAAAAAAAATTACTTGGTAAAAATTTTCTTTAGTGCTGGTACTTACTCCTTGTGCTTCTTTGAATGGTAGATTATGTTTACCGATTAACTGCGGAGGATGTGAAAACACGTCAATTGAGAAAAAGCGATAACCGTGGAGGACACAAAAATGCATCAAAAATTTGTCTTTGCGGCCACTATGCCCTTCAGCTTTGTGGAGTCAGGGAAGCCAACAATCACAATGGCAGACAATTTATATTGTTGTAGGTATATTTTACCTTATAAAATATATAGACTGTCGTAAGTAATTGTTGAGTAAATTTTGTCACAACAATAAGATTTCTTTCTGGTAAAGTATGAATAGAAAATATATTTTATAATATAATAAAGGTACACAGAAATATTTTATATTTTTGTAGAAACCATTATCACTTTAGCTATAACTGATTATGATAGGACAAGTAGAAAGCTATGTCCAAGTAGAGTACTGGCACTTTATCTTCCAAGTGATGAAGACATAACATTCATGACTTGGTACAAGATGGCAGCAGCCAGGATGGCAGTGATGAGGAGTTTTTAAAATTTTTTTTAATGATAACAGTGCTGACGGACATAGTGTCTATTGTAGTGAGTAGATGGTCAAGGACTTCTGACGAGAACGGGGTTGACGATTTTGAAAGTGGCGCTTTCTACAGGAATTACAACCACATACTTTATTAGCAATAAGTAAAATACATATTTTAATCTATTACAGGTGAGACTGAAGGAAGCGCTTTGACATTAAGTTCATATTATTCAACCAGTTACACCTGATAGTAACATCACCCTAAACTATTCTGTCAACAAAAACACCTTGGAGTCCAAACTGAACTCTCTATATCGTATTTATTCTGATGTACCTGCTTTCATTCACAAAAACATAGTAGCTAGTTGTACTCTGTTAAAAAAACTTATAGCACATTGCTCAGTTCAAAATAAAACACACATATCAACAAATTCCTGAGTGTAAAGCAGTTGTGCGCAAAACAACAACAACAGTTCTCTTACCTTTAACAAACTTCTTCAGCCATGAAAATATACTTCCATCCTTACTAATGTGCTTCCTAAGAGCCGCAGTGTGGTGCCATAAATTTTTTGCCAAACGGCACGAGTAGTTGGTTCTTTTTAGGTCACGAACAGCTTCTTAGTGTCGAATTTATGCTTTCCCAATAGCCTAGAGCGTACTCTACCATTCAATATTACTGTCCCCGAGGCAATTTTCAACTGTTAATTTTTCTTTAGTTTTGTGTCACCCTCCCACCAAGCAATCAAGCTTCTGGGTCTGGCATGCACCCTTGACTGCATTATGTAAGGCGCAATTACAATTTATTCATGATGTAAAGCTTTGTACTTGCTCTAACTCTCTGTTCTCCTCATGCCTTAAATGATTGCATTTTAAAAATGATTTTGCCTTCATGTGGTTATTCACATGTTTCTGTTTTTATTACTTTTATAAAAAATGCTGGAACTTCATCCTTCTACTGTTATTCATTAGGGGGCTAGTCTTCTAAAGAACTGGGAGGCTCGTGTGGATACTGAAGGTCGCATTTACTACGTGGATCATCAAACTAAACGAACTACTTGGGACCATCCTAATGTATCAGCAATTTTGGGTCCTCTTCCTGTGAGTCTCTTTGCAATATACTAATGTATGAAGTTTAGCTCCAAGTAGTGTTGTAAGTGGATTCCAATTGACTTTTGTTATAATGGCATGAACATACTTTTGAAATATGCTCATAACATATGAAAATTATTTTAATATTAGGACAACTGGAAAACGAGACTAATGAAAGATGGCAGTGTTTTCTTTGTTGATCACAGTACGTTTATTATGTCATTTGAGCTGGCTCATATTTGGTTGTCAAATAATGCTCATGATTATCATGCTTTCTTCAGACACTAAATTTACCCAGTGGGAAGACCCAAGACTCCTGAACTGGAAGCATACAAATGTAAGCATACACATAAAATATACTTGTGTTACTTGTGCTTCTCCAGTGCTCAGGAAACAAGGATGAGGTATTTTACCATCTATATGCAGCTGAATTTTTATTCTTACAACCTCAAATTATTTCTGGTTTCTACGTAATGTGTATTTTATTTTTTGTTCCGTTTAATTGGCCATGTTCACCATTTTAAGTGTTTTGGAGGGCAACTGTATAGAATACTAAGTGATATGCTTCAAGATAAAAGATGAGCTAGCTAGCCTAATCATGTGAGTAATTGTCATGAATTAATAACAATTCATGCATCATTTTTACTATATGCAAAGGGGATAAGGAAGATAATATACAACTAGTGGTGTGTTTGAGCACAAATGGCGAGCGAGCCTGCCTTGTTAGGCTGCATAAAACTACAATAGTGTTATATGATGTATTTTACCGGAAGATGCTTTTATTTCATGGTGACAAGAATGGATTCTATATATATACTACAAGAGGCTAGGGACTATCTTTTCCAGCTCTCTCAGTGGGAACAATCACCACCTAATCCTTATTATTTATTAATTAATTTATTATTTATTTAGCTACTTGTTTTGTTTTACTATTTTATTATTGTCGTTGTTATGATTATTATTGATGTTACTATTTATTTATTTAATTAGCTATCCATTTGTTGTAATTGCTTGATCTTTTGTCTAGCAAGCAAATACAAATAATAAATATAAGTATAAATAAAAAATATATATACATATTATATATGTATTGCTGTTGACCATTAATTATAGCAAATAAATACAGAACTACTCTCTTACCTTAATTTCCTGAGTAGTGATAACACTGTAGTATTAAGTTTAAGTCATTCTGACTACTTCTATTACCAGTAACTCTTGAACAAGCTCTCAGCTACAAAAGAAAAGTCCAGAGTTATTTTAGTAATTTTAGTTAACAAATATGAAATTATGTACTTATCTTAGCTTTCCTCCAGTAGTGGTAGCTTCATTAGAAGCCATTCTGACTACCAGTGGCTCTTGACAACCAACAAGCGGCACTTAGAAGCTCGAAAAAAACGGCGAGTTTTTAGATTACGCATATACTGTAAAGTGGATTCAATGCCATAGTAACCACTCCCCGCAACTGTTTGAATTGAAAAACAACAACAACAATATCAACAACAAAAATACAAGTCATGTTATTTAAATGTTTTTGTGATATTCTTATAAGTAATAGCTGAAAACACACAATGCTTTCACACAAAGTGGCCATACCTACACAAGACTTACCTTCGTGGTTAGTCTAGTGAACTTTCAACTAAATACTGTTGCGTAGGGCTTATAACTACGACAAATAGTGCATTAACTTACTGCCGCCACTAACTCGAATAGAAATGGAACTCCGGCTAGTTTTTGAGTTTTAATTGCACCGCAAAAGAACTCAAAGCGGTAAACAATTCAATTTCTGTGATATAACAGGTAATGATTGCGAAACGGGAGGATTCTGTTTAGTGAAGTTTGGAACGGGGTTGAACACCGAGATAACACAAAAATATGCAAGGGTCAAAGTATAAATGACACACGTACATCGCCACATATATATAAACAAATATCCCCGATTTTCAATTGAGTTACCCCTGATAGTGTCTCGCTCGCTCATCAATGAGCTATTAATCATCAAATATAAACTTATTAGAAAACCCTAAAGTTGCTGGTGTACCTTTGTTTTCTTGTATATTTATGTAGTTTTTATTGGAACAAGGTAGTTGAAGTGTGAGTGGGCAACGAAGTCTAAGAGCTTATCTTGTTACGGCATTCTAATCATATTATAGCTAGTAGCCTTTTAATGGCATGCAGTATGGATGAAGTGCCATCTTTAGGTGGAGATTTATTGCATAAATTTTGAAGCAGAGAAAAGCTAGTAAAACTGCACTAATACTGGGAGGGCAATCTCCTGTTTCAGCTGCCCATACAACATTTTAAACTAGTTGTTTATTTTAGCCCAAGGGCTAAGGGTGTTAATTAAAAGACTAATGGCAAGCTCTGACCCATTACATTGTAAATCTTCTAAATTATGAAATACAAACTTTTTTATGATTATATGTTACTACCTATGTATCTATGTGTTAATGTGACCATTGTTGGTATTATAATGCTCGCATTGTTCTGTATCTATAGATTGATGTTCTACATCCACTAGCATTACTTCAATGGAAACCCCTATGTAGTTGGAATAGGGCAATAATCCCAAAACACTGTGTTGCACTGCTCGATATAATTATAGTATTAGACATTAATAGCAGTCTTCATATCTCTTCTACTGAACTAAATCCGAGAACATGGACTACAGTTACTTTGCCACAAGAATTTTCATCTATTACCACATTTCGGTCAAAGTTTGTTTTAGTTGGTGGGCGTCATCGCCACACTCTTGAAGTGACTGATAAATTGTGGGGTAGCAAGTGCGGTAAAAAATGGAAGGAATTGGTACCCACAATGCCCACTTGTCGCTATAATACAACATCGGTTAGTGGAGGATCACCTGAAATCCTAGTGGTTGCTGGTGGGCAGGACTCAGATGCCATGGAATTGGGTGTAGTGGAGGTATTGTTTGACTCTCACTGGATCACTGTAGACTCTCTTCCAGAGTCCTGTGATAAGATTTTGTCTTCATCAACATTTCATGAAGGAAGTTTCTACTTCATAGGAAGCAGTGGTATGTTGTGGAGTCTCTCGATTACTCTATCTACCAGTAATGACGTGAAGCAGTCATGGAGCAGAGCAACTGTCCCTGCTGGAACATGTGCAATTGTATCTTATTCATCACGTCTGACTAGTATTGATGAGTGGTTGGCAATATACAGTTACTCCAACATTACAAGGTGCTGGTTGGAAACTTCTAAAATGGGATTTACAGCTACCAAAAGAAAAGTGCAATTATCTGCCACTGTGATGCATACTGGACAGCTTCTCATTACTACAGAAGATGGATTGTATGAAGTAACACAATATGGTAAGAAATTTTTGTAAGTTTTTTAAATGAGAAAAATGATAATATGCTTATTTGAATTTTCATACTCAAAGACATCACAATCTTCAATCACTTATCAAATAGTGTTATACTAGTGGTGTGCTTGAGCATAAATGTGACCGTCTATAGGAAAACCGGGCACAACGCGGCACCCTTCGAAAAAATTTTTTGTGCACTTACAGAGTTGTCGGCGTATAGATATTGAGCTCTCCAAGTTTTATCGTCGTAGCTTAAGTCGTTCCCACTATAATAGACCTAACCGTTCCCTTCCGTCGGCTTGAAACAATACATTTTAAAGAAATCGATCGATCTTTTCTCGATAT
>WLWI01002656.1_pt1 | contig 15410 bp, 15 predicted proteins | sample 6701501 | NCBI WGS metagenome assembly WLWI01 (sample SAMN12718690, study PRJNA515312) | sponge metagenome | isolation source: marine sponge | host: Mycale hentscheli | place: New Zealand: South Island, Marlborough, Capsize Point | collected 2014-11-01
GATGCAGATGATCATTCAATATATCCTCAATAAAATATTAAACTTCAAGTGGGAAAGGGGAAGGGTTATGGTAAGCTATGATGGACCGGTGCCCCCCCACCTGAAATTATCTTCCTACCCCTCTGCAACCCCCAACCAAGTTGAAGCCCTACTCACACCTTCCATTGTGAGGGACACGTGAACAGTTTGAGACAAGTGTGTGTATGTGTGTGTGTATGTGTGTGTGTATGTGTGTGTAGGTGTCTGTATGTGTGTGTTGTCATAGAAATATATTACAGCATCAATTGTTGCTGCTTTTTGTTTGTTATTTTTCTTCCAAATCTTAGGATGGCCTGCAAACATAGTTCGGGGGTTTGGTCGAACCTCCCTTTATAATGACCGGAAGTAAATATTTTAGCCACACCCCACATATAACTTCTGGAATATCATCATCTGTTCGACTGTGCTGAACCTGCGATGAAATTCTCTGCTATTTCCCTAGATGTATTTCTTACTCTGTACATATATGGACGGCCTAGTCTGAGTCCAAGTTACCTAATAAACATTCAGCTCCTTGGCTACAAAATTTTGCTCTCATATCGGCATGAGTATAGTTGCTACGTTACAAAGTGTAACATAATGCACTTAATTAGTATAAGATTAATAACATGGGTAAGCGAGCTATTCGATTGTAGCTAATAGCACGAGCTACAGAATTTTTTAACAGAATGGGAAGTATCTGAGAAATCGAATCCTGAAATGCTCAGATAGTGACTGCAATATATAGTGTAACTACACTGGAAATGATTTTTTTAAAAAGCTGGCCTACTAGATTAGCAAGTGATAGCACAGGTAACTTTGTGCTATTAGGGATCAATAGCGCTTGTAAAGCTATTGAAATAGCACTCCAATTATTTTAATTGAGATGTTTGTGCTATTAAAAATGGCCCATAAAAACACGATTCACAGTAAAGCATCAGTACAGACTGATCAGCTTGTTTTTGCTGCTGATGTAACATTAATTTCGTGAAAAAACCGCTGGAGATAATAAATGCAGCTGATGAGTGAACATGTTTATTGCATTATTTGATTATCTAAACTGATTTCACTTTATTTGGAGTCTGCCGTAGTTGGACAAGAAACTTCAGAAATGTTGGGGAAAGCATGGATATTATATAGCCATGTTCTCGCCAAGGAACAGCACAAGTGGAACAACACTGTGTTTGCATATAATGATAATGATACTAATCAAAAATCTGGTGAAATTCAGATATTTGTTATTGCACTCAGTTCCTCTGTTTGAACCATCCAATAATACTCTTCTTAATCATGTGGGGCATGTATATTGGCCTGAGTGTGTAACCGGAAAAACAGTACTAATTAAGCCACCCAACACGAACCATATATTTGTTATCAAAACAACCCAAATATTTTGAGAGACATTAGTCCAGCTTTGTTCCTAGCTATCATTTCCTATTAAGTCATCATTTTGTCACTTAAAATTTGTACATGTACATATATTTTTAAGACTTCACTAAGCTATAGTATGCAGTTACATATCTCTCCTGTCCAAACTTCATCTGACTCAATCTGATTAGTTATTCTTAATTATATTTTACAAGATCTTGCAAAAGACACTGTGTATATCTTGCCTTTTCTGATAAGATTATTCGTATTTTATCTGACAAAGATCTTGTAAGAATTTATGCAATTTATCTTCCCTTTTTGAGAAAAAATTATCTTGCATTACCTTACTATATATCTGATAAGAAATAATAAGAAATCTGGTAAAGAATCTGATCAGAAAATTCATTGCAAGATTATCTGACCATATCTGACTTGGTCTTAAAAGTTCAGAAAAGATCTTGACCAGAATTTGTAGTAGTGTGGGCAGCGATATAGAATGGATGATGGGGAGTATTTAGAAATAGGATTGGTTGTTGTATGTTTTACTTCCCCACCTAGGTTACTCTGCTTTAAACAAATAAATTTTTCATTTGATTGATTCTACTAGTCTAATGGCACTTGATTGTAAGCCTGTATACAGATTTTTTATGTGTGTCGCATCAAAAAAGCAATGCAATCACTTCTGACCACACTAATGATATTCATGGCAGAACATCTAACCACGATAATGATATTCATGGCAGAACATCTAACCACGATAATGATATTCACAGCAGTACCTCTTCCAGATATTGTACACATGTTAACCACACACTGTTGTCCACTAATTGTCCAAACCACACAGATTTGCAGCAGCATGTGTAGTATAGAAGCTCAGCCCATTATATACCTGCAGCCTCTATGTATAATGGATAAGAGGGACTATACCAATGGACAATGACCTTCGTAAGTGAGGAGCTGACCAATCTTTGAAAAAAAATATTAATACATAAAAATAAAATCCTTGAAGATTAATGACTGTCAATGCGCAACCACTAAGAAAGTGTCCTCTGGATAATATTTTTTATACATGTAAACTGACTGCTATTGCTTAGTTTAAGCGTATCCCAAAAATATTTAGTGAGATAGCTGAACTATTCAATTATTCTAGTTCGCGTGGAGCCTTGTAATTTCTGTTGTTCAAAATTCAATTGACAACTTTCATTAGCTTGACTTCATAAATTACTTAAATATCTAAAACTCTTATAATTTATTGTTTACACATAATCTGTTTGTCTGCAGATAACTTTGTCAAATTTTTTATTTAACTCATTGACTATGATGTGAGAAATTATATAATTAATGATAAACCAGTAGAATACAAGGAGTCACAACCTCAGTAGCTAGAGTGAGTACCACATGTGTATTGTATAATGCGTGTTGTATAATCATGCAGCTGCATTCTTAGATTCATATGGTGTATGTAGCATATAGCAACAAACCACTGATATCTAGCTAAATAAAGTAAACTTACATGTTCAACTGTTGAACTAAATGTTAACATTTAGTTCAGGTCAGAAAAAGCTAACAAAGACAGAATTATTTTCCAAATTTAAGTGAAACACATTATATCATATTTATAGTCCTTCTATTGAGCATCTTGCTATAATTATAACATTTTAGTGTATAACCGCTATAAAAAAGAAATAACATAACATATGCACCCAACCAAATTACTGCATTATAATGTCATGATATAAATAATTCACAACAGCTTGAAAGAGGGCATATGAACCGCTTAGGCCAGTGAAAGTAATTACAAAAAACTAATTGGCTAGCTTTCAAGCTAGAATTTGTAGTGCATGACCTCTGTAATGGGGTTATGTCGTCATAACATAATATAAGTTCACAACTTTATACCTATCATCAAATCTGCCCCTGAAAAACTCAATGAGTAAGCATGATGGAAAAATTTGGAATGAATTTTTTACTTATGAAAATTGTGCTATTTTGTCTGAACCAGGAAATCTAGCTTTGACCTTGAACATGGATATTTTTTCAACCATAAAAACATGTCCAATATTCGGTAGGTGCCATAATACATGACAGTATTAAATATCCCACGAGAAAAGCGCTTATACAAACCAGAGAATACCATTCTTGTGGGTCCTATACCTGAACCTCATGAACCAAAGCTCAACATTAATTCATTTCAAAACCCATTAGTATGTGAACTGTTAAAAATTTGGGAAGGTATTGATATGAGCATAAACTAAAATATGAACAAAACAGTTTGCTGTGCTCTTGTATGTGTAGCATGTGATACTCCAGCTGGAAGGAAAGTGTGTGGCTATTCAAGTCACAATGCTAAGCTTGGTTGTACTAGTTGCTACAAAGAAATGTTGTGGTAGAGTGGGATGAACAGATTACTCTGGCTTTGATATAGAGAACAGTTGCAGTTACGAGATGGTAGATGACATGCTAAAGATGACGAGAATTAGCGGCAAATCAACACCCAAAGGGATACACAAAGCACAGAGTTGAGCATGGCTATAGGTATTCAATACTATTGAAGCTGCTACCATATAATGCACCAAGAATGCTAATAGTTGACTCTATGCTGAACTTATTTTTGGGAACTGCAAAACATTTTTTTGCACATATTAATTGATACTGGCTATTTAACAGGATCTTATTTTGACCTCATATGACAGAGGATGGATTCTTTTGTGCTACCATCAATTAATATTGGTCACATTCTTTTTATTCATCGAATTTTTTACTCCACTATTTTATCAATTTATAACTATAAATATATAATTGAATATTGTATAATAAAAGTCTGTCAAAGAGAGACAATGCATCTAGTGAGTAAAAGAAGACTGAGAAGAAATTATGAAACAATAGAAGTATTAAGTTCAATTGATGACACAATTTATGCATGGCTCCCACAGTATGTCTTTATCTCCTCCCATTGAATAAAGTTCAAAATTATTGTCTTGTCTTCCAAAATATGAATTCACAGGTTCACTATCAGAATCCAGTTCTGTACCTGTCAGAGTAGATGCATCAGATGAAAATATAAACTCTATTGATTTGCCTAAATATAGTTCTTGTCGCATCTGGTCGGAAAATCAAAAGAATTTCTATTAAATCTTTACTGTCATGTGTATTCCACCTCAGAGTTATCCATAGTTACCACAAGTGCTTATAGAAGACACTCTTCTGTCACAGTTGATGGTATACAGTTAGTAATTAGATTTCAGTGACCAAGTCCTCCCACTACATTGCGTTAAGACAGACTTGTTGCACATGATATTTCTACTAATTAGATTTCAGTGACCATGTCCCCCTCTACATTGTGTTAAGACAGACTTGCTGCACATGATATTTCTGTTAATTATATTTCAGTGATCAAGTCCCCCCCTCTACATTGTATTAAGACAGGCTTGTTGCACATGATATTTCTACTAATTAGATTTCAGTGACCATTTCTGCTAATTAGATTTCAGTGACCATGTCCACCCACTACATTGTATTAGGACAGACTGTTGCACATGATATTTCTGCTAATTAGATTTCAGTGACCATGTCCACCCACTACATTGTATTAGGACAGACTGTTGCACATGATATTTCTGTTAATTAGAATTTTCAGTGATGTATTTGTGTCCTGCCCCCAAATTTAGTTCATGCTAACTACCTAAATGCAGCTAAGTGCATATAAAATCATATTATTAATTGGACTTGATCACAGCTTGTACAACATTCATTTCCTAGCCAACTACTCATTACATGTATAAAGTTTACAGTTATTGCTAGTTATTCATTATCCTAACACAGCCAGGGGCCAATCTAGGAAATTCATAAAAACATGTTGTCTACTTTATTGAAGAAAACAATATACCTAAATAATAAAGGGTCTGCATTTTTTATCTAATTGTGTTCAATGCCTCCTGGCAATAGCTATAGTCGCTAAAAACAACAAAACATTAACAGTTTAATTTTAAATAATAAACATATAATATGTCCTCTCTGTGGTCCTTCATAGTGCTTAATTAAGGTGTTTGACCCGTTCTGGCCTGCATGCATAGGTTGTTGCACTCACTGGGGCTCACATGATCACTCTTTTTGAGATATGATGTGTTCTTAGTTAATATTGTCACATCTGAAATCAATTTTCATTAGTAATGTGATTATCTTCATCAGTTACTGAATTACACACTGCTATGACGACATTCAGTTGTGACTATTCTACTGCTGAGTTCAAAATCATTAAGAACCATCAACATTATTTTAAAAAGGCTAAACACAAGCCAACTTTGAGGTAACCCTCCATTCTTATAAAACGTGACACACTCCTGATTCATTACATTGAAACTTGAATTGATGTGCCTTAAGATTGTCATGGAGTTGAGGAGTTTGATTTAACATCCAATCATAGACATCAGTTACAGAATCCAAAACCATCACTTTAGGAGGTGGTGAAAAAAAAACTTCTGTACTTTTGGCAAAGATCTGGAAAAAACAAAACAAGGAAAAAGTGTATAGTTACATGTAGCTTATAACTTTGCTAGGTTAGGTGACCTGGATAAGTCAATGCATTGCGATGTTTCAGCTTTCGAGATATGCATGAATATGTTTGGTCTATATCCTCATGAGTATGTCCAACTGGTAGGAATCCAAACTTCACCTACACACATAAATATCTATATCAATCTGGGATCAGTCAAATCAAATCCTAAATACCTTTCTGAACACTCCCAATTCAACCAATATAACTGCAAAAGTGAGCGTAAATGTTCTTATTGTCACGACAAGTATTATCCATCTGAATATACAGCACTTCTGGTAATCAATCCTGCAGCTTATATTTATTACATCACTATGTATTACTTCACATCATATTGATAGAATTCTTACCTTAACTGATATATACTCATAATAACTCTTCCACAGTCAGATTGGAGTCATAGTTAAATTGTCCACTGTCTATGAACATCATAGTGAATCGGATCGGCCATGAACTTTAACTCCAGTGATATGTGTTTCCAGCCTGTAAGCGCCCATTTTCTAATTTCTTCACTAAATGTTTTTTCTCGACCTTCTTTGATTATAGTGCATACATTACATTCTGAAAGAAGGTTCGCCTGCCATGCAAGGTTAAATTCCATCAATGCCATATATTTAAAAAATACCAATTACCTTAGGAATCTTGACATGGTGGAAATGTTTGCTCTAAATGTCATAAAATGTAGATATACTACAGCATTACATATCTCATTGTTATAAGTCATCTTTAGCTAAAGTATAAACATCAGCTTTAGTGAGACAAGAAGGCAAATGAATAGCTGATGAAGAAGGCATTTGGTCTCCAACTCTTTTACTAAATGTACTACGGAGCCAACTAATAACTCTGAATGTTGGGGTTAATAATCTCACATCTTCCTGTCCTACCATGCTCAGCTACAAATATGCCATTATGAAATTTGACTTTCATTGCTGCAAAGCTATTGTATTGGAATCCATACACCTTCCTGAAGCATGTCTCACACACCTGGTGACCACCTACTGAATAAACAATACCTTCATTTTGGCTATGTCCTGCTGAGTCTGCTCAGTTTCCGATAACGAATAAACTGTTAATCGTATGCGCTCTATTGTACTTTGTGATAGTAATTTGAAGCAAGTAACTTGCTTACATTGACAGCAATACTGAGACATTAGACAGGCAGTTGAAAACTCTGGTTGACCTGCAACAGTTGATTTCATTGTATATGAAATGATAATATATATAGCACAAATGGGGAGCAAGCTAGTCCAGGGAGGTGGGTTCTGAGAGCGCATACCCCTCCCTCTAGGTTTAAGACATTCATGTCATGAATTAATTTTGCTGTGCATGTGGTACAAAGTTCAACATACAATAATATTTGTGGCAGTTTCATGTACAATGAGATAATTAGTCCTATGTAAACACCTGTAGTAATATTCTGAAAGCTTAAATGTGTTTCTGCAAGATTGTCTTGTCACATGTTAACCAAAAATGCCTGAAATTATTGTAAAGTCCTTTAGCTACACACTGTGCCGTATTTTTTAAAAGACAGGTTCTAACTTACTCAGTCTGATACAAATATTCATTACTTGTGCAAAGCTTTAGTGCACAATTTATTATTCTTTGGAATACAACTCAGAGTTGAAATAAATGTTTTTTATTATGATAGCACAAGATTTGGGCTACTATGCAATATTCAGAAGTCACACAAACTCATAGCTAAAAAATAATGACAACTATAAATTACAGAACTAGCTAGCTATCTAAACCAATACAACTAAAATATATTACCTCTTGTTCTGTTACTTGTGGGGTTAGTCAATAATTGAAGCATCTCCAGGCCACTTGCTAAAGAGTCATTGCTGCAATCAGAACGAAACATCAACTTCCGTCTTGAACTCCATTCAGAAACTTGAAATTTGCTAGAAGCTCAGGAAGTAATTAACACCATGTGTTTTTTTTTTATAGACTGTGTAGCCAATAGAATTCAGTGTTCAGTAAAATGGCTTCAGCTTCAGGCAGTAAAAATTGCACCTTAGAATGTGTAAATGTTTCTTCAAAACTTTGGCATTTGACTTTATTCACATAAGACAAGCAAGTTTTTCTTTGTTGAATGAGTTAGCCAATGGTGTTTCCAGTGAACCTGTTCTACATGCATCTGTTAGGAGTGCAGATGTCATAAACGTGAGTATTTTAACAGTCATTGCTATACTCTAACATTTTAGCTGCCTACATTGATTATTCGGCTTCCATAATTTGGAGTTTTTGTGGTGCGACAAAGAATAAACTATCTAGCATAATGTCTGTGTATTTCTAGCAAGCTACCATCAACAATTTATTTGATAATTTGTTTCCTCACTTTAAAGGTCATGACAAAGATGGGAGCAACAAATCTAGTTTTAAATGCCAACTTGCCAACTTTACAAAGGATGTTAATGATTTCTGCGCGGAACCTTACCTTTCTGATGTGAATAAGTTTTGTGCCAGTCTATCTTCAAAGAACAATGGTATCGTCAGTTTCCTCAATGAAGCCACAGATGGAGACACATCAATTTTGTCTAACGATCCAGCCTCTTCACAAGGAAGGAAGAGATGCAGAAGTACTGCTGAAACTATTGATACACCTATGTTAAGATGACAAGAAAGGGTATAAAGAGCAAAAACGTGATCTAGAAGAAAAAATTCCAGATTATCAAATAGGTGAGATATCTTGTGTTCTTTTTTTTTTATTGCTTCGTTTTGTGGATCATTGACAAGCATGTATAGTAGCTATTTAGATTATTGTCAGGATAGTAGGGAATATGTGTATATTAGGTGTATTTCTTAGTAGAATGGGAATGCATATGCAAAGCAATTGGGAAATAATGTTGTTTTTATTTTTAGCTATATCTAGGACCTTACCATGCATTGAAAGAAAACTTGCCAAGATGATTCAATTGCTGTTTGATCCTAGAAATTCCTTACTTAACCAATGATGGAAGCTTTCTTTTTGATCTTACTGTTATAATTGATATAAGCTTTATGCTTACAACCTAAAGATACTAATTGTTTATAGCCATTGTGGGTCTATTGTGTATATATGTTTGTTTGGGTTGCATGTGCTCGGGATATAGTGTATAATGAATAGTTATATGGTGTGTATTTGTGCTAAAGTAGTGTAAGTTAACAAAACAAAAAAAAGGGTTGTGTAAGCTGCTTGACCCTGTGCAAGTAAACCACATTTATTAATTTAGGACCTAATTATTATTTTGGTGCTCATAAACTTCTGATACTGCTTGCCTTTTTGCTGGGCTGGATATCCTCTAGATACATGGACTGGCTTCTGGGAGACTGACATATACTTGCCTGAACACATGTTACACATATTCTTATACACATGCACACACACATACATACACACACCACACTATGTACATGTTGAGCCGACTGAAATTTGATCATGCTGGAGGAGATTTGTGAAAGGAGGAAATAATGAATGTAGTGGGAGGAGTAATTTGTAAACAGTTGGTGTCTTATACTGTGATACTAAGCATAAGGAAGATTCTTTTGACTCTCTGGTACCAATTAAACAAAGCTGCTGATACTACTACACATTGTGGGTTACATTCCTATTCACACATGCAATGCTGGATAATTGAGGTTTCATGGGTTTGAGCTAGTCACTGGATGCAACTATTTCTCTGTGATGTTTCCTAATTGTCCTGCAGCACAACTCAACATAATTATTATTGATGAAATCAGAAGTCTTTGCTGATTGGTGCCAGGCCTTTGCCAGGGTTTGTTATCAAGAAATCTGTTCCACATACGATCCTGTAAAGCCACCAAGTTGTATTCAAGCTTACCAACTTCACAAACCACAATAACCACACAGTTCATGTGTGCCTGGCAGCTGATTGGACTGTACACTCATTAAAAATATCATATAATTTTTCCAAGATTTACCAGGACTACAGAGTTTTGTATTACTCAATCAATTGGAAAGCTTTAAGCCAAACGTGATAAGTACCAAAAGTTCTAATATGTTTGCATGTAAGTAGTACTAGCTCGTACAAATCAAAATGAGTTGTTTTTAATCATGAACAATGAGGAGAATTATTGCTTGTGAATGATTAAAAAAAATTTTTAATAATATAGGCAAAAGTAGTAAGTAGTAGTCAAGTGAAAAAAATTAAATACATAACATAAAACTGATGTATCAATCTCTCACCACGCAACGTGGCTGACAACAATAATTTAACTTACAAATGTGTGCTAATACTGAGTATGGGTGGTCTCAGCAAAAGAGTAAAGTCACTTGATGGGTGCTTGGAATTGAATCAGTAAATAGAGGGCAAAATAGAACAACTGGTTGGCTGGGTATGGAATGTTAGCCACGGGTAATTAATTAACTAACAGTCATTATGCTTTACAAATATAAAGTCTTGCATGTGTTGCTAGTTTGTGTATTATTATTATATTATTTTATGTTGTAACTTCCTCTTGAAAATTTCAGCCCCTGTCCCAGTGTAGTGGCTCTACCTGGAGATGTATATAAATGTGTTTGTAAGATGCATGCAGTATATAGTGTGCATGCATGTGCACTTTGCTTCTGTGATAAAATGCTGAAAGGATATTTCCATCAGTATAATAATATATCTCTACAGTGAGCCGTAACCCTTTTAATTGGTGTATTTTCTCAAACTGAGATGATATGTAGCTATAACAATTTGTCAATCTTTATGATGCACAGAACCCCCTGAACCCACACCATACCTACAACTACATTCTCTGGGGGAATGTTCCTCAAGAGATTGATATCATTTCAGTTTATAATTTTGGTGTGTTTGTTATGGGAGATTGTGGGATAATTATGAACTGTTGAATAACATTTTAACATTTTGTGTAAAGTAGTTGTCACGACAACATAGCATTTATGTCTAATTACATGACATTATTATTACCCTGAAATACTACATAGCCAGATTGTTGTTAATCTCAGGTGTGTACGATCTTTCTTTTGATTTGCTGAAGGAGCCTTCTGATTACTACCAAGTCGTCAGGGAGGTAAAGGAATGGTTTGTACAATATTTAGTGAACATGTTAAAAGAAGAGGAGACTGACCATGAAGCTATGACTGATCCCCAACTTGTGATTGCATCATGCAGTGTCAATGAGTTCAAGGTTGCAAATGGACATAATTATACTAGAATGAGGTAAAGTCATTCAGTAAGCTATTAATGTTAAATATACATTATAAACATAATAGGTAATTGGAAGAGTACAGCATTGGCATGCCATAAGGAATATTAATACTATGGGAACATAGCCAGTAGGAAATGTGCAATATATGGAAATGACACTCCACCAAGGATGGTGACCATGGTGTTGGCAAAGCAGCACGATGAATTCAACAGTATTCAACGTTCCACTGGATTTGTAGAACTGGCGGCATGTTGTTGAAAGTTATATTTCGTGCATTTTGCTATGGATGGAATAACAGATGACGGTAAAACTGACTTACACATGGAGAGATATAACTAAAATATATATATTGCATTTCAGCAAGAATGTTTGGCTTTATTGACAGTTTCCCAAATTGTAATGTTTTATTATTTAACACAGTCAAGCAATTATAGAGCAGTTATAGAGCAGGCAATCTGTATGGCTGTAGTGCCATACAGATGGCACTACAGCCTGTTGCAGTCTATCATAAAATGCAGGATGTTTTAAGGAGATATGAGTTGGGAAAGTTAAAAGGCCAAAAAGAAAGACTAATGATTGGAGGAACCCTTCAAAAAGCCCTCCAAGGAAAGTATTCTTTCAAGCTGTCTCACTTCAAGTGTTTCCAGGGCTTATTTCTAGCAAACAAAAGCAAGAAATATTCTGGCAAAATAAGTGCATCAAAACTCCTCTTCTTGTGCTCAACTCTCTTGATGACACAACACAAATCCTCAAATTATTTGGATTCCAATGACTTCCTCCAAATTGTACTTCAGCAGAAATGGATGCTAAAGTTTGTTACGAAGAAATGAATGAGGAAAATAAAAAGGAGAAAGAAGCTAGTTCCTCAGGACCTCATCACCAGATACGAAGACTAAGATCAGAAACTAAAGTACTACTGCCAGGTACTGATGCAAAGGAAAACCGAATCTATTGAAAAGTTCAAATTCCTCACATCTCCAAAAGTAAACCAGGACCTCACTGAACTTAAGTCTGAACTCAGAATCTTTCGTACCCGAACAATGGTTAAACTTGATGATTTTCACCTAGGGCCTCTTTGTAAGTAGCTACAAGACCGCACAAGTGAAGTGTCTGCTTGTCTCGATATATAACAGGCAAAGGTCTCATCTATCTCTCCTACATCTTCAACAGAAACTGCATCCTCTGGATCCAGACATCGTTATGACAGTTGCTTTACAAAACTTAACCTTGAGCCTATGTCATTATCTGGTAATCCACTTGACTGGATAGATTTCCACTCACTTCCTCCAGGCGGAAGAGAAAGCGGTTCTCAACTCAAGACTCCTATCTTCTCTCAACTCTACTAGTCCTGAAGATGACATTGTCCTCATTCCTGGACACTTTCTCATTGGCAGGCCCCTAAAAGCTCCATCTACATCTCCAGAGAGTTAAGAAAAAATCTAAAACCTATATCGTTAGGCTCTAGTTCAGAGACCAACTCAAGATTTTTGGGAAGAAGCTACTTACCTACAATCTCGTTTGGGATTGAAGAAGTATATTACACCTGCTTGCAACATCCGTGAAGGTGATGTACTATTATCTGAGATGAGACTCAGACACATAGGGAGTGGCCATGAAGTGGCACCACACTTGTAGAGTGGCAACTTGATGTGTGAAGGACCACCACAGATTGCAGGTTGAAATGCTGCTTTCCGTGGAACAGGTTCTGTCTGCACTCTATTAAAACAGAGCCAGAGACACTGTCAGTAGTTAGCCAATAGAAAGACTGGTATGTGATACATGTGGGTTGTGTATGAATATGAGCAGGCTGTGGTTCACTAGTTCATTGTTTGAGCTAGCTTTAGGCTCCCTTAGCCCAGACAGGCCACTCACACTAGTCTTGAAGGTTTATCCTGGAGAAGGTGGCAGAGTGAATGTGGCTGATGTATGATGTCATGGCAAAATTTATCACCAATTGACAAGTTGATGTCTTTTGAAGATCATACCAGAATATCTTTAGGTCTGACAGCCTAAACAGACAGCTGAGAAAGAGCAAAGATCCTGCAGCTACAGTGGCAGAGACCCTCACTGAACTTTAAATCTTCGATTATATTCATACCTTCAAACCACATGATGTTCAATCCTATACAAATTCATGTTTAATCCTATACAAATTCATGTTTAATCCTATACAAATTTATGTTTAATCCTATACAAATTCATGTTTAATCCTATACAAATTCATGTTTAATCCTATACAAATTCATGTTTAATCCTATACAAATTCTGTAAACTCGTGTGCAAAAGAAAGGTATAACAGAATTCATATTTGTTTCCCTCTTTTATGACTCCACAGTTTATGACCCAGGAACAGTTAGCTACAGTCTAAACTATTCTGATACATTGACGATTCAGAAATGTGATAATGCACTGCAGCTACTGGAATTATTCTGCATTGAGAATAAATATTTTTCCTCTTACAGAGAAGATCCAGATGTCTAATGAAGGATAAAAATATACTACAGGTGAGTTGGTGAATCACATATAATCAGATTGTAGCTTATTAGCTATGTCTTTCTTTTAGAGAATTTAAAATTTTGACAGCTATCATGGATGATCTCAATATGAACAGGAACCTGAAGCAAGCTACAGATGTGGTACTCACTGGAAGCTCAGGTAAAATAGCTTCATTTCATCAACACTGTTCCAAGTCTTTTGTTCTCAGAGCTCTTCTGCTGATAGTAGAATTCTATAGCTATGTACTTGTGGGTACAGTTTACAATTGCTAAATGTCACATGAAAATATGCAACTACATATGTGATCAAATATTGTATATTTTACCACACAAATGTTCTTATTGTGTAATTGGCATGTGCCACAGCTGGAGGTGTGGCTGTCTCTATAGACTATATAATATGTTGTATTAAATTTGTCATTAGCTGGAGGCTTGGCTGTCTATATGCACATGAATTATATCCAGACTCTTGTTCCATTCACCGCTCGGTATAGCGGACTTCCCAATGCTGGGTAAGGTGTGGTTCCCACTCAGCTAATGTTTTGTCAGGAATAACTCTATTATAACCTATAGGTTCTTCATAGACATTCCCAGATATACCATAAGGATGGTGAAGTTTCAACTGCATTTTATAACAGTGAGTAAAATAATTGTGATTTTCATGTCTTTCCTTCTTGTGATGTGAATGACTAGTTTTTTCTGTAGCAGTTTGGTATAACTGAAATCATCTTGGGTATATGTGTATTTTTGTTAGTGATGAAGTCTATGGGAATAAGCAATGGTCTTGTGGAGGAGTGTAAAAATGAAAACCATGGAGACATGGTCTGGAAGTGCATGTTTGCTCCTGTAAGTATCATCATTGCTATAAATAGACTCTTTGAAAATGTTAAACCTTTTTTTAATTAGTTAGTGAAAAAGAAGATAAAATGATTGGCCTTCCTTGCTCTTTTGTGTTTAATGTATCAGTTAGTAAATTCTATGCATGTTATATTTGTGGCTTTTGAGTTGACTGATCATGCACTTTTAAGAGGCTTCGAGGCTTAGTGAAGACATAAATTCATTTTGTATATGTTGAGACTATATCAAAGAAAACTGAATTGTTTTCAAATACACTGGTGGGTATGTGTAGGTTTACTTAAAATTATTATTATTATCTACACTTTCATTTTGAATTTTAACCCTTTCACCGCTGTAATTGCTGCACGGTGATTTGAAGTAAAACCTAGGGAACAGTGTTATTTCTTGTCATCTGTGTTGCCTCACTCAAATGCTATAGCTTCAAGAAGTTAGCTATATAGTTAGTAAGTGATGTTCAAACTTTTTGTGGAGGTATGTCTAAGGCTACAACAGAAATATCGAGGTATCTTTTGGAGTATGAGTTTTGGAAGCAATTCATAACAAATTCCATTAAAAAGGAAAAATATTATCTACATCCCTCTCTGTAAGATTTTTTTTCGGAAGTTTTGACCACTAAGTAAATCACAAATACTTCAGTAGCTACTATGATTTATAAAATTGTTAGTTAACTTGATAAATAATTTTTTACGACCGTTAGTCTGTAGCTAATGGTTGACCTACAGAAAACTAAAATTAACTGAAGGTCGAGAAATAGTTCCCGATTTGTGCATCTGTAATTTCACTTAAACTGTATCTTTTTGTTATTTGTTCCTTCAAATATGGAATCTTTTATTACCGCCAATCAGACGAGTGATATTCTCGGGTATCCAATGGATAATAAATTTATTAGGTACTGCTCATGCGCGAATACCTTGGTAACAATTCTATAACCTAGGGGGACGTAATAACCCAACGTAATA
>WLWI01002660.1_pt1 | contig 15406 bp, 14 predicted proteins | sample 6701501 | NCBI WGS metagenome assembly WLWI01 (sample SAMN12718690, study PRJNA515312) | sponge metagenome | isolation source: marine sponge | host: Mycale hentscheli | place: New Zealand: South Island, Marlborough, Capsize Point | collected 2014-11-01
CAAACTAGTGTACTATGTGTTTTCATAAGCACTCTGAATAAGTCCACAGTGAGATCCAATTAATGAACTAATTTTTACCGGCCTGTACTTCCGTGTACATAGCCCTCCACAGCTGTATTTTACCCCTACCATGTGGTGATACTTTACCCGTACCGCCACATATACCCTAATAGCAATCAATCAAGTGCCCAAACACTATGTCTTGATTCTATTACAAAAATTGTTGTGCCCACACCTAAAGCAAATACTTTAATTCTCTTATATGTACATACACACCCTTCATAATCATACGCACACCTATACACACACACACACATATATATATATATGTATACATACATACATATATACCCTTTTTTTTTTCTTTTTTTCTTTTTTTTTTAATATAGGTAACCGAAGGACAAAAGTCAAATCTGGCAATGATTGGCGCATGATTAGATGAACTCAATGACAGCTGGGTACAATAAAATGTGACACAGTTCCAGTCAGTTAGGTCCGCAGCTGCCATCACTCCACCCCGGAGCTGAGGCCTCCGCCGCGTGGCAAGACCTCCTGGTGTGGTCACCACCACACCTACTGCATACATGGGAGAATCGACACGGCAGCGAAACACAAGGTCTGCCGTCGTTCCATGCGTAGCAGGCTAGTCGCCTCTTCTTCTTTGCCCCCACAGGTTCCGCCACGGCAGGCGACTGGGTGTTGCTACGACGCTGGGAGCCTGTGGTTACGGCCTTAACATACATAACCTCGTTCGCACCGAACGAGGCAGTCTCCAAAGAAGAAAAGGCATGCCGCACAGATTCATTGTAGATCTTCCACCACCCCACTTGTCGACCTGTCCTTGCATGACAGCACCACCCGCATGTGAGACAGCAACGCAGGTGCCTTCTCGGGGTAGCGGCGGCACACCACGCCAGCGTACTCTAGGAAGGCCTCAATCCAAGCGTTTTGGTCCGCGATGACCAAGCGCTTCTTCGATTTCGACCTCGGCTCGTCGCCACCATCCGGCCCTTCAGAGCCTGACTGGAGGGCCTCCTCCGTCAGCTCCCCCATTGGGATGAATTATCCCGACAAGATTCTCTTCACCATCTTGGCCGGCACTATCGGCATGGGGGTTCCATGCGTGAAATGAGGTGGGTCCTTCTCCACGGTCTTCTCCTTCTCCTTCCCTCCGGGTGGAGCACCATCTTTACTAAGGGCCAACTTCCCGGCCCTCACCATTCTCAGGGATGACAGCTGACTTCAATTTACGGCTGTCCACAACACTCAGCCCTACAGGCCGACACACAGGAGAGAGCAAGTCAACACTGGCTCCCCCCCTCACTCTCCAGGTTGAGAGCCACAACAAAATTGGAAGGGGACCCTAGTCCTCTCCACGCCGCTAACACATGGTGGGTGCAGCACCACCAGACCCGACAACACACAGCCCAGAGGCGCAATCCTCTCCCCTTCACAAGCCAGGGGACACTGTAACTCCTCCCCTGCACGAGGGAATAACTTACAACACTCCCCGGTCCCTGCCACATGCGGGGAATGACACTCACAAGTCATACACAAATGCACACACGCACACACCAAATAGCCGCTCACGAGTCACACACACAGTAGTGAGCCCTTCACCCGAGCTTTCGCCAGAAGCTCAACAACCAGCCTCCAATAATGGGGGCCCGATCTCATCAAAGTCTGGGGCACAACCCCACACTACCCTGGCACCAGGATCCCGCCCATACCCCCTGGGACACGAACCCGAAGATCACCACACATGAAGAGCTCATCTCAACATCACCCACACCATAGGTTGCCACCCGCAACCCGACTAGGTCGCCCTAGAGCATATGCCCCAGGTACCACCAACTGCCACCAAACTTTAAGAGTGGCGGCCACCCATAGCTACAGCCCACACGCTAGCTTATAAGGATCACTCACCAGAGCTCGTGCCCTCCTCCTCGGAGCTGCCGCTGCCGGACTTCCCCCCCCAGAAGGGTTGACACCCGGTAAACTGGCCTTTAGTCCCTCCAGGACAGACGAGAGCTGAGTCGACAGCCTAGACTCCAGGCCCTTCACCGCCTCGTCGAGGTAAGCCTTCATGCCGTCTTCGACGTCTCTTCCGGCATCGCCGCCACAGGACCCAGGACGAACCGCCGCCTTCTCGCCAACCACTCTCCTCTTTTTCGGCTCCGGTTCCGTCATGATTGACAGATAGATCAGCTCTCGCTTGCTAAGACTATCTTTGGTCACTTTTGCTCGGTGAAGGCACTCCAACTAATGCTTGCCCCACGTGTTGCTCGATACGCATGCCCGTGTCAGCCCCACCCTCCATGGTAAATACCCGTGCTGGAGAGGCGGGGCTGAGCGCCATCGCCACCCTGCCCATGATTAACGTCGGCTAACCCATTAACCGGCCTTGCACAGTGCCCGTCTTTATGTCTCTCTTTTCAAGCCGATCTGTGATGGGTGAGTCCAGAAGGAAACTCAAGCAACTGCCTCCACCCACCTAGTGATCTTACTGAATGGAGGTCTTCTGGCACCTTTTTTGCTGTTGTTGTTGTTGTTGTTGAAGTTATGTAAGACTTCTTTACTGGCTTTCCTTCCTGAAGGGTTGCCTAAAAGGCAAAGAGACCACCAGTGACATTGTTCAACACACTATCATCAATAAAGACAGCTTTTCCAAAGTTGAAGGAACTCTCAAATTGCTGCTAGACTGTCACAAATAAGTCTTTTTGCAAGCTCTAAACAACCACTGTCACCGAGTTCTTCAACCAACAAGATTTCTTATATGAAGCTAAGCAATCAAGATCAATGACAGTTTCTGTCTCTTGGGCTCTATAGCAGTGTTGGGTTAAGCCATTTTTAGAGCTTAAGCCCAAGCCCATCAATTTCAAATCGGACTAAGTCCAAGCTCAAGTCTTTATTTTAAGGCTTAAGTCCAAGCTCAAGCTCTATTCAGAAGTTGAAATTCTTTATTACTCATTTTATTCGTGAAAGAACCTTGAAAATACCTTGCTGAGGACAGTCAGAAGGCAAGATGTATTCCTGAAAAAATAGCTGGTAGCTTCTTTTTTGCTGCAAAGGCCATCTTGAAGTTTTAATTAAACTCCTTTAGCTGAACTTCACAAGTTATTCCATCATACGATGTTACAATTCCCTCAAAAGTTGTTTGCACTTTGCTTATCAATGCACTTACTACTAAATAGCTGTGCTAATAAAAATATTTTGCACTTACCTGGCTGTGGCTAATCGCCTATTAGGTAAAATGGGAAAGTGTTATTGTCTACTAATATTGATTCTTGGCTTCCATTCAGAAAACAACAATTGAGCTTAAGCTCAAGCCCAATATTTTGTGATAGAGCTTAAGTCCAAGCTCAAGCTCTAGACCATTTTCATGAAATGGGCTTCAAGCCTCTTCAATCCCTTGACAAACCTGGGTTTAAGCTCAACTGGGCTTGACCCAACACTGCTCTATAGCTTCTCCATCAAGTCGCTGATGAGAATTGAGTTTGCTGAGTAGCTGCTATGCAGCTGGTTACTTCTGACTAATGAAGATTTATGTCAACTCCCGAAAGGTCTATGAAAAGTATACTTTTAGCAGCATCTATCTGGTTGGAAGTACCAGTTTATGGAGGGATGGCCCTTACTACCCCTAGTGTCTACTGATGGCAGGAGTATAGGGACTTACAACCCCTAGTGTCTACTGCTGGCAGGAGTACAGGGACTTACAACCCCTAGTGTCTACTGATGGCAGGAGTACAGGGACTTACAACCCCTAGTGTCTGCTGATGGCAGGAGTACAGGACTTACAACCCCTAGTGTCTACTGATGGCAGGAGTACAGGGACTTACAACCCCTAGTGTCTACTGATGGCAGGAGTACAGGGACTTACAACCCCTAGTGTCTACTGATGGCAGGAGTACAGGGAAACACAGGGACTGTCAGTAGACACTAGGGGTTGTAAGTCCCTGTACTCCTGCCGGGTTTTGCAGTTAATGTTTCTTCCACTTACCTCCATAGAGTAACACTAGTTAACATACTGGATGCTAGTTGGACAAGACTTAGGGCAGAGAGACTTTCACTTTTAGAACTTTAAGAAAGAGTGAAATAGCATCAGGATGCTTGTAAGAGAGGTGACGAGAAGGTTCAGCCATTGCTGAACTGTTCGGCAGCACAGCAACATCATCCCATTAAATGTGAATAAGTAAGAGTTGTGTAACCACCTAGGCTACCTATACTTGCATAACCAACTATCTAGCTGGGGTAAAGAGGATTATCTTTTAGGAACTTCATCTTTACACACACAGTGCACACTCCCGGAGTCTCTCTCTCTCTCTCTTGGCATGCATTATTGTAAAACTAGCAAGTACCCTGCCACATAGTGGCGCTTGGTATACTAACTTTAGTGAATTAGAAACAAAATCCATTATCCTATTATTTCTGTACCATCCTGCAACTATCAATGGTTTCTGTAATATCCTGCAGCTATCAATGGTTTCTGTAATATCCTGCAGCTATCAGTGGTTTCTGTAATATCCTGCAGCTATCAGTGGTTTCTGTAATATCCTGCAGCTATCAGTGGTTTCTGTAATGTCTTGCAGCTATCAGTGGTTTCTGTAATGTCCTGCAGCTATCAGTGGTTTCTGTAATGTCCTGAAGCTATCAGTGGTTTCTGTAATGTCCTGCAGCTATCAGTGGTTTCTGTAATATCCTGCAGCTATCAGTGGTTTCTGTAATATCCTGCAGCTATCAGTGGTTTCTGTAATATCCTGCAGCTATCAATGGTTTCTGTAATATCCTGCAGCTATCAATGGTTTCTGTAGTGTCAAGCAGTTTGTTTGTTTAAAATTTGGTCTAATTTTCAACTCTTCATTATTTTAGAAATACTTGGAGTAGATTATGATATGTACACAAACCTTTTAATATTAAATGTGTTTGTTTAGTTGACATGTGGACACACTTGCACTAAGAACTGCCATGCTGGACCTTGTACCTCCGTTTGTACCAGGAAGATGACTGTTCGCTGTTCTTGTGGAAGGATAAAGAAGGTATCATTAAATATATTTTGTATGTTCCACTAGCTATAAATCCAGTAGCAAGTGCCGGACATGTGCTACAGATCACTAGCTATAAATCCAGTAGCAAGTGCCGGACATGTGCTACAGATCACTAGCTATAAATCCAGTAGCAAGTGCCGGACATGTGCTACAGATAACTAGCTATAAATCCAGTAGCAAGTGCCGGACATGTGCTACAGATCACTAGCTATAAATCCAGTAGCAAGTGCCAGACATGTGCTACAGATTATTTCATGTACACTTTTAACTTTCCATGTAGGATATGAAATGTAATGACAGGCTTCAGGTAACATGTGACAAAGAGTGTGATCTCTTTAAACTAAAAAAGGAGAAGGTAATTTGAACAGTGTTTGTCAATATGCATGATTGTAAAGATAAATTGTAAAAATTTACTTTGTGCCATTTTAAATAAAAGAGAGTTTCTATACTTTCATAAGTTCACTAAATTACAAATAACTATAGCCATAATTATTCATTTGACTCTAGGAATCTGCTAAAGCTGTTGAAAATGCAAGAATGAGAAAAGAAAAAGAAGAGAATGCCATACAGGAAGAACTGGAGCACCAACTGCGACCTCGTAAGAGAAAACGAAAAATCAAGGCCGAAGATAAAGAAAAATCTGAACATTCCAGATTTAATAAATATTGGCTAATACTTATTTTCATTATTCTCCTTCTTGCAAGTTTGGCTTTCTATTTCATAATAAAAGTCACATAGTGTGGTATTATTACTCATATCATCTTATCAGGTACATATGGATGATGATTATTTTGTTGACCATTGTTTATGAAACAACTGATCAGCTGGGTTTCCAATTTAGTTTGTACAGTCAGATCGTTATGAGATAGTTTATGGTGAGGCTTTATGACTTCTAGGAAATACAATTCAGTAATACGACAACTAAATAAAAGAATCATCATACTAACTTACTGGGCCAGATTAGCATCATACTAACTTACTGGGCCAGATTAGCATCATACTAACTAATAACTTACTGGGTAAGGTTAGTGCATTTCAAAGTGTTTAAATATACTTCCACTTGTAGTCTACAAAGGCCAAGATTATACAACACCAAGTCCACCGGGCAAGATGTCCAACACCTAGTCCACAGGGCAAGATGTCCAACACCTAGTCCACAGGGCAAGATGTCCAACACCTAGTCCACAGGGCAAGATGTCCAACACCTAGTCCACAGGGCAAGATGTCCAACACCTAGTCCACAGGGCAAGATAAACAACACCTAGTCCACAGGGCAAGATAAACAACACCTAGTCCACAGGGCAAGATAAACAACACCTAGTCCACAGGGCAAGATAAACAACACCTAGTCCACAGGGCAAGATGTCCAACACCTAGTCCACAGGGCAAGATAAACAACACCTAGTCCACAGGGCAAGATAAACAACACCATGTCTTCCAGTAAACAAGAAAGGTGTTCGATATCTTGCCTAGTGTAGTGCAGCTAGGCAAGTGGCATCCACCAGTGCAGCTAGGCAAGTGGCATGGAGTGGCATCCACTCTGTAACTAGGTGAGTGGCATCCACCCTGTAATTACATCCACTGGTGCAGCTAGGCGAGTGGCATCCACCCTATAATTAGGCGAGTGGCATCCACCAGTGCAGCTAGTCGAGTGGCGTCCACCCTGTAACTAGGTGAGTGGCATCCACCAGTGTAGCTAGGCAAGTTGTATCCACCCTGTAACTAGGTGAGTGGCATCTACAAATGTAGCTAGATGGCCTTGATAAATTTTCTGCCCATTATTCTAGTCTTGTATTCTTAAAATTTTTTTACCTCTATTATTCTTTTTAGATGACCCATTGTTCTTTTGAAAACTTCCATTATTCTTTTCTAAAACTAGTTTAGCAGCCAGAGCTTGTGGAATTGATATTATTAATTCATACTTTGAAAAAGAAAAAAAAATTCCTGCTTAACCCATTCCAGAATAATTATTATCAAGGCTTAGTAGCTAGGTGAGTTGCATCCACTGGTAAAGCTAGGTGAGTGGCATCCACTGGTAAAGCTAGGTGAGTTGCATAGCATTGGCATTAACGATTATATTACATAAGTTTAATATAAAAGACTAGTTACATGACCAACAACAACAACAAAAAATATAATGATTTAAAATGCAGTTTACATAATTTGAAATAATTTCTTCAAATCTATAATGAGCTGCCAGTCTGATTTGCTCAAGTCTTCACGGAAATAGTTTTTAACAGCATCTATGGATTCACGGCTAACCTAATTTATCAAGAATAGAAACATTCTAAAAAATAATACATTAAACATACTCACAAGGTTAATCCAAATGTGAAGGTTTCACTACTCTAATCGTAGTTACGGATTTGAGCTAAGAGTATATACAATGTATGAAAAATCTACTCGCTAATTAACTATTCTCTCTTTCAACAAAGTGCAACTGAATATAGCTAGCTGAGAACATCCACACTTGCTAAGCACTGCAGCCTCTCTAGTTTCAATGATACAGCTTTCTCTTTATTTCATAGTTAAATCCATAGTCATACTTCTACTCACATATAAAAAGTGCAATTCTTTACTATTGTCAAGTATTGGCCTCTATTTGCCTAGCACAGTAATATCTGATGAACGTGTGAAGTGATCAGTAACTAACTGGCTCAAGATTTACACCAGAAGCAAATCTTACCTTACTAACAAGCATGTCAGTGTGGTCAAAATGCCGCCCATATAACCTTGGTGCATCACCACCTACTGGCTCTATCTTTACACATACTTCTGTTCCCTTGCGAACACTCTCCACTGTTTTATGATTGACTTCTAGACTAGTGACAACCCCAATATCAGTAAACTGCACACACAACACACATACACACTAATCATTTCAAATGCCTTTTCAAAATATCTAATTATTTAAATTATATATATGAAGAATTAATCTCAAAACAGGAATAATTTATCATAGTAACTACATCATCCTCAAGCAAATCTTCACAACTGCTTTGTCTTCCAAAGCTGTAGTCTAATGCCTGGACTTCTTTACAGAGCAGCTCTCTCTTTGTGGTTTAATGGCTTCTGTAGGCTTAACATCTTCTGGTTTAGAGCTTCACTATCTAAAATGCCATAGTTGCTGTTAATTCAGGTATACTACCTCAACAATCGACCACCCGGTTGCCATTTTTAAGTAAGCAAAACTCGGGCTTCAAAAACTGCCTCAATATTTGCGCTGTATCCTTAGAGATACCACTACAAGCCGTTCAAATATCATTTACTAGCAAAATAGCTAACTTTTTGAGGCTACAGCGCTCAAGTGAGGCAACACAGACGAGAATGAACAAGTTTCCTTCACAATTTCTTTCTCAGCCTTCTTTTACTCATTAGATGTATTCTCTCTTTCAATGGCTTTTTAAACAATACAGAATTAAAAATATTTGGTCAACACCAGGAATCGAACCCAAGACCACTTGCTTAACGCACAAGCGCTCTGCCACTGAGCTACGACAACCAGCCGGCAAAAAAAAAAAAAAAAAAAAAAGTCAACGAATAATAAGAATCTTTGAAAAAAGAAAATTTTCATTGGTTTGTTGAGAGTGAGACTAGTACCCCTTAACAGTATAAATACAGAATTGGAGTGTTTGTTCACTGGCTGGTTGTCGTAGCTCAGTCGCAGAGTGCTTGTGCATTAAGCAAGTGGTCCTGGGTTCGATTCCCGGTGTCAACCAAATCTTTTTAATTCTGTATTGTTTAAAAAAAGCCTGTGAAAGAGAGAGAAAACACATAGGAGATAATTGTTCAAATGCACTAGATAGGAAAGTAAGCGTCTTACATGAGCCATTGAATTCGGCTTCTAGAAGTCGTAGGTCGGGGGTCATAAATCCCAGGCCTCTTTCTAAAGTGCTAGTTGCTGCAAGTGCCGTCTAAGAATTTAACCTTCCGTAGTGGATACCAGTACCTACCCTTTCTTGGTTTATATATTGTTCAATATAGTACCAAGTGATTGATAGACAGAAAATGACTAACTGAACAGAAAAGAGAAAAACTGAAAACATGAAGAAGCACCAAAGGTGCGAACCCTCAGCGCTATTAAACACTACCTAGCTACTACAGTATAATCTCCTTCCAAAAGAACAAGCAATCATGTTAGCTATTTTTAATGAGGTATTAAAATAGTTCAACCAATGAAAATGCTACATGGAAATGCTGTCTTCATAAGAGAAGAAGCTAAACCAGAAACACTCACTGGTATACATTGCTAACGCAAAACTTCACTTCTTTCAACTCTGTTAACTTCCCTGAGCATAAAGCGAACTACACCGCTGGCTGCAAGAAATTATTTGCTCAAGTGATTATGACGTAACGCTAGGGGGCGTTGCCCACAAAAGCTGGTACCTACGCGAAGTTGGAAGCTTCGCATTTTTTCAACGATTAGCCCGAAATTAAAAGTAGCACAATAAAAGGTCTTAAATCTTCGTCCTGAGTAAGTTCATACCTAAATCAACTGTTAATTTTCAGTAATCTCCAAAATCAGAGTGTGACAGACAGACAGGATGACTACTATGACCCTCTAGCGCATGCGTGCTGAGGGTTAAATATAATGAATCGGACAGACAGGAAGTACAGTTCAATGCACACAGAACATAATGGAACAAAAGAGCATCAATTAACAAGCTCTGTTTGTAAAAGAGTGTTAAATTAGGGGTTATTAGACCTTTGCAACTCTTGCTGTTTCATGCTGTCAAGGTCGCCAACATCATGAATTTATGTGGTCATATTTGCAAGTAAACTTTAGTTCAAATAATAATTTTCAATCAAGAATAAATACTTAAAAAATACCTCTACAGTTACAGTCTCTTAGCTAACTACATAGGAACACTGTCAAGAATAGTCATCAAAATACCTCTACAGTTACAGTCTCTTAGCTAACTACATAGGAACACTGTCAAGAATAGTCATCAAAATACCTCTACAGTTACAGTCTCTTAGCTAACTACATAGGAACACTGTCAAGAATAGTCATCAACATTTCCTACGTTCATATGCTGCCAACTAGACCCTAGACCACACATCAACTTTAACCTCGGCTTTAGAAAAATTATTTTGTGAAAACCTGCAGAATAGGCCATGGTTGCTAGGTGTATTAAACTTACTTCTGCTTCCTCCCCTCGAGTTATTATATTTCTGCAGGCCAGAAAGTACTACTAGGAGAAAGCACCTACCAAGAATAAAGACTGGAAGTCTGTCGCATCTCAAGAAATAGCCCTGTCACCATTTTAAACTTCACCGCAGTACTGCACAGCTACTGCTGAAGTTCAGAAGCCGATTTTTTGTATACCATTTTGTTACCTTTGCATGTACGCCATAATGATGAGTTGTTTTTTTTAAAATTCTATTTTAGTTTTCTATTTACTCACCTTACCACGTAAACTATTGTTGATTATTTCTATAAAATTCCGTATATTAAAAATATCTCTTCATTATAGGAGCCACCCCTTGTGGCCATTAGCCTTGGCAAAGTTTGAACCATAGTCGTTGTCCATTCCTAAGCAGTACACAAGAGTAGATTCGGGATCTGTTACTTTTGTGCGCCAGGAATTTTTATTTTAAGTTGACTCCACCCCACCCCGCCCCAAACGTACGTGTGCAATGGTAGGTGAGGCACAGTGTGAAGTGATAATTCACTGCCCTTTTGTGATGATCCATCTTCTGAGGCGGAAGCTGGACTCATCCATGACTGTGTGTCAAGAAACAATAGTATTGCTCTCAGAAGATTGACATCTGACCACTCAAGTCTCTCTTTCATCCATATTTCTAACCGAGACAGTCAGCTATGGCCTGTTGTTGGCATGCTTCCATCACAGACTCACTAAAGTGACAGTCAGCTATGGCCTGTTGTTGGCATGCTTCCATCACAGACTCACTAAAGTGATGCAATGTAGCCCCCTGCCTGATTTTTCTTGTCATTGGAAACGTGGTCCAGAACAAGTTTGACCGTTGGCCATTGCAGAGCATCTGTGTGGAAGAGGTGTGTCAACACTCTTTGAATGTAGAACATTTTTTTGGCACTCCACAATATCTGCTTTGTCTCCTTGTAGTGCTTTACCGAGTAATGATGGAGCCTTCAGACTATCAATATACATGGCACTTCCAATCAAGATTTTAGCCTCTTGCCACTTTCCAGGTATCATTCCAGACGAGCCTAATTGTAGTGCTAAGAGGTGTGTGATGCTTGCACCTCATCCATCAACCACTCTTCGTAAAGCTTGGCGCTTGTGATATCCAGCAACTCCATATGATCGAATCAGGACATCACCTCCCATAGAAAACTCAAACACACTTCCAAGATTAGATTAGTTTGTTAAGTGACTTGGAATAAAGGTAGAAAAGCTGAAGATATCAGTGATTTTGGTAAACAAATCCGTAGTGAAAGAATCTTTGCAAGCCAGTTCTAATCTGAGGGTGTAACACCAACTCCAAAAGAGCCATGGTAATGCTTTCTGCAATTTGCCCTTCATGTCATTCTGCTCAGCAATATTTACTGACTGAGGCACCATCTGTACTAAATCCTGAGAACTGGTTTGACACATAGTACACTATCCTTGTTTAAGATGCTGGCAGCATTAAGGCCTTCAAGCAATATTTGAGCGCATGCGATGAAGCCATTAGCATCAGCTCTTTCAGGAACATCAGTGCGTACGAAATCAGCTTTAGACTTTATTTCTCGTGAGACACCATCCTTACAGCAATACATTTATCAACTCATCCTCAACCCTCCCTGCAACTGTACTGCCATCCATAAGGACACTGTAGAAAGGCGATAGAGACAAAGATTGGAAAAGAAAAAAAAAAAAAAAAAAAAAAAAAAGAAAAGAAAGATTTTCTTTGGATTTCTGCTATGAAAAGCGTAAATGTTCTGGCAGAATCTTTTGTTGCATATGATTGTCCTAACTCTATACCATAACGACTTTCCAACTCATGTATAGCAGAATATTTAAAAGGCTAGATTTTCTTTAGCAAGTGTATAACAAATATCAAACTTTCCCCCCATATTTTCTTCTAAAGCTTGTCCATAACCAAAAGACTCTTAGCAATGGGTGCATAATTGTAAGAAGCTTGTTCATGGCCTTAGCCTGTTGTGTGTGCAGTCACTTTACTGAGAGCTTATGTTGATCACTTAGCATGATTGACCAAGTTGCCAACCTTTTGGTTACAAGTAGGGGAAAGTTCCTTACTCCTTTAATTTTGTCCTTGAATTGTCGGCAAGTAACGTACCACAACTTCATCACACATTTTTTACAGGAATCTCAGTCGCAACGTATCCAAGACTGAGTTTGATATTCTTCTCTCTGTGCCAGCCAAGAAATGTACCGTGAGAAACCTGCCGTTTGCTTTTCTTATTAGAAGGTCCAGGAGAGTCCCCGACTGCAGTTCTTTTGTCAGCCATAGCTTAGCTAGCTAGTGACTTGACAGCTGCAAACTAGTTAGTGCACACGCGCAAACTATTCCCACTTTTATTTTTTTGCATCGGCGTAAATGGCTAACAGTTTAATTAAAAGCTAGCTACTATTATACTGGCCGGCTAAATGGCCCAACTCTTAACATTTTAGTCGGAGGATATCCAGCCTTCTTGACCAGCAAATATCCAATGGCCAACCGTAATAATCCACACTGTGTTCTACTCCTTATTCAAAGTCAGTCACTGAGAAGAGGTTCCAAAGTCAATAGAAGTTACTACTACGTTAGGGCATTCCCTAAAAAAATGGTCGCCTTAACTTGAACAGGTGATTTCAGTGGCCAGTAAAGTACTCAGGTCAGCGAGGTTACTATTTGAATTTTGAATAGGAGCTAGAGGTCAAAGGGCATGCTGGGATTTTTCTTTGTAAACCCGGACTTATGGAAGGAGCTCAGAATGTGGTAAAAGAGGCCATAGATTTCGCATACAGAATAGCGTAGAATTATAAACATGACCCCTACATTCAGCCAAACATGAAGGTTGTACTGCCTGGCATTTTATGCAACTTGGGAGCTCTAGTGACAATTATAGATCCAGTAGGTTACACAATTTAATCTGGAATGAAGTTCATGTAAAATGATGTGACTTTCAAAACTATTGGTGCAAGTAATGCTTGGATGGTAGCCAAACAGACTGAGCACAACAGGCTAGAGTCGAGATACAAATGCCACTACCTAAATAGCAAATCACAAATGGTTAATTCATGCATGCAAACTAAGCTTTTTAAATAAAGAACTTCCCACTCCCCATGAAATAACCCCACAAAATTTGTAACACTGATACACGAGATACAATATATAGCACATGCACATTAAACTTACTCCTTGACTGGGAACTGTGAGTGGAGTACCTGGCTTCACTACACCAGCTTCTACAACCACTCCAACTACGATAGGATCTCGACTGTTAAAAATACAATTGGGTAAAATTCTAAGTCGGCATGGAAATACAGCAATGCTGCGATATAGTTGTCTATTTCTTTCTCGTAGTTCCTAAAACATAAAAAAATAATAAAATCATAACATAACAGAATACTTTCAGGGGCCCTAAGACAGGCCATCACTATTATTGTGAACCAACTCAGTCATTCACATATAAATCAGACTACATTGATATGTTACTGTATTGGGTCCCCCACCTCTGATGCAGTCGGCTTGCCAATAGTATATGACTAATTTAGGGCCTGTGTAGTGCAGGAAGCAGGTGGTCTAGGGCCTGTGTAGTGCAGGAAGCAGGTGGTCTAGGGCCTGTGTAGTGCAGGAAGCAGGTGGTCTAGGGCCTGTGTAGTGCAGGAAGCAGGTGGTCTAGGGCCTGTGTAGTGTAGGAAGCAGGTGGACTAGGGCCTGTGTAGTGCAGGAAGCAGGTGGTCTTATGTATTCCCTGTGTAGTGCAGGAAGCAGGTGGTCTTATGTATTCCCTGTGTAGTGCAGGAAGCAGGTGGTCTAGGGCCTGTGTAGTGCAGGAAGCAGGTGGTCTAGGGCCTGTGTAGTGTAGGAAGCAGGTGGACTAGGGCCTGTGTAGTGCAGGAAGCAGGTGGTATTATGTATTCCCTGTGTAGTGCAGGAAGCAGGTGGTCTTATGTATTCCCTGTGTAGTGCAGGAAGCAGGTGGTCTTATGTATTCCCTGTGTAGTGCAGGAAGCAGGTGGTCTAGGGCCTGTGTAGTGTAGGAAGCAGGTGGACTAGGGCCTGTGTAGTGCAGGAAGCAGGTGGTCTAGGGCCTGTGTAGTGCAGGAAGCAGGTGGACTAGGGCCTGTGTAGTGCAGGAAGCAGGTGGTCTTATGTATTCCAACAGTAATGAGTTTTGTAGCTGTGCTTTCCAGCCAGTTCTGAAGTTTAAACACAAGTTTTTACTGGTTGACACAGCTTTCAAATGTACCCCAAAGTGTAGTTGCTATGGTTTTACCACACTCAATTAACTTAGACATAGCATGTTAAAGAACACAGTTTAGAGCATTGACAAAATAGAGCTAAGCAATAAAATTAATTTTTTTTTCTAAACTCTCAAGTATAGATTCTAATGTCATTGGCATTGAAAATTAAATATAAACACAGCTGCTAACAAAATGTCTAACCACAAGCAATTGGTCTGTAAAAAATGGCAAGGTTAGTAAGAATAAACTCAACTAACACTCCTTCCCTTTCTTTACCACAAACACACACGCACCCACCAAAACACACACTCACCAAAACACGCACACACAGTCACATACCTGTCTATGCTTAAGAAAGGAGTCAAACAAATGGTATATAATGTCTGCAGAAAATATTTTCACTCCCACACTGTCAGCCATTTCCTGGGCATCACGCTCGATACGAACATCAAATGCTAGGATTACTGCCCACCTAATAAATAACAACAAAACAAATAAAGAAACTTTTGATGTTAGTTTACTAAATGAGATATGTCAGATGTGATAATGGTAACACTATGCCAAACTATAACAAAGAGACTACAATTATGTAAAGTGCACTTTACCAGTGGAACTCTACCAGTTGATGAACTATCCAAGTGACATTTGTACTTAGCTCAGAACAGCAAAGTTGAGTTAAGTACAGTAGTCACCCTCTTGAGAGACCACCCTGTGGTTCCAGCAATAGCGGTCTTTCAAAAGGGGTGGTCTTTCACCAGAGGGAGGCGGAGTTTCAAAAAATATGCAATTTAACGTTCGACTGAATCTACTGTAAGGTGCACTTAAGGGTGCCCGCACATAGCAACGCGCACCGTCTGTAGATCCGGACATTAATTTATTCCCCGCCAATACCCCACCATTCGATAATACGCGAGCAGAAACAATCGCGCAGTAGTAGCAGAAGTATACTTTGCGAAGTTGTGGTGTTTTAGTTTAGCTTCT
>WLWI01002661.1_pt1 | contig 15403 bp, 6 predicted proteins | sample 6701501 | NCBI WGS metagenome assembly WLWI01 (sample SAMN12718690, study PRJNA515312) | sponge metagenome | isolation source: marine sponge | host: Mycale hentscheli | place: New Zealand: South Island, Marlborough, Capsize Point | collected 2014-11-01
GGGCCCCCCCCCCCCCCAACCCCCCCCCGCCCCCCCCCCCCCCCCCCCCCGACTCCCGGATCCTATACCAGTCACTACCCTTACCCCGCCCTTATATACTCCATCACCAAAGCCGTTGAGACGATCAGTAATAGAAAGGAAACCCCCAGACCGATTCTTTTGACTTTACGAAACTCAGCCTTTAACCATCATGGGTCAAAGACTTGGGGGGGAGATAGAGAACATTATATTCACCTGACGATTATTACCTAATTCATTCAGTCGCACTTATCATTTAACTGATGATCCTTACCTACTCCATTCAGTTGTACTTATCATTGATTTATGTAACTACTATTTTGATCGAGTTTGAATGTACATGAGCAAATGGGATTTACTCCTTATTATTTAGTTATGTATGGGGGAAATCTCTCGTGGCAGAACAGGTCTTACCAAGTTCAGGGTCATGGGGGTGGACTGAGTGTGAATATGGGTGGGAACCTTTTTGGACTCCCCTTCCTCAAGCAGCAAAAGCACTAGAAGATCTAGTTAGGTGCGGGTGCACAAAACCTTGTGCAGGAAAATGTTCCTGCTACAAAAAGGGCCTAGTGTGCACAGCCAGATGCATATGTGGAGGAACATGTTACAGGAAGCCACAGCAAGCTGCATTATCATCTGCTAACTAACAATATCTATCTATAATTATCATTATGACTTTAAAGTGTTTATTTATTACTAATACTTGCACAAGTAAGGTCAAGTTTTAATTCAAGACTCTTTCTTTCATTTGATTGTAATGACTCTTCAATTTGTTAGCAAAACAAGTGCCATTAAAATGGTAATTAAGCTGGTTATTTTAATTATGTTAATAAGTAATGTTAATTAACCACAAGGGGTGTGTCCTATATCAGAATATCATTAGTACGCATGAACAATCATCTGAGCCAAGTTTGGTGATTTCTGCCAAAAGATTAGCATTTTTTGTTATGAACTCAGGAATAATTGGTAAGTTGTTACCATTGTGAAAGTGCATGTGACAGTGATTCATATCCTGCATCTCTGTCCTTACGCTTACTTTAAGCTGGGCACCTCATCTCACCACCATCATTGGTTTGGCAGAGACAGCATAGGGACCAGTTCATTTCCCCTGAAGCCATAGCTAGTCAACACTTAAAAATATAATAGCACATACTAATGTCTAGTTCCTTAAGGACAATACTGACTCACCATGAACGTTTAAGCTTAATGACAACCCTTCGGTAGACCTAGTACCAAGCTGTCTAGGCACACATCCCAGCAAACTTTCACCACCACTAAGCACAGCATTTCAGCAAGCATCAGCACTTTTTCTTAATTAGTAGGTGTTAATTAACAACAAGGGGTGTGTCCTATATCAGGATTTGTTTATTACATATCATAGGTCATTTGTGCCAAGTTTGGTGATTTCTGCTGCAAGTGCCCAAAACACCTTAATATTGACTCTAAGACAATGGACTACTAGTCTTATTTTTCATCACAAGGAGTAAAATCCGCCATCATGGAGATCCGCTGTTGACAGAGTGAATGAATGAATCAATCAAAGAATGAATGAATAAATGACAAAATAACCTTCATTGCACATAGACGCTGAGGGTTAATTAATAGTGTTGTTTTATTATGGAGATTTCATACGTAGTTATTTAATGTATGCTGAAATTATATAGCAATCATGATTTATTTTGGCATACATTGCGTTTTGTATCACGCATCTTTTGATTGATCTTTATCTCGCATGTCTGATTTTTGTGCTATTATTGATTATGAATTGTATCGATTTTAGTTCGTTACTTTGCTAATGAACATCAATATACACTAAAAAAGAGAGCTTTAAAGGCGTAGTTTTAACTTTTTCCTAACCTGAAGATTTTACTTAGTTTTAAGTGTTGATAGCTATCATGTAAAAAATATTAGTTAGCTAATTATACTATCAACTAACTTGGCTTTAGTTAACAGTGTGGCTTTTCAAATCGTTCAATTATTGGACTACTTAAGAAATTGGCTTACTGTCATTCCCTAACCACTCGAAAAGAGCTTAATCTTATGTAAATAAAAAAATATTATTGTATCAATGGCAAGCGAGTTAGATTCTATTATAATATTTTTTGCTCGTCAATAATTACTGTATGTGAAACCCCCTTTTTGCATCATTGGCTAATTACATTAGCTTTTCGGAAGGAAATATGAAGCTCCTGTTGACTATTTAGTAATGACTTGTGGGCCTAAAAAAGTTGGCTAGCCTTTGGAGCAGACCTTAATGCCTCAACTTTTGCTTACTTTATTAAGGGCACAGCATGTTTAGTAACTCTTCATCATTGTTGAATGGTGAGTTAATTTAGAAATTTTCGATTTCGAAAAGTATAGGCATTATGCTAAGAATTAAAATAAATTCTTATTGTATATATTATAGTTGTCTCACCATTTGTGCTCTGGCACATCAGTAGTAAAGATACTTATTATATTATCTAGATCTATTGCCATGGTAATTATTAGCAGTGGAAGTGACAATTTAAGTGATGCTTTGAAATGTGAGAGGGAATCTGAGAGTGGAACAACAGTTTTTAAAGAGCTTATAAAAAATATGCCAAGTGAGTATTTTTTAAATTATATTTTCTGCACTTTTTAAACATGCATTGATAAGGCTTTGTGGAAGCAATGTTTACTGTACCTAACATAAAGTGCTTGTTGATGCACCAAATTTAGATATAGAAAGAATTGATAAATGTGAACGTTACTAATAGGCAATATTAATTAATGAGTTTATAAGTTTACCCCTGATATCTACTCTTTTAGAAAACTATCAGTAGCTTAGCTGAGTGTTGAATGGTTGTAATCTCACCAGTCCATCTAGCTGGTAGAGCTCATCTCATATCAACCTTATACATTTTGTATTATGTACAACTGTTTGTATACTGTATGTAGAAAAATAGTATGTTTTGATATGATTGAAATGATTAATTTAGTTGAGAGAATGGGATTCATGTTATACATGTGTTGTTACAGTGGTTGCCAAGTACGTTATGGATCAATGCACTGAAACTGATCATACTGCTGCAAAAACTATTAAAGCTACTTTTGATTATGCTCATATTGATTATGATGAGAAAATAAACTGCTTAGAACGTCTGACAGAGTGTGGGTAAGTTGACCTAATAGACTTACATACATACATAAATCATAATACTTTCACACACATACATACATACTAGTGGTGTGCTTCAGCACATATGGCAAGCAAGCTAATCTGGCTTTAAAGGGAGAGCTAACTATGAGCTACAGACCTTGGCATATATTCAATCGTTCTTGTAATAACTGACTTAGCACTTAATGACGACCAAGAAAAATAGTGCTTCTGAGTCTATGCTATGGTTTTATAAAATAAGTTGAATCATTTAAGTCTGCTCCAAAAAAAAGCTGATTTTAAGACCCATAACTTCCCACAACTCCTTGTTTGGCAGATCATTCTTTATTTCATTAAGATGCCTTATTAACTTATGTAATTCTAGGCACAGGCAATAAACAGGGGTCGCCCATACCGTATATATATAAGCAAAAAAGTTAATAAATGAACACCATGGAATCTCAATATTGTGTACCCCCTGTAAGTGTTTCACTGCCAATTATTCATTTCACACAGGAGAATATTGTGAGTCTGTTGGCTTAGTGTTTACACGAGTGCCACAGGCACTCGTGTAAATACAGCCAATCAGATCATTGTTATTCTGCGGTATCCTATGAATAATACATTTATAATGAGTTTCTTGTGCAATAAACACTTGTATAACCTGGTGGGGATGTGATAACCCAACATGTTAACTCTGAGCACAGGTGATATGGGTAAATATAACCTTAAGTCACATCCTAGTTACTTTAATTACATAATACATAATATATATAATATGCACCAAAATCTCAATTGAGACTCGTTAGTGAGGTTCTAGCCTAGCTCACCCAACTAGTGTATTGAATCAAGACCTACTTCTGTGTAGGATTAATTTAGAACCGTCTCATTGGACCTTGTTGGTAAGATTTTTGTATTTATACTAGTGATGTGCTTGAATACAAATATGTGAGCGAGCCTAAAACTACACTATTGTTGAATCATTGATTTTAACTTCTAACACTCAGGCTACAAAAAGAGGTCGAATTTTAAATTGCGTATACATAGTAAAGGGGTTTCAATGCCATAGTAACCATTTGCTGCAAATGTTTGAATTGAAAAAACTAAAACTAAAACAAAACAACAGCAACAAAAATAAGACATTTTATTTAAGGTATTCTTTGTGATATCCATTATCTAAGTAGTAGCTGTGAGGCAGTATACATTCACACAACTGGACATACCTACTACACAAGAAAGTTAGTCTAGTGGACAATAAATTTTCAAGTAATACTGTTGTGTAGGACTTATAACTATGACAAATAGCACATTAACTCAAATAGAAATGAAATTATATATATATATAATATATATATATAACATATACCCAATTTTGCATTATTCACCACTCATAGTATCTTGCTTGCTTTGCTAACTCAATAACAAATATTCCCGATTTTCAATTGTGTTTTCCCAGACATTGTCTCACTCGATCAGTTTGCTCGCTCGCCTACTAGTCTCATGTATTTAGACCCTTTATCACCCTTTACCTACTACAAGGAGGGAGGTTCTAGCTCCACCTGGAAGTTGGTGGAGTTAATTAGTCTTTAGCACTATGAATAACATTAGCAGTATAGCAACTGTAACCACTCTTTGTGCGAGCTGCAATTTTGCATGTGGATTGCGAAGAGTATCTTTGACAAGACTGTGTTATGTTGTGCACAAATCTGCAGCCATCTGAGTTACTCTTGCCTAATGGAAGAACAAGTACATTGTGACTGCTATGTCAGCATTGATCCATTTTACTGAATAAAAATTTTAGGTCGCAATTCTCGTTTACTGCTCATAGTCACTCTATGTCATTCGTAGTGCAAAAGCCTCCTTACATCTATCATCTTTTGGGTGTAACTAGAATCGCTGAGTCAATGGCAGTTTTCCAGACCCTTTCCTTTCTCCCTCAACCCCCCTCCCCCCCAGTATATTGGACCAAGGGTGGTAAATGTTCTGACTACACGAAGCTACATACAAACATACATACACATACATACACATATACATACACATACACATACTACACAAATATTGTGCAATTTGTGGTATTGTAGTTGTGCAATTTAAAAGTAATTCAAGCACTTTTACAATAATATACATTGTTTATGTCAATACTACCAATTTTGAGTAAGTTTTGATTTGTTATCTCTTTCACTGGTGTAACCAACATATGGTAGTCAGACTACTCGCGCTAACATAAAAATGCCTTAACTAGCTTAAAAAGCCATATTTCCAGCTTAAAAAACTCAACTAAAAACCCATAGTTCTAGCATATAATGCAATATTCTCAGTAATGTTTTTTATTCCCAGTGTAAAAGCCATAGTAGTCACAGCCTAGTAAGACATAACCTCAGCATGAAAAGCACAGTCTAACTAAAATTGTCTATACAGTAAACATTTGTCTCATCATCGCAAAACACCACCTACAACAGGAAGTAAATTTTAAGGATAAATAGCTGTAAGGAATGGCGATATTATGAAGCTTCCACTCAGTTATGACTTAAATGATTTTGGGCCATGTTTATACATGATATGAGAGCACTTTTCATGATATTTGCAGGCATTTTTTTCACCACAGTTGCCCTATTATAACTCATAATCCTAGCCTTCATAATTTAGGCAGAAAAGGGTTTCAATATATAAAACTGAATTTTGTCTATGATTCTGTTAAATATTACAATAGTTACTAAATAATATACTTTTTTTAGATGGTGCAGAGATAAAGAACAGGTCCATCCGCTACTTATTATGGTAACATATCTATGTTGATTGAAGCTTAGCATATTTTAGCACAAACAAAATTATAATAATACTTGACACATGTAGCTAGAATATCACTGAGAAGTAAAGCAAGAAACAATTTCAACCTCTTGTATTTACCACAAACAAGTTCAACATTTTTTATTTAAAGTTAATTAATGTAATTGTAGTTCTTACTTAGTGATGACTCATCCTAACTATACCTAGACCTTTCAAAATAGATTGACTTATAAACCAGTGAGAATCTTTCAGCTGACAATAAGGATTGAGAAATTAGGACAACAGCATAATAAATATGTCATCTATTCTATAATGATACACATATGTCTCAGTAATGACGACGACTGACAGTGTGTGTAATTCATTAGCTGAGACAGGTTGGTAAAGCGTCGTCATGATTTAGAAACAACGAATAGCAAACGTAGGTTAAGTTTACAATCATGGATAGAAGAGAAAATAAGTAGCAGGAGAACTTACTCAGCTCACAGGAACAGAAAGGGACAAAGAAAGGAACAGAGTTTATTCATGAAAAAAAAATTAACTGAGCCAGGTATGTAAAACATTGCCATGATTTAGGGAAACAACAACAATTAAAGTCAGGTTAAGCTGACAATCATGGATCGAAGCAAAGGAGAGAAAGAATGAGAAGCTGGAGAACTCAGCTCATTGAAACAAGTATATACAGGGATAAAAGGAGTAACAAAGATAGATCAAGAAAAAAAAGGGAATTGATGATTCAATAAGAAAGAGCTGAAGAGAGATAGGGAGAGGATAAGAAGAATTAAGATGGTTCAGGAAGAAAGAGCTGGAGATGGACAGATACCACTATCTGAATGGCTGAAGGAGAAAGGCAGCAAGGAAAGAATGAGAAAGAGACTAAAGAGAGCAGGAGAGATAGACATTGAGAAGGACAAGGAAACCACTTGATGAAGAGGAAAGGAAAGAAAAAAGGGACAATGTGAGGGAATAGCATATGAGGAGACTATGACAAGCCCTGATAGAGTGATGGAGAGAGAGAGGATAGTTTACGGTAGCAGCAAGAACTCAGTGTTTCCCAGTCACCATTATCTGCAGCTCATAGAGGACAAGTTACATGACAAGCCACAGATGAGAGCTTAGGGCAAACGATGTCAAGTTACATGACAAGCCACAGATGAGAGCTTAGGGCAAACGATGTCAGTGTGTTAACATTGTTAAGCACTCTTATTCCCCAAATGAACCCTTTAACTGCTGTCAGTTAGTTCATCAATTGCCACTGTGTGGCACATACTTGCTAGTTACATATGAATTGTGTGGTTTTTTGGTATATTATTCACCATAATATGTTTTGGCAGTTTGACTTTTGAAATACTGGTAAAATCATAAGTTAGCAACTGAATTTTGTGTTTGTTGGGTTTTAACAAAATTACGTTGTTCTTTTTATACTTTATTATTTCAATATATATGTATAGGCTGAGGAGAAACGTAAAGATTTACTTGATCATCCATTAGCAAAAGCTTTAGTGAACAAGAAGTGGTAAAGTTATGGGATTACAATATGGTACCTGCTGGGTCTACTTCTGTACGGGTTTTTTGTTGCTATTCTTACTATTTATGCATTGCTCTCTCCAAATCCGCAAGATATGACTTGTGAGTTTAACATAAGTGTGTTTCTTATCCAATTTTATAATTGACTATGGGTCACGTACCCAAAATAACATTGCGAACATATGGAATATTAATAATATATTGGCTGTTCAAAATATAAAAAAACTGCTTTTAAACAAATAAAATTAGGGATACAAATGATACTAAATATAATATTTTTGATATGCAGTATTTGTGCATATTATAGGTAGAGCAGTTGTTGAGGGAACTTTTGATTTCTCTAGCACTTATTACCTGTACAAAAATGAATGTGGTAAGAACAAATTGTATAGCAATAGATACAACTAAAGCAAATTATTGTGATTGTAATCATGGATAGTGGTGGCTTCCTTTACAAATGAAAGTAACACCTTTGATTACTTAACTGGAAATCAGATTTGCTCAGATGAAGGAGCAAGATTGCGATGTGGACATTCCAATGTGCAATGTGGACAGTGTGGTTAGTTGTAGGATTACAAAGAATTGATATAATAATAATATTTTTCCAATGTTTTTGCTTATGTGGGTCTTTATAAGGGAAATAGTTATCATAATAATGACTAATATCTTTCAATTAAAATATGACTCAGCAAAATAAGCTTATTAACCCTAAGCATGCATGCGCGAGAGGGCAAGAGGGTTATAGTAGTCTTTCTGTCTGTTTGTCTGTCTGTCTGCTTGTTGCTCTCTGATTTTGGAAATTACTGACATTTAACCATTGATTTAGCATGAACTTACACAGAATGACGATTTTAGACTTTTCATTGTACTACAATTTAAAATTTCAGGTAGATTTTTTAGAAAATGTGAAGCTTTCAGCTCCACTTAGGTACTAGCTTTTGTGGTTAATACCCCCTAATGTTACGTTTTAATCACTTGAGCAAATAATTTCTTGATGCCTGCAGTAGTGTCGCTTTGTGCTGCTTTAGAAGTTAACGGAGTGCTGGAAATGGAGTTTTGTGTTGAAAATATAGACCAGTGAGAGTCTCTGACCTATTCAGCTTCTTCTCTTATGAAGACTGCATTTACATGTACCATTTACATTGCTCAAACTATATTGATGCATGCATGAAACAATAAAATTATTCTTTTGATCTCATATGATATTGTAATAGCTAGCTAGCTATACTGTATTGTAGTGCTGAGGGTTCACACCTTAAGACTTCATTCATTATGTACTGGTTGTAGCATTTTAATTGTACATGCTTAAAGTGGGCAAATTATAAGTGTGATATGTTACTTTTTCTAAATAATGAAGGTATTTTACACCAGTTTTCATCATGTGTACAACCTAGTATGTTTTCGTATTTCATTAACTTTATTGTAATAATAACTCAAATAAATTCGAGTTGTGGGTATATTTGTTTGTGATTATGCAGGCCAGAATAATGGTGTGAGAAGTTTTCTAATAGCAGTTGCTGTAGCAATAATTGTAATCGCTGTTATTCATCTGTTTATTGAAGTTGCTCAGCTTCTTATGTTAAAATTTAATTATCTGACTGATTGGACGAATTATGTTGACATTACCTTGTTTATCTTTTCAATAATGTTCGTCTCCTCATTCTCTAACTGCTCATGCCCTTCCACATGGCAGTGGCAGCTAGGTTCAGTTGCTGTTTTCCTAGCATGGATAAATCTGCTATTATATCTTCGCATGCTTTCTGGAGGTAATCATTATATTAATAGGTATCGCAAATATCATCAGAAGCAGTGTGCATTGATCATTCTATCAAACTGCATGAGTAATATGTTTTTATGCAGCTTTTCAATATTATTTTTATTTCAGGATTGCAAATTATAATGTTTGAAAAAATTTTCCTCACTTTTGGAAAAACAATTCTCCTGACAACAGTACTGGTGTTAGCATTTTCTATCGCATTCTATATGATATTTTATGTTCCAGGCTTGGGTTTTGAGGTAAGCTGTCATTAGATAGCTAATCTGAATCATATTTCTACAAAAACTAATCAAAACATATATACATATCAACACTTTAGATGTTCTCACCGACTTTGCTCACTTTTTACACTCACTAGCTATTGTTATGTATTGTATAGTGTAAATTATTAATTAATTTATTTATTGTTTTGTGAGTTAATGCTAGTTACTTGTTATTATTCAAAGAACTGTATGTTGCTATATGCACTCTTTCAACGGTGGTTAATACGGTAAGGGTTAACTTGAAAGTTTTAGGTAAGTCAATGAGGTTTAAGCATACTAAATATAAAGATGGCATATTTTTAGTAGTGAGTGAATTATATCATTGTAAAGATAGATAAATATGCTAGTGGCACAAATGGTGTGTGAGCTGGTCTGACTGAAATTCATATTTGAATGCTAATCGCTTGCAATAATACTGTTAGTTAAAATTTTTTGTTTATTTTATTTGTGCTTTTCTTTAGCAAAACACAAAACTTTTGCGTACAAATACACAATGTTCAATAGATAATTGTTTCTTTTTAGAGTGCACTCACACCAATTGAAATCTTTGATTCCTTTATACAATCAAGAAAACAATTCATACGAAACTCTGGTACTCCTTTATTCACAAATTTGATCCTAACAACATTTGCACTTCCTCTACATTGTCTCCATGTGTTAACTGTCATTCCTCTACCTTTAATTTTTCTCTTTAATTTTCTCTTCCATTTTTATTTTTGGCAGCTCTAATTCTTGGAACCTGACCCTCAGCCATCTTACAGCATCATTATTTTTTTTTTGTCATCCCACCTCACTTAACCACTGGTCATAGAATTCTTAAGCTAGCCACCTTACAAGGCAAAGTATGCTCCATTGAAACAGCTCTATTATACCAGAGCTCCAGTAGATAAAGAATTGTTTGTATTCTCTGAGTGACTTGATATTGGACAATGTTTTTTTAAGTAAGAAAACATCTGTTACACAAAGTGTATAGCTATGACAAATAGCACATTAAACCAAGGTAACTTACCACTCCCACTAATGGAATATAAAATGAACTTCGCTAAGTTTGTATATCCCAACTGCAAATATCCATCCTCTACTATCTGTCCTCCCCCCCCTCCCCATAAACAATGAGCCAGAGGTGAATGAAAATAAAGCCTGAGAATGAAATATCTTGCCATATCACTCTGCTGAGTGTACTAATTTATTTATTCCATTCTAAGTATCTTCACAGCTGTAGTTTGTACAGGGACTGGTAACTAGCAGGTGTAAAGTTGGCTGTAGGGGGGCTTCCATGCCCCCAGCTGTTATTTTAGCAGCTACTCTAACCTAATTGGGTAGGCTGTGAGTAAGGTAGCTGTAAAACCAAAACTGGTGAGCTAGGCCATTTGCTATAACTATAAGGGTAATGAGCTTGCATTAATACAGCAATAAATAACACCTTGAAATAACTCACATTATTTTAAGGATTCTGTACCTAAAAATAACATTGTAAAAATATCAAAATCTCTACTGACACTCACTAATGAGAGTCTCACTTTGCTCACCCAACAATGAAAAACTTCTACAGTTTTGTGGAGTTTCATATTCTGCAAAGGTATTGCAGTCTGTATTAACTGAATAAAATTCTGAAAGTGCAATAAATACTTTTGGAACTTTCACCATAATTGTACAGTAATACTACTAAATGAATTTATAATTTGTACTTTAGATTATTTTTATACTAACTTTTATTTCAGAGGTCTCCTTTTTTCACTCCTGGACTTGCTCATATTAAAGTAATGACTATGACTACAGGAGAACTTGATTTTGAAAATCTTTTCCATCTCTCTTCAGCAAATATATCTGAAAATGGAGATCTAACAGAAATATCACTGTTCAGAGTATCATATCCAATGTGGATTTTATTCTTGATACTGATGCCAATTTTATGGTCAAATTTGCTTGTAAGTATTCATGCTGTATTTAATGAATATCAATTAAATAATTTTGAACTATGTTCATTTGTATCTTAGACTGGCTTAGCTATTGATGATGTTAAGTTAATACAACAAGAAGCTGAACTAAGAAGTTTAAAACTAAGGGTAAGTACTCTATAACCTTTATCTAATTAAAAAAATACATACACATCCTCTGGTTAATCCTCAGCACGCATGCACAAGGGCATTATAGTAGTCACCCTGTCTGTCTGTCTGCCTGTCTGTCTGCCTGTCTGTCTGTCTGTCTGTCTGTCTGTCTGTCACGCTCTGATTTTGGAGATTACTGACATGTAGCTGTTGATTTAGGTATGAACTTACTAAGAAAAGACCATTTATTGTGTTACTTATTAACATTTTGTGATGATTTTGAGAAAACGTGAAGATGTCAGCTCTGCACAAGGTACATGTACTACTTTTTGTGTTTAATGCCACCTATTGTCACTTTGTAAGCATGTGAGCTAATAGTTTTGGCTGTCCCGCTAGTTTTGATATGCTGAAAAATAAGTGAAGTTCTGGAAGTGGAGTTTTGGGTTGAAAGTATACTGGTGAGTTTCTCTGGCCTGTTTATAGTTACTTCTATTATTAAAACAACAATTAAATTTTCAGTTTTCAAAACTTGAGCTTTGATACTGGATTAGAATTGTCAATTATATTATTCATTTGATTCGAGATGATTTTGTAATAGCTAACTAGTTTATGGTAATGGTAAAGGTCTGCACCTTTCATGTTTCATTATACAAGAGACTACATTTTTTTAACAACAGTGAGTAAAATTTATGACTCAGTACTATTGTTGATGCTTCTCTCTGAACAGTTCAAAACAAACCTTTAGACTTGAATTAAATTCGGAATTCTTTAAGTTGTTTGTTCATCTATTATGTCTATAATTTAGATTGAATTTGCTTTGAATATGGAAACACTGCTCTCAAGGAGCTGTTGTAATTGTTGTACAAAGGACAAAAAAGAAACCATTACCTACAAGAAGGATACCAGTTGTTGGCATCAGTTTACAATGTATTTGTATTCTTGGATTTTTGGTATTACTCTTAACCAGTACAGTGATGTGGAAGATGTGGACAGAAACAAACAGTTAAAGGTACCAATTATGTTAGTATTTGTCATGACTATATTCTTGTGAGAATACATTTATATGTATTAAAGTGTACAACTATTTTACTGAATATAAATTCTCAGTGTGTATGCATGAGCGAGTTATAGCTGTTGTCCAGTCTGTATGTCTATATGTCTGTCTGTCTATATGTCTGTCTGTCATACACTGATTCGGGAAATTACTGACAATTAATTAACCTCAATTTAGGTAAGGTCTTACTCAGAACGATGATTAAGGCTATTTTATTGTGCTACTTATTGTAATTTGGGATGATTTTCTAGAAAACGCGAAGCTGTCAACTCAATGTAGGAACTAGCTTTTTTTTGGTAACACCCCATATGGTCATGTCATTATCACTTCAGCAAATAATTTCTTGGTGCCCATGGTAGTTTTGCTTTCTGCAGGGATAAGTTAACAGAGTGTTGGAAGTGGAGGTTTATATTGAAAATATATACCAGTTAGTGTCTTTGACCTGTTTACTTCTTGTAAAGATAGCATTTACGTCTACAGTTTTCATTGCTCGAGCGTTATTGATACCTGATTCGAATGGAATAGCCAATAAATTATTCTTTTGATCTGAGATGATTTTGTAATAGCTAGCAAGTATATAGTAGTGCTGAGGATTTGCACCTTTGGTGCTTCATTTTACTCAGTGTGCATATTGTTGTTTTTTTAAGTTGTGAATAGTCACATGTAACTATCATACAGCTTCTTATTGTATAATTTTAATGTTTAGGAATTGAATTCTGACAAACTTCATGAAGAAATGAAGAAAACAAGGCATAGAATTGAAGATAAAATGGTTAAACTTCAAGAAGAAATTTTATTGATTTTATTGTTAACTCTAAACTATCAAACGTTGATTACAATTAGTTATCTTTGAGTTTACTTGTTTATAATGACAAACTGTATGATTATTAATTGTTTAATTTTACCTTGTCTAATCTGAATTAAACACTTTTTATAGCAATTATATTTTATAAATGTTTATTCACAAATAGCGATACTAAGTACTATGAGTGGATAGTATAAGATATCTAGATATCTAGTGTAGAATAACCACTTACTACACTCTGTCAGAGTGATTTTGCAAGATACATTTCACTCTCAGGCTTTATTTTCACTGCCTCTGTATTTGAAAATACAATAGTCTACTATTGAAATATTTCACCATATTATTATACTCTGACTCATTTAATAAGAATTTTTATATATAATATACCAAAATCTCAATTGAGACTTATTAGTGAGAGTCTCACTTTGCTCCCCCAATTATGAAAATTTTTTTACAGAGATTAAAGTGAATTAAACTCATGTCACATAAATGTAGGAATAATTGGAAAGGGGTAGGGCATTACATGATAAGCAACAAGCTAAGTGTGTCCTCCTACAAATATATTTGTGCTAGGTTAAGGACAAATAATTATGGCAATGTCCAAAATAACTGACTAGCTCTTCTATCTCCAAAATGTAGCTGTAGGTTAAATAAAGCACTTCTGAGTAATTTGACTAGAGGTTCCAAATGTTGGCAGAGGTCAGTACATGCCCCCCTCCCTTTTCAGTTCCTATGTTTAGATAACAGAGAAGAAATAAACATATGATTAAAGGTGGAAGAACAAGATTGACTATAAACTTGATGCTGTTGAAAATCTTAACTAATGAGCCTTGTTGGGTTTATTTTAGCATTCAACTACTGTATTAATCTTTATTGTTGATCTTTTTAATAAATAACTTAGTTAAGCATTTACTGCTATGGCTAGATGTGTATGAGCTGGACAATCCAATTATACATTTACAATGAACATTTATACAAGGAGAACAATGTCGGAATAGTGCAATATGTTGGGAAATTTTGATGAAAGCCTACAGCAATTCTGATGTGCAAATAAATTGCCAAATCTGTGTATTTTAAACTTTGTATGATTCCTTGTAAATAGAATAGACAAGAAGGATAAATTTATAAACGACTAAAAATTAAAAGTATATTAATTACTTGAACATTTTAAATCAAGTTGGGAGAGAATGACGCAAAAAGAAATTTTAGAATGCTTGGGCCAATTATTTTTCTGTGCCTTGTACAGATCTGCTTGGTGGACATTAGTAAGTGTTAATGCTTTCACTACAATATCTTACTCAGTTCAAAATATGAAATCTAAATGCTAGGTATAAATGCTCTCAGTGACAATCGCAAAATAAGAACTATGTGACCAGGAGTATCATAAGTGTTTATGAATGGGCTTAATCTTGAGACAGACATGAAAAAGGAGCTTGAGGAAGTCAAGTCATTACCTCTATTATGTTAGTGTGTACAATCAGTAAAATCCAAATATAATAGCCAGTACTTCATCCCAAATGTTGGGAAAGTATTTTGAATGCGGTTTCCTCTGTGATGAAGCATTGATAAACAAATTTCTTAAGTAATAATGTAATGGAGATATTGTATATTTATAATTATGAGGTAAACTGCAGCAACTTAAAAATGTATGTCGCTAATACTAGAGTACCATGATAAACAATGTTACTTGTATCAGAATATCATATTAGAATGAGATAATAATAAGCTTATTGTCATGAATTTACTATCCTTTTGACATCTGACCTTTTATCTCATGAACAGGGCCGTAGGCAGACTTTTCAAAAGGGGGTTACAACCTGACCACACCCAAACCACACCTCTTAATTAGCTATCATCCATTATCAACAAAATTGAAATTAAGACAGACCATTATATAAAACTAAATAGCACATTGGATTTGAGAGAATCATGAAAACATCAAAGATTGTTTTGAGGATATTACTGAAATAACAAACTTGCACATTTAATTCTGCGTGGATATT